>Ga0074046_10003310_pt1 | contig 13555 bp, 10 predicted proteins | sample BogForMeECP23OM3_FD_94441 | JGI IMG/M metagenome (GOLD analysis project Ga0074046, IMG submission 94441) | Bog forest soil microbial communities from Calvert Island, British Columbia, Canada - Bog Forest MetaG ECP23OM3 | ecosystem: Environmental > Terrestrial > Soil > Wetlands ...
CGACGTGCCTGGAGACGGGACCTGAACAGCTTGCGATCACTCCTAGTCCGGTGCCGACGAAACCATTGACGGCCATGCAGCGCAACCGTCCCCGGCCGTTGGAGGTAGCTCAATGCTCCATGTGCGGCATCGCGCTTCCGCTAGGCCTGTTGGTCCCCGATGGCGGTCAGGCGTGCGCCGACATCCGCTGGTACTGCAAGGACGCCATGTCGTGCACGGAACGCTGGACAACAGCCCGTCCGCCGGGACGTGCACACATGCCGGCGGCTCCCGACGATGCCTTCGCAGGTGCCGAGGAAGCGGTGCCTGAGAGAGCATCGGCGGAGTGGCTGGGCAGCATGTTCGAAGCGGCACAGTCCGCCATGTAACCCACCCGCAGCCAAATGCGGCACGGATCGCGGGGAGCCCAGCTACGAACGCCGGGCCATGAGGGTGTGCGGGACGCCTGGATCAGCCCGATCGATATCCCCGCCGCGGTGTTTGTCACGACCTGGGATCGCATCGTGTCGGCGGGCCGTTGTTAACGTCTGGTGCCTGGAGCCGCAGACCCCAACGGGTAAGGCTCATAGAAGTTCGTAAGGTGAGAATGTCGGCTCCCGCGGGATCGAGCCGACACGCCGACGAGGCGGAAATACGTGTAATAACCGTGCTTGACCCGTAGTTTCTGGGCATGCTCATTAATCATGACCCGCCACGATACGAGGCGCTGGCCGAGCCGACAGCCTCGCTTAGCCAGCGCGAGAGCGGACCACTGGAGCGTCGGCATGTAACGAATATGCAAAGAGGGCTCCCGGCTAATGGCCTGCCTGCCGTCCCGCCCAGGACGTGGAGCGAAGACGACACTCCTGTGTACTGGCAGACCGTTCAGGCAATGGCTTCGGGCAGGCGGCGGCGGGGCGGATAATGCCGGACCTGCCATATGAGGTTGTCGCATAAGCCTTGACCAAGGACATAAAGCTCACTCAACGCGGTGCCGGCATATTGATCTCGGCATTGAGGGTCGATTCATGCCTCGATCGAGTTCCCCCACCGGCTAGTAGGTCAGTTGCGCAACAGCCTCATATGCAACGTCGGCTTCCTCACCATCCCGGTCGTCACGGTTAGATATGACGCCATCGTCTGCTCGCGTTCCCACCGGGCGTAGTAGCCGCTGCGCTTACGCGGCTTGCGATGGGAGGCCGTCGTCGCCGCCGCCTGCGGCGTCTCGAACTATGAGGACACCGCCGGAGTGACCTGCCAGCCTCCGGGATCCTCCCCGGCACGGCGCCCGGGCTGCGCCCGGCCGACCGACGGGAGACAGCCGCGGGCGGGCCACGCACCCCCGATGCCCTCCAGCATGTGTGATGCGTATCGCGCCCTAGGTATACGATCGCGTGGAAGCAGGCGCGGGCGAGCATGACGGGTCGCGTGGCGGGGCCAAATTCGAGCCGGGCCGAGCGCGCGCGGGTATGAGCAATTCGACAGGCGGGGTCCCTTGGATCAACTGGACGAAAACCGGCCTGGTGAGCATGGCGCCCCCGCCGCCGACACGCTGAACGCTAGCGGCAGCGCTTTGCCCGCCGCTGGAAGGCAGCCTGCCGGCGGGCGGGGGCGGCTGCGAGCGGCTGCCGCGAGCCTCTGGGCGCGGGAGGTGGCGGTCCTGGCCGCTTTCCTGGCTGCCGGGGTCGCGGCAACCTGGCCGCTGTCGTCCTATATCACCGGCAGGCTGCCGGCGAGCAGGGACGTGGCCATATACGTCTGGGACATGTGGTGGATGGCGCACGAGATCATCCATTTGCACAACCCATGGTCCACCACATACCTGGCCGCACCCGTCGGACTGCAGCTGGGATACCACACGCTGGTGCCGCTGCTCGGCGCGTTGATGACCCCGGTCACGCTGGCGTTCGGCCCGTCAGCCTCCTACAACCTGCTGATCATTGTCTTGCCAGGCCTGGCCTGCTACGCGATGTACCGGGCCGCCCGGCTGTGGCTGCCGACCAGGACCGGCGCGATCGCGGCCGGCGCGTTCTTCGGGCTGTCGGCGATGCTGACCTACCAGGCCTGGTACCACCTCAATATCGCGTACGGCACCGTGTTCCTGCCGCTGACGCTCGAGGCTGCCGTCCGGCTGCGCCGCAGCCCGGCGATCGGCCGGGCAGCGATCCTCGGCGCGGTGCTCGGCGCCTCGGTGCTGGCCAACCCGGAATCCGCGGTGATGGCCCTGATCGTGGCCGCGCTCGCGCTAGTCCCGTGGCTGCTGAGCTCTCGTGTCCTGATCCTTACCCGGCTCAGGGCCCTCGCAGCCACCGGGGTGGCAGCCGCCGTCGTGGCCAGCCCGCAGCTGGCCGCGATGATCCAGCAGGCCCGCGTGGAAGGGAACGCCGCGACGGCATCGCTGGGGTACACCTCCTGGGTAGCCAATCTGCCCAGCCTGTTCACGCCCTCCCCTCGGCTCGCCAACAACGGGCTGACCGCCCTGGGCCACATTTACACCTCTCGGACTCATTTCGAGACGCTGAACACATTCGGCGTGGTCCTGAGCGCGCTCGCGGTGCTGGGTCTGATCGCCGCCTGGCGGCGGCGCAGCGCGTGGCTGCTCGCGCTGCTCTGGCTGGGCGGCGCCACACTTGCGCTCGGGCCGACCTTGTATGTCGGCGCTCACATGTACGTGCCGCTCGCCCAGACCTGGAATGGCCTGCGGGTATCCGCCGCGATGCCGTACACCTGGTTCATCAGGGCACCCGGGCTGTCCGTCTTCCGCGAAGCCGACCGGCTGGCCCTGCTCGGGCTGGTCGGCGCTGCCCTGCTCGCCGGGGCCGCCGTGGACTGGCTGCGGCGGCACCGGGCCTGGCCGCTGATCCTCGCGGTGGCGGTAGTCGGCGCCCTGGAGGCAGGCTGGCCGGGAACCCCCGGAGGTCTCCCGGCCATGCCTACCACGCTGGCCGCCCTGGACCGTCCGATCGCCGCCGACCACTCCGGTTCGATCGTCGTAGACGTGCCGTTCGGCCTGGACAACGTCCCGTCCTACGGCGAGGAGCCCGCCGCCCAAGCCATCCTCCTCGCTACCGCCGACGGCCACCCGCGGGCGATCTGCTACGCGTCCTGGGTGCCCACCCAGACCATCGCGGCGATCGAGCGCCATCCGTTCTACGTCCAGCTCAACGAGGCCCAGCAGGGCTGGAAGAGAACGCAGGCTCAGATCGCGGCGGCCCGGGCGGACCTGCGGACGCTGAACGTCGGCTGGGTGCTGGTGTGGCTGCCCAAGCCGAGCCATGTCCTTTCGCAATATCTGTCGGCAACCGGCTTCAGCTTCGCCTACCGGGCGGACGGGGCGTCGGTCTATCGGCCAGCCGCCAACTAGAGGGCCGACCGGTCCCGCTCTTACACCACCCGCGCGACCGCGACCACGGACTGGCCGAACGGCGGCCGCTCGATCACGCGCTCCGTGAGGCGGACCACCGGCACCATCACCCGGTCGTAGAACGTCATCGTGCCGCCTGTCGACGGCTGCTTCCTCAGCAGGCTGGTGAACGCGTAGTAGCAGACCAGGCCGAGGGAATTGGCGTATCGCACGTCCACGACGTCCAGCCCCGCAGTGGTCAGCGCTGCCGTCATGGAACGCCTGGTATACCGGCGGACATGCCCTGTCGCGATGTCAACCGGACTCATCGCGAACGGGAACGCCGGGCACACCAGAACGATGTAGCCATCGTGCCGGACCAGCCGGGCCATGCTGCGCAGCGCCCCGATGTCGTCTTCGATGTGCTCAAGCACGTTGTAGGAGATGAGGCAGGAGTGGCTGGCCCGCACCGTTGTCGGCAGCAGGATCTGGCGCACGTCCACGTTTGCGTACTTGGCCATCTCGCTCTTCAGGCCGATCACCATAGCCTCATCTGCGTCGGTGGCCGTGAACCGCTTGACCAACGGAATCCATTCCCGCGCGTAGTCGCCCAGCCCGCTGCCGATCTCGATCGGGTGATCGCCTAGGTAGGGCCGGGCGAAGTCCGCGAACCACTTCCTGTGGTTGCGGCACTCGGCAAGCGCGACGAGGACGTCACACTGAATCTTTCGGTCGCCCCTGAGTTCCTTCACCGGCAGCTCATGGGCGTTCAGCCCGCCCGGTTCGGAAAGCCGCACGCTGTCCCGTCAAGCGGATCCGGGCCAGGATCCACACCGCCTGAACGCCGTCTCGCCAGGTGATTTTCTTGCCGGCTTCACGGCTGCGGGCCCGGTAGGTGATCGGCACCTCGAACGGGCGGATCCGGCGAGCCAGCAGCTTGCCGGTGATCTCGGCTTCCATGCCGAATCCGTCGGAGGTGACGTTCAGGCTGCCGAACAGATCCAGGGGCATAAGCTTGAAGCAGGTCTCCAGATCGGCGATGTAGGCATTGAACAGGATGTTCGCAGTGGTCGTCACGATCTTGTTTCCCATGACGTACCAGAAGGAATAGGCCGAATGACTGCCGAACGTCCGGTTGCCGTAGACCACGTCGGCATCGCCGCTCAGCACTGGCTTGAGGAGCGCGGGGATGTCTTCCGGCTGGTATTCCAGGTCGGCGTCGAAGGGCACCATGAAATCGCCGGTCGCCGCCGCGGCCGCGGTGCGGATGGCAGCTCCCTTACCCCGGTTCACCGGGTGCCGGAGCTTGATCAGCCGCTCATCATGAATGCCGTCGATGATCTCGGATGTTCCGTCGGTGCTCGCGTCATCGACAATCACGACCTCGATAGGGCAGGGGAAGCTGACGTCGAGTACGCGCTTGACGGCGCGTTGCACCGTCTTGGCCTCGTTGTACACGGGCATCAGGATCGAAAGCCTCACGGCGCGCGTCATCGTGCTCCTCTTATCTCCAGGTGCTCGCGGAACCACTCAATCGTGCGGGCCAGGCCATCCTCCAGGCTGACCTCGGGCTTCCACCCGAGGACCTCCCTGGCGAGGTCGATCTGCGGCTGCCGCACCATCGGATCGTCCTGGGGACGCTCGATAAACGTGATCGGCGACTGCGATCCCGTCATCCGCCGGATGGTCGTCGCCAGCTCCAGGACCGAAAGCTCCCTCGGGTTTCCGATGTTCATCGGGTCAGAATGCGACCGCAACAACTTCAGGATGCCGTCAATGAGGTCGGTTACGTAGCAGACCGACCGGGTTTGATGGCCGTCACCGGACACCGTGATCGGCTCGCCCCGCAGTGCCTGGCAGATGAAGGTCGGGATGGCGCGCCCGTCGTTCGGACGCATCCGCGGGCCGTAGGTATTGAAGATACGGACAATCTTGGTGTCCATTCCGTGGTTCTTGCGGTACGCCACGGTCAGCGCCTCGGAAAAACGCTTCGCCTCGTCATAGACGCCCCGCGGGCCGACCGGGTTCACGTTGCCCCAGTACTCCTCGCCCTGCGGGTGGACCAGCGGGTCGCCGTATACCTCGGAGGTGGAGGCGAGCAGGAAGCGCGCGCCTTTCTCCCGCGCCAGCCCCAGCGCGTGGATTGTCCCGATAGAGCCGACCTTGAGCGTCTCGATGGGCAGCTCAAGGTAATCGACCGGGCTGGCCGGGGAGGCGAAGTGCAGCACCGTGTTGACTGGGCCGCCTACGTGCAGGTATTCGGTGATGTCGTAGCGGACCAGCCGGAAGGCCGGGTTCTCAGTCAGGTGCGCGACGTTCGCGGGGGTGCCGGTGCAGAAGTTGTCCAGGCATATCACCGAACAGCCATCGGCCAGCAGTCGTTCCGACAGGTGTGAGCCAAGGAACCCGGCCCCCCCGGTTATGACGATCGTCTCAGCCATGAGGCACTAGTTTCCCTTCATCTAGGCGCCTGCATGATTACCGAAAGCCGCGGGTCGCAGGTGAGGTAGCCGCCAGGCGAGCACACTACCGAACTGGACCGTGGGCGGGCCGAACTCACCGGTCAGGAAGCGTGCCAGCCGCGAGCTCCGGCTGGTGACGGTGACGATGGCCGCCAGCCGCCAGTACGCGAGATCCCCACGGATCTGCGCTTGGGACGGCGCGCGCCCGGGTGGTGACCCCTGCCACAGCGCGTAGAGGTACTGGGTGGTAGCGAGCCGGTTGTAGATGTAGCTAGTGGCCTGCCCGGTCCGGTCAGGCTCGATGGTGGCCCCCCCGCCGACCATCGAGGCGGGCGCGCCGGTTTCCGCCTGCCAACGCAACGCCAGCCGTATATCGGGGATGACCAGCACGTGGGCGTCGGCCGCGAGTCGCAGCCTGGCAAAGGTCACCTGCCAGCCAGCCGGGGGCTGGCTGACGCTAGTGGCAGGTAGCGGCAGGGGAACAAGGGGAAGGATAGCAAGCACCACGACCGCGGTCGCGACGAGTCCGGTTAGCCGTCCGCGTCCGGTGTGCGGCGCTAGCCCGCGTGCCTGGTCGAGGGCGAACGCGAGCAACGCACCCGCTGCGCCGTCCGCGAGAATGGAGAACCGGTCCGGCAGCGCGTCGGAAAGACCCGGCACGCCCTGCAGCCAGTACCACGGCAGAAGCGACGCCGGGTAACGCATCCCGTGGAACGTCAGCGTGACGGCGCCGAAGGAGAACAGTTCAAGCACCGCGAACGTTACCGCCGCCAGCCGGACCTTCGGATCCCGCCAGAACAAGACCGCGGCGCAGACCAGAATGATCAGCAGCGGCCAGCCCAGGTAGGCGAGGTATTCGGGCAACGGCTCAGGGTAGCTGGCGGCGGCGGCCGCGCTGGAACTGGTGTGCAATGCCAAGGCACCTGACGGGGTCACGAAGGCGTAGGGATAGTTCCGGAACTGGCTGACTACCCACGGGCTGCCGTGCTCGGCCAGCGGGCCGGCGAACTCCACCCACAGCGGGTACCCGCAGATCAGCGCCGTGACTGCGGCCGCAGTACCGAGACCGTCGACGGACCCGCGAGCCCGGTGAACGGCCGCGCGCGGCTGACTGACCACGAGCACCGCCACCATCACGAAGGCGGCCACGGCCGTGTCGACCAGCATCTCCTCCCCGATAAACACCTGCGCGGCCGTCAGTAGGCCGAGCCAGACGCCAGTCTGCACGGCGTTACCGCGACCGGTGACGATCCGCAGCAGCGCATCGATGATCAGCGGCGGCAACACGGCGAACTCTAGTTGGAAATGGCCCAGGCTGGCGGCCAGCAGGGCGGGCGAGAATCCGTAGACCGCGCCACCTATCGCCGCCGAGGTGACGCTGGCCCCCCACCGCCCCAGCACACCGAACAAGCTGGCCGCAGAACCGGCGAAACCCGCCGTCAGCACGATGGTCAGGCTGGCCTGCGGCCCCGCCAGCAGTGTCACCGGAGCCAGCAGGACCCCTGGGAGCAGCAGCGATGTGTTCCACATCAGGTTGATGCCCTGCGGCACGTTCAGTCCGGTCGTGACCAGCGCCGGGAGCCGGCCGTGCGAGACCGCGGTCGCGCTATACCGCATGAACCAGGCGAACAGGTTGATATCTCCCGGGTTGCCGACCACCATGCGCCCCGCGGGGTCAGCCCACAGCCTCCAGGTCAATCCGACGGCGCACAGCAGGTAGCAGCACATGACCAGCCACTTAGCCCGACTGATTCCAGTGCGGGGCGCGAAAGCAGGCTGAGCCGGTTCTCCTGGACGGGATTGGCCATGCTGGCTGGTTACGCTGCTCACGCCGCCTGACTCACCTGCCTTCGGATCGGTGCCGCGGAGTCGCCCGGCCTCCTGGCTTGCACCCTAGCGAAGGTGTCGCTAGGGCGGGCGAACCTGTCCGGACACCAGCGAACAGTCCGGGCTTGTTACCCTACGCGGCCTGTTACCCGTTCCGGCCATCCTTCTCGTTTTTTTGAGATCAAATGATTAGTCATTACCCACCACCATCGCGCAGGAAGGTATACCGAGAAAGCCGTGGCTAACCGCCCGGCGAAAGTCTTCAAATTACCGGATCGGTTTCTGAGCCCATCAATGGTCGGCCTGGTATGCGCATCCATGTTCATTCCCGCTTGCCGCGCCGCTATCGGCAAGAGCTGTTTCCCTGGGAGGAGCGAGAGCAGCTCGGTAAGGGCGCTGTTAGGCAGTGCCTGCGGGGTTTCATAATTGGGCATAAGCCACCGAGCGGACCGGGCCATGATCTCCGCGATGGCGAGGCTGCTGCCTACCTCGCTGCGGGCCCGCCTCGTCACACCGGCAACGGTGGTGCGCCCGCGGGATCGGTTCCCGACAGCTAGTCGCGTCTGGTGTAGAGGCCGCCACGGGGGACGTCTCCCTTGCCCGGGAAAGGGCTGGGGAAGGCGAACAGCCTGAAGTGGCGGACGAAGTACGCTTGCAGCGCGGCGGTCCACACGATCCGCGCTCCGGTGTTCCCGCCGTTGCCGATCAGCCAGACGTACTGGGCGTGGCTGAAGGCCGACTGCCACACCCGCGTGTCGGCCAGGCGGGCCGCCAGGCTGCCGTCGAAGTCCTGGCCGTCGGTGCTGCTAATGAGCGTGCCGACGGTATCGACGATCTGCGGGCAGCCGGGCGAACCGGCGGTGAACCGGTCTATGGCGATGGTGATCGAGACCGTATCGGTGAGCACGCACGCGCCGGGCGGGATGAGCGCCTTCGCCGCCGCCAGGCTCGCCGGCGGGCGCTGCCTGGTGGCCGAGATGACGTCGGCCGCCGCCATCGCCGTGAGGGCCAGCACGAGCACCACCGCCGCGGCGACCGCCCATGCCGGGCGTCCCGGCCGGGCGGCCGCCTCCTGGCCGCGGCGAGCCGTGGCGGACAGGGCTACCAGCAGCACGAGGAACGGCCCGGCGAAGGCCGCGTAGTGCTCATACCACTCCGAGGGCGAGAACATCATCGCGGTCACAAGCACCGCGCCGAACAGCACGTACTCCTCGAGCGCGGCCAGACGAAGCCCTCGTCTGGCGCCAATCCACGCCGCGGCGACCAGCACGACGATCGCGGCGGAGACAGCGACGTCGGCCCACATATGAGGATTCACCCGCAGGCTGGTGAGCCCGATGATGCCGGTGATGTCGGCCAGCCTCGGTGCCGACCCGACCCGCCCATGCGTGGCCTGGACCAGCTCAGACACGAATACGGTCCGCCCGAACCCGCTCGGCGCCAGCGCGAGGAACGGCAGGCAGGGCACCGCAAGCCCGGCCGCCCAGCCGCCACAGAAAGGCAGCGCGCCGCGCCGCGCCCGCAGGCATACCAGGCACGCCACCAGCGCTGGGCCCAGCGCCCAGATCTTGACCGTGGCGGCGAATCCGAAGCAGATACCGGCAAGGACCGGCCCGCGCATCGCGCCGCGGCCGCCGGCCAGGTGATCGCCTTCGAACAGGAACAGGGCACCCAACAGGCAGAACAGGTTCAGCCAGGGCTCAAGGAACAGGGACTGAGATGCGGCAAGCGCCGCCGGGTAGACGGCGTAACCGCCGCTGGCCAGGCCCGCCGCCAGTGGCCCGCGGTGCCGGACAAGCAACCCGATCACGGCCACGTTCGCCGTGTCCGCGGCTACGGTGAGAACCCTTGCCGCTCCAAGGGCCCACATGCTGCCGAAGGCCTTGCCAAGCAGCGCCGCCGGAACCATCAGCAGCATGGAGCCAGGCGGCTGCACCATTGCGAAATCCCGGTACGGAATCACCCCATTCACCAGACTCAGCGCGTTGCCGATATACACCCCGTCGTCATACTGGGTCAATCCGCTCAGGTAACCCGGCCGGGACAGCTGGAAGGCCCGCAGCCCGAGCCCGAGCACTGTGGCCAGCGTGATGACAACGCCCGGGCGCAACGGCCAAGGCGTCGCGGCGCCAGGATCGTCAGCCGCTTTCCTGGTGCCAGCTAGCCCGTCGGCTGCCGCCGACGTTCCCACGCCTGATTACCTTCCACCAGATTTCCCCTCGGTCGGAACGCGTGCAACCTACCAGACGAACCAGGACGCCAATTGTTCGCAACCGCCGGCCAGCTGTTCGCGATCGTGATGAGTCGCTGTCATGGAAGGCCTAGAAACACCGGCACATGCCCCACGACCAGCACGATTACGGTCACACTGCTTACCAGCCAGTCGGCGCCGGCAGCCTGACTCGGCCGCCATCACGACCCACTGAGAATGTTCGCCCAGGTCAAAGGCTCCCCGCTCGACTCAGCCCGACGGTGACAGACACCCCAAACGCCCTGGACTTCCCTGACACGGAAGAGGTCACTGGTTCAAATCCAGTACGGCCCACGACCTTTTTCGAAATTACGTCTAGCGATGGGAGCCTAAGGGGAGCCAGCCACCTGCGGTTTTGGCGTCCCACCGCGGCGTTCACGGTGCAGTCTCCGACAAGAGCCTTCTGGCGCGTCTGATCGGCCGTGAGTCGCCGGTCACGTTCGTGACCTCAGGGTGAGCTGACCAAGTGGGCCGAGATCCGCCACTGGGGTCCTCATGCGCGCTGTGCGGCGATGAGGTCGCGGTACCAGCTGTAGGACGTCTTCAGCGTGCGGGCCTGGGTGTCGTGGTCGACGTGGACTAGGCCAAACCGCTGGTGGAAGCCTTCGCTCCATTCGAAGTTGTCGGCCAAGGTCCAGTGGAAGTAGCCGCGTACATCTGTGCCGGCGGTGATGGCAGCATGTACTGCTCTCAGGTGGCCGTCGAGGTAGTCGATGCGGAACTGGTCGTCGACGGTCCCGTCGGCCGCCGGCTTGTCATCGTGTGAGCAGCCATTCTCGATGATGTACAGCGGCGGGAGCACGGTGCCGTACCGCTCGGCGAGCAGGCTCAGCAACTCGGTCATGCCCGCCGGGACGACGGGCCACCCGAATGAGGTAACCGGGTAACCAGGGATCGGCTCGATCTGGAAGGGCAGGGCCGAGTCCGGCAGCGCGGACAGCCTGGTCGGCATGTAGTAGTTGACCCCGATGCCGTCGACCGGAGCCGAGATTACCGCCAGATCCCCGTCGCGCACCCAGGCCTGCCCGCTGGCCACGTCGCCACCACCCAGACCGAACGGGGTCAGGTCCGGGTAGCGGCCGAGCAGCACAGGGTCGGTGAACATCCGGTTTTGCAGGATGTCGTAGGCATGCGCGGCCGCCCGGTCGACCCCGCTCTGGCTGGCCGGCCAGGCGGGCGAGTAACCGTTGGAGATCATCACCTGGCGCACGCCGGCCGCCCGCAACGCAGCGGTGGCCAGGCCGTGTCCGAACAACTGGTGGTGGGCTGTGGGCAGGGCGTCCAGCATCAGCGCCTTGCCCGGCGCGTGGATCCCGAGCGCGTAGCCGAAGGCGGTCACGATGAACGGCTCGTTCAGCGTGATCCACAGCCCGATCCGGTCAGCTAGCCGGTCAGCGGCCATCGCGGCGTAGTCGGCGAACCGCTGCGCGGTCTGCCGCTCTAGCCAACCGCCCTCGTCCTCGATCGACTGCGGCAAATCCCAGTGGTACAGGGTCGGCACCGGCGTGGGAAGCCATCTGACCAGAGTGCTCTGGACCTTGGCGTCGGTTCCAACTAGGTAACGGGTCTTCGGGCGTCTTGAAAACAGGGCGTGTTCAACCGCCCTGGCTACTTTTCCCGGATTGGCGCCGTGCCGGTCCTGCATGTCGAGGTCCTTGCGGATCGCCGCGATGTGTTCGGCGTATTGAGCTCGGGCCTCTGCGGGAAGGTCCCGCTCGAGTCGGTCAGCGTCCTGCCGACCCTTAACCGTTTGGCGCCGGTCGGGCAGCCGTTCGTGCAGTTGTTAGTACCCGCACAGTGCAGCTGATCGCCGAGCACCCGGTCCGTCCGTCCCTCCGCCCGCACCTCAGGCGGGCAGACCACCTCCGCGAACCGCGTGGCAATCCGTCCGGCCCGAGCGGAAAGCCGCCAGCCCGCAAGCGCCTCCTGTGGTACCCCGCCCTTCCCGCGGCCCCGTGACCACCCGGCGCGGCGCGTATCGTCGCGGTAGTCGCTGCTACGTTCGTTTTCCACAATCGGGATTATCCGCGCCGGATCCGCCCGTGGCTACCCGCGTGTTGCTCACCTTTGAGCTGATCAGAGCGGAAACGTCAGAGTTATCTTGCGGCACTTGTCTAGACAGCGCGCTCACCGCCTCCACCCACTTGCTGGTGAGATCGCGGTTCATCTGTACTACCCGCTGCGTGAACTCCAGGTAGCGTTGGACTGCCGGGATCAGGCCGGCCTGCGGCAGCTGGGGAAGCAAGTAAACCTGGTCGAGGAGCTTTCGCACGCCCTGCGTCCAGAGGTCAGCGACCTCCTCCACCGCGCTACGCGTCCGGGTCGCCGCGGGGAGCTCAACCGTGACGTCGAGCACGCCCTGCTCAGGCAGTCCCGGCGACACGCGCCCGGCCCCGGCGAGCAGCGCCAGCGACGCGCGGTTGTCGGCTGCGACGAGCGTGCGCAGACGGGTGACCTCCGCCGGGCGCCGCTGCATCAGCGCCGAGACCAGTGCGGTGCCGACGCCGCGTCCTTGCCAGTCGTCGACGACGGTGACGGCGATGTCGGCACTGGCCGGATCAGCAGGACCCTGCACGAGATGGGCGACCCCGACCAGCTCCTCCTCGCCCTCTTGGGGCAGCACGATGAGCAAGAGCGCAATGTGATGTATCCCGTCAACGCTGTCGACAAGCAGCCGGATCATCTGGTCATCGAGCTCATCGAGCACCGTCAGGAACCGGCGCTGGCGCGAATCCGGCGACAGCCGGCGGAACCCCTCGCGTAGCGTATCGGCATCGGTGGGCAGCAGCGGCCAGATCATCGCAGGGGTGCCGTCCTGTAGGGAGAACTCCCCGGGCAGCACATGGCCAGGGGCCGGACGCGCCAGCGTCTCCCTGAACTGGCCGGTCATGCCCGGTGCTCACTGAGGACCATCGGCACAAGAGCCTGTGGGCCGGCCCGCTTACTCATGATCTTAATTTCCTTTGATTATTTTGGTGTATGCAATGGCATGCGCAATCAGGATAGCGTCCTGCCCGAGTCCTATTCCCCGGGGAGCAGGCGTTACAAAGCTTGTTTACCTGCGGTTCTGCCAATGTCATCGATTTGTAAACCTGTCCCCACGGCCTGCGAATTCCCCGCGGGCGCCCCCCTGGCCGTCTTTTTGTATGCAAACTGGGACAATCAGCCCGGAATCCAGAGAGCTCCCGTACATGCCAACTAAAGCCCAGCGGTATTCGACTAGGAGCCGCAGGCGCCACTTTTTATCGAATATCATCGCGAATTTATCGAATAACATCGCGAAATATCGGGCAGTACGGCGCGATAGCATAAGCCAGCCGCCGCCGGCAAAGGAAAGCCGCCTCCGGCTCAAAGGCGGCTCCCAAAGTGAGCCATCCCGTCGATCCGCAGCAAGCTACGTCAACGCGCTGCGGGTGATTTCCGTCACGCTCGTGAACCCGCATAATGTTCGTTCGCGTGCGGTCCTGAAAGCCGACTGGCGTTGCTGCCTCGGCGTGCATATCGGCGGATTTTGCGTGCCAAGCACGTCGGCATTGGTAACGGAGCGAGATCGGGCTAGCGGCCCCGTGAGGGGTGCGTCTTTTTGACAGGTATCAATATTTCCTGATTTCGGGTTGAACCAGCTTGTACCGGGAGAGTCCAGGCGTTTCAGGGTATTTCTGCACTACTGTTAGTAATTCATGCTGGTCAGCG
>Ga0074046_10003311_pt1 | contig 13555 bp, 15 predicted proteins | sample BogForMeECP23OM3_FD_94441 | JGI IMG/M metagenome (GOLD analysis project Ga0074046, IMG submission 94441) | Bog forest soil microbial communities from Calvert Island, British Columbia, Canada - Bog Forest MetaG ECP23OM3 | ecosystem: Environmental > Terrestrial > Soil > Wetlands ...
CAAAGGCTTTAACCACGGGGGACACAGAGGATCACGGGGGAAGTCAGCGAATCATAAACGTCGATCTGTTTGACGCACTACACTAGCGCCACCCGTGCCACGAAGTCGTTGTAATCACTGTTTATTTTGGCCCTGAAAAGGCTGGCGTCGGCGGTTCAACTCCGTCCCTTGGCCACCATCATCTTTCAGTGACTTAGCAGCCCAGCCCGAAATTTCACACCAGTGATTTCACACCTGTGGCCGCTCCCAGCCCGCCAGGGGTGAGAGACTGGCGATGTTTCTCGATGACCCGAAAAGCGGTGCGAAATCCTTCTGAAGCCACCGGAACGCCGGCATAGACCCCGGCTTGGAGCAGGATTTCGGCAAGTTCCTGTTCGGTAACGCCGTTATTGAGAGCGCCCAAGCGTATGAATCTCGAGTTCGGCCCAGCGCCCCATAGCCGTAAGCAGGGCAAGGTTGAGCATGCTGCGCGTCTTGCGGTCCAATCCCGGCCGCAGCCAGACATTGCCCCAGCAATGGTCGATCGTGAACTCGTAGAAATGGCGGTAGAAAGGATCGTCCTTCTTGCCGCTTCGGGCGTAGCTCGGCCCGAGCACCTCAGCACGAACTCGTTCTCCCTCCGCATGACGGTGCTGGTCAGAAAATTTCTCAGTCATTACGATTAGCTCCTGTCGATACCTGACGGTGATTGCGCTATTTCACTTCGATGAAACCTCCCAAAGGCTCCACAGCTCACTTGATATTTCGGATGACGCTTCACTTGCCGGGGTTCCCGTTAGACTCCGACGGCAGCAACTTACTAGGATCGGACCTGAGACCCGCCGCAAACCAGAAACAGCCACGGACAGCTGAAAACGGACAGCTTCCGACGGTGCAGCAGTTGGCGTCTTGGGCGGCGCTGTGTCCCGGCAATCATGAGAGCGCCGGGAAGCGGAAGACGGGCAAGACAAGAGACGGCAACAAGTGGCTGCGACATTCGCTCTGCCAAGCTGCCTGGGCCGCCACCCGCAAGAAGAACTGTTACTTGTCCGCCCAATTCCGACGGTTGGCTGCACGGCGCGGTGTGAAACGAGCGGCGATGGCCGTCGCTCACACCATGCCGACCATCGGCTATCACATGCTGCAACGTCGCCAGAGCTACTACGAGTTGGGAGGAAATTATCTGGAGCAGATCAACAAAGATCAGCTCCAGCCGTACTTCGTGAAACGGCTAGAACGACTCGGGCTGAAGGTGACCCTCCGACCGGCCACCGCAACGGCCTGAGAAATCATTTTCGAAGGAGACAAGAACAACGGCCATAGTTGCGGATGCTCATTCGGACATTCTGAGGGACATCCTCTTCTTTTTCCTTGGCACACCTCTTGTGTGGCAGTCAATGCACTTCACAGAGTGGATATTGTGAAGACTCTTTGCGGACTTGAACGTGGTATCCATCTTCTCCACGTCCAAACCACAATTGGAGAGTCTGGGATGACAGGTCGTGCAGGAAGCGCGCGTGGTTTGGCCATGTTTCTCGTGGCAGACCAGGCAACTCAAACCTTCATGCACGCCTCTCGGAGTGCGGTCATCGCCCGATCCTGCCTCGCCGTTCGCCGACGGGGCGTGACATTGATAACACAACGCCTGGCGAGGATCGGGACTAATGTTGACGACGCGGTCGCCCTCGACGATCTGCGGCATTGGCAAACGCTCAAGAGGAACGTAGTCCAATTCTCGGCGATCGAACAATCCCAGAGACGGGCGAAAGAGTTCCTGGAGAGGACCGGCATCGTCAGGTTTCTTCTCTGCAGATACCACAAGTGGCAAGCCTTCGTGGTGAATCTGGTGGCACGCCAGGCAAGGAATAGCAGGCTGCCCGGCCAGACTCGCATCCAGCAATCTCCACGGCCCGTGATTGTCGATCGGAGTAACCAAGTCGCGGATGCCGCCCTCAAAGTGCATGCCATGGCAGCGCAGGCAATCGTCCATAAGATGGCGCTGGCGGTTGTGATCTTTGTCGAGAAAGATCTGTGCGTAGGTCGTCCCGTGCGGACCTGCTGCCCAGCTGGCGTATTCCTGCCGGTGGCAGGTCTGGCAGCGAGTTCCCATCTCCAGGACCTCACTGGTTTTCAGTCGTACCTGCTCCGGGATGTTTCCCCGCAGATGGACGACGAGTTCCCGAATGATCCGCACATGCATTCTGGCTTGGAGAGAGAAAGCACTTCCATGGCAATCGGTACATGGGACATTGCGGTGTGTCGAACTGCGCCAATCCTGAAAAGGTTCCCGGACCTCATGACAGAGCACACACATCTTGCCGCTTGCGTACTGGTGATAAACGCCCGCTCCCGGAAGAAAGAAGATGGTCAGCAACACCGCGCACGCGATCAGCACTGGCCAGCGGAAACGTCTGCGCGCACCAAGTTTTGGGAGACGTGCGTCGGGGGAAGCATGCCGGTTAGCGGCCATGAGTGCCTTTCCACGTCTTGACCAGATTGTCAGCGGCGTAATACGCGATCGCCATGATCGTCAGTGCCGGGTTGAAGCCGCCGGTGGTGACATGCACGCTTCCGTCAATTACGTATAAGTTGTCCACCTCGTGAACGCGGCAGTACTTGTCAACCACCGATGTCTGGGGATCATTACCCATGCGGCATGTGCCGGCCTGGTGTTGGACCCCACTCAACGCTTTTGGAGGACCATATTGGAGCCTCTGAGTCGCGATGGCTCCGGCCTCTTTCAACCACGCTTCTGCCTTGGTTGCCAGAAAATCACCGACGATCTGATCGTTATCATGGCGATAGCCCGAGAGCCGACCGACGGGGATTCCCCAATAGTCCTTGATTTTCGGGTCGACCTGCACGCGAGCCGTGAACACGGGCATCTCCTGCGCTGGTCCAATGACGACGATGCTGCGCTTGAACGCCCGGCGCATGAAGTTCTTGTGGGCCGGTCCCCAGCGCGCGCCTGGCGGATGCATTCCAGTTAACTGATAAGGAGTCCGAAGGAATTGGTTGGCCAGGAGCCCGCCGCCGATGAGGCCCGAATTCCCATGGTTGTAGTCGCAGACGGCAATCGATGCTCCGGGTCCCAAGTCATCGTAGGTGTCAAAGTCGAATATGCCGTTTGCGCCGGAATACATGTGCGCGTGGAGGTTTCGGCCCACCCAGTCGTAGCGGTTGCCAAGTCCGCGGGGAAAGAGGCGGCTTTTGGAATTCAGCAGCAGTCTTGGGGATTCCGTCGCGGAAGCGGAGACCACAACCAGATCCGAGGTTTGCTCTTGGAGCCGGTCGTTGGCGTCGAAATAAGCCACGCCTGTGACCTGTCCCCGGTCATTCGTGAGAATTTCCTTCGCCACACACTCGCTGCGCAGTTGGCAGTTGCCGGTCTTAAGCGCAGCTGGGATTACCGTGTTCTGGGCGCCATTCTTGGCGTCCACTTCGCAGGCATAGCCGGAGCACCAGCGACAACGCATGCACGCCGCGCGTCCGTTGTATGGGATCGAGTTGCGCGCCATGGGGATGTGGAAGGGGTGGAGCCCCAAACGCCTGGCGGCCGGCTCCAGTACTTGATGCTCGCGACCGGGAGGCAGGGGTGGCATGGGGAGTGGGCGTCGCCGCGGCGCACGAAAAGGATTGGCAGAATCGTCTCCGGAGACGCCGATCTCCCACTCGGCCTTTTCGTAATAGGGTTCGAGATCGGCATAAGCGATCGGCCAATCTTCCAGCGAGCTGCCCGCGACGGCTCCGTAGGTCGAGCGCATGCGGAAGTCTTTTTCCATGAAACGCCAGGCCATCGCGCCGAAGGAAAGCGTTCCGCCGCCAACACACCCAGCATTGTTGAGATACGTGAAGTCGTACGGGCGTACGACCCTTTCATGTCCCTGAGCGTCCACCGCCACGCGCCAGTTGCGATCCTCGTCGGGGCCAAAGGAATTTCCTAACGGCGACAACCCCTGATTTCGCAAGTCATCCTTACGATCATCAAACGGCCCGTACCACTTGCCGCGTTCCAACAACACGACACTCAGCCCTGCAAGTGCCAGTTCTTTCGCAACAATGCCGCCTCCAGCACCGCTACCGACCACCACCGCATTGACGTGTTTCAAAGCCATAGCATTCCTTGCCCCCGATGCCGGGTCAGAGCTTGGTGAGGTCATAGCGCAACCGCCCGCGAATCGGCGGATAGGGCAGACCAAGCATCTTCCACGATGTCGCGTCGCGGTTGCCGCCGTGCCGCGGGTCGCCATAGAAGCCCTCTCGCGTCTGCTCCACGAGCAAAGAAAAGAAGTCGCTGGATGAGGTCCTATTCCAAATCTCGCCCGGAGCACGGCCGTCTTCCAGCCGGTGCATGAGTTCGATTTGCGCTTGTGAATCCAGGGCAGAAAAGCTTTTGCCGTAGAGCTGATGGCTGCTCTCGTCGACGCCCGCGATCCCGTCACGATAGACCTTCCGGTATCGTTTCAGTGAACCGCAGAGCTGGCGATCAATATAGTTGACGACTCCGGCCCACGCCGCGCCGGGATCCTGATCCGGCGGGATGATCCGGTCGCAAAGAGCCTCGAGCGTCTTCCCTTCATCGGCGGAGAAAAACCGCCACGGACTCCCGCTTGTACCAGTGCACGCGCTGCCAGCCGCAACCGTGGCCGCTATCGCCGTTTGCATGAAATTCCGGCGGCTTACTTTGTACGTTCGAGGCACGATGACCTCCCTACGCTTCTGAATCTTCTTTTCATCTCTTGAGTCTCCTCCGAATTCACCGATCGAATTCGAGCATGGCAACACAATTGGGCGGCAAACTGATAGAAATGTCCTCCGGTTCAGTTCCGTTCAGCGCTTGCGTCTCCGGCTGCGGCAGTTCGAAAGAAAACCCGGAGAGCAACTATACTGCCGCGAAAACCGCCAGAGAAATCGATTGCCGGGATACAACCTATCTACAGAAACGATATCGTTGTGCGGTTGCCAAAAAGTGTCGGCCCAATCCATACTGGTCATCCACCCAAACCATTTCCGGATATTACTAGCGGTGCGTATACTGGCCGCGTAGTGGGAGAGATCTCGGGCATTTGACGGTCGTCCGCAGGCCAAAAGACAGGGATCGAAGAGGCCGAGATCAGAGATATGTTTCCAGCGCGTACGAGGGACAGCGGCACATTCAGGATTTAGGCGAAATGGGCAGTGTGCAGCGTGTGCGGCGGCAACACGCGATGTTCAAGAAACTCCTGGTGAACTGCCCAGGGAAGGATGGCAAGCGAAACGAGTGAAATCCGTTCAGAATTCTAAGGAAACGAGCAGCCTTGGTCTCGGCGAAAAACTAGCCTATGGCGTAGGCAACTTCGCCTCGCAAATGGTGTTCAACCCTGCCACCACTTTCATGGTGTTTTTCTACACCGACGTCGTCGGGATTGCGGCTGCGACCGTCGGAACGTTCATGCTTTTCTCCAGGGTGTTTGACCTGTTCAATCCCGTGATGGGATTGATCGTGGACCGTACCCATAGCCGGCACGGAAAAGGGCGCCCATGGCTTCTGTGGATTGCGGCGCCTTTGGGGATCAGCGCTATCCTGCTTTTCACCGCACCCGGACTCGGAGCAACCGGCAAGATCATTTACGCCTTCATCACTTACAACCTCGCGCTAACCGTCATCTATACGGCCACCGATATTCCTTACGCCGCGATGCTGCCTCTGCTAACTCCAGATCAACACCAACGTACACTGCTGAGCGTATTCCGGATGACCTTTGCCATGATTGGCTCGCTGGTGTCATTCGCGATTACCTTGCCCATGGTGAAACTCTTCGGAGGCGGAGCGCAAGGATGGCAACGAGCGTTCATGGTATTCGGCAGTGTCGCGACCGTGTTGCTGCTGGTTTGCTTTTGGGGCACGAAAGAACGGGTCATGCCGCCTTCCCAGGAAAAAGCGCAGGTTCCGGTCAAAGAGGCCCTGGGCGCCCTATCCCGGAACAAGTACTGGATCCTGATGGCTCTGCTCGCGGTCACTTTGTTCTTAATGATCGGACTTTACGGGGACAACATCTATTACTGTCGGTATCTTCTCCATAATGTCGAGCTCTTCGGACCGCTGATGACGATCGCACAAATCGCGCTCATCGTTGGGATGATCGGAGTAGGGCCGATGCTCAAGCGTTTGGGCAAGCGAAAGGCAGCGCTTCTGGGTACGGGCGTTTCGATCATCGGGCAATGTATCATCTTCTTGGGTCCGGGCAATTTCACCATCGTCGTGGTGGGTACGGTCATCAAGAACCTTGGCGCGGCTCCGCTCGTCGGAACGATGTTCGCCATGGTTGCGGACACGATCGAGTACGGGGAATGGAAATCGGGAGTGCGCACGGAAGGCCTGACGTACGGAGCAATGGCGTTAGCCTGCAAGATTTCCGTCGGGTTAGGAAATGTGTTGGTGGGATGGATCCTGGGGCTGGGCGGCTATGTCGCTGGCGCGGCCACGCAGTCCCCGTCTGCGCTACTGGCAATTAAAGTTATGTTTCTTCATTTTCCGCTGCTGCTGCTGTTCGTCAGTGGCATCATTCTCTGGATCTACAAGCTGGACAAAGAATATCCCTCGATAGCGTCAGAGCTGACGGCCCGCCGGTCGATAGCCCAGTAAGTCGTCAACAAGTAGTTCGGAGGCATGACGGAGTGACGGACGGTGCCGGGGCCCGATTGAGAATCTGCCAACGCTTCAATGCGCATGCGTTTGCTCCAAGTGCTTTGCCAGAATCGAGACTGGGCCAAGCCCAATCAATCGAGAATCAGACGCCGAGTGTCATTTCGTTGAGGCCAAGGCAGGAACCGGTTCAGCTGTGGCCGGGATCTCGCCCAAGAGTCTGGCCAGCATCAACTGGTGCCGGCGTACCTGTTCGCAGCTATCGGTCTCGTATGCATCCTGCGTGAGCCGTTGACCTTCATACTCGCTGTTGACATAGCTCGTGCACCCCGCTTCGATCAGTGCCGGAATAATGAGGTCATAGGGGATGTTGGGCTCGACGAAGTCCTCCGTCATCTCGTAGGACTTGCCTTGGATGTTGTACACGCAGGGCGCGATGATGGAGATGTCCTTGGAATCTTTACCGTCCATCTTGCCAATGTCGGCGTGCAAACAAGAACGTTCTGCGTAGGTGGGTTCTTACGGCTACCGAAAACCTTCGAACAGCACTGCTCTCCGACGTATTTTGCCTCCCGAACCTATTGTGCTCTATTTACGTGCTCCGGCAAGTTCCCTTTCCGGACGGGTTGCGGTCGCGGCAGGCCGTTCCTTCCTCTCTTCGCTTAAGTAGACGGTATGTCCGGTTCTTGCTGATTCGTACACTGCTTCGATGATCTGAGTAACAACAAATGCTTCCTCTGCCTTCACGAACGGCTCCGTGTTGTTCTTCAGACAGTCAACCCAGTGCTTTGCTTCCCAATCCCAAGGCATGGGTGGAGGCGGGCCTGGCATCCAGCCTGGCTTGACCTCGGGCTTCGTAATGGCCATCTTGCCGTTCTGCACCAGATTGATCCGCACCCCGCCTTCATCGAACATATCGACACCTGCTTTCGTCCCGCAAAGAGTCGTTTTCATGTCCGAACCCTCGGCCACATTGATAATCCAGGCGGCCTCCAGGTAAATGGTCGCTCCGTTCTTCATCGTGATCAGGGCGAAGCCGGTGTCCTCGACATTGAACTTCGCAGGGTCCCATTCGCCCCACGGATTGCCGACGGGTTGATCCCACATTTTGCGGTAGATGTTTGCCTTCACGCTGTGGGGTTCATAGTTGTTCATCGCCCACAATGTGAAATCTAGCGAGTGCGGCGCCCCGTCCCACAGAACGCCGCCGCCGTTCAGATCCGGGTCCATGTAGCTGCCCCAGGTCGGAACTCCGCGGCGTCTCAGACCGTGCGCTTTGGCGTAGTAGATCTCCCCCAACGCACCTGAGTCGCAGAGGTCTTTGATGTACAGGCATTCAGGGCGGAACCTCCACTGAAAACCCACTGAGAGCTTCTTACCCGCTTTCCTGGAAGCATCAATCATCTTGCGTGCGTCCGCCGCCGATGTGGCCATGGGCTTCTCGCAAAGGACATGTTTGCCGGCTTGAAATGCGGCCACCGTCATCTCGCAATGCAGTTTGTTGGGAGTAGCCACGACCACCGCATCGAGATTGGGGTCTTGTACCATTTCCCTATAATCCGTATAGGTTTTCACCGAGTCGAGGTTGAATTTCTTGATCGATTGTTCCATCTTCTTCTCGTCGACGTCGCACAGCGCTGCGATCTTCGTGTCGGGATGCTTTGAGTAATTCGGAAGGTGCTTAAGGTCACCAATCCAACCGCATCCGATAATTCCAAAGTCGATCTTGTCACTCATGATTGCCTCCTGGATTCTCTTCTTAGGTTCTGTTTACGCTACTGGCACAGCCTCGTGCATGAGTTCAAACGCTTCTTTCAAGCCGGTTGCGATGTCCTTCTTGGGCATGTACTCGAGGCCGCAATAGCCCTCATACCCTGTTTCTGCCACGGCCCTCAGTACCTCTCGGTAATTGATTTCGCCACCGGTGATCTCATTTCTTCCGGGATTCGCAGCAGCGTGAAGATGGCCGATCTGCTTGATGTGCTTCGTGATGGTGGCAATGAGATTGCCTTCCATGATTTGCTGATGGTAGATGTCGTACAGCAGCTTCACATTCGGGCTGCCAACCTCGTCGAGGATTTCGAACCCTTCCTTTGAAGTTGAAAGGAACTGATCGGGGTGATTGACCAGCGTATTCAACGGCTCAAGAACGAGCGTTACGTTCGCGGGCTCGACGAGCTTCGCCGCCTCTTTCAGTCCCGCCACGATGCTACGGTGCTGGTCACTCCGAGAAACGCCCTCCATCGCCTTGCCGGCCGGCGAAATGATAGTTTTGCAGCCCAGCCTTTCTGCGACTGGGATCGTGTCCCGGATTCCGTCAAGATAGCTTCCGCGCAAGGACGAGTCGCAGAGGCTGATGAAGCCCGTGGCGATTGCGGCGATGTCGAGCTCGAGTTCCCTCTTCGCTTTGACGATGGAAGAAATGTCTTTCTTGCCCCATCCCCAGAACTCCACGGCATCAAAGCCGGCATTCCTGGCGATCTTCATTCCTTGGATGAAGTTTTCGGGACTGGCGCCGAAGTACGACAGCTCGAAATACAGGGCATCGAGGCACACGGAGTATTTCATGTGAAGCTCCTTTGGTTGATGCCAAAGTGCAAGCCTCGGAATTCAGGCCAGTAAGGCAGGTTGAATTGGAAGCCCTCAACGTCTCCGTCACGACGAACGTTTTGGAACCCGTGTGTCATGATCATGTACTTCTCAAACATGCGGCACCTCTTCACTTGGCTAGATGAGTCCTAACGCCCTCGAAGCCGAAGGTAGTATAGGAGGAGCCGGACACCGTATTCCAATTGATTGCTGCAATGAGAGGTATTTGCGAGAGCGATTCCATGAACTGGAGATTGCGGTGAAGTCAGGAAACGTCTCCTGCCTTTGGACGTCGCTACACGAACAAGTAATATCCCGTTGCTTTGGTCACCCCGGGGCCGTTGTTCAGACGTTTCGGTCTAATACCTTGCCGCGCGGCTTGGCCGCAAGGACAACCGGTTCAGGCTTTTCCTAGAATCCTCTTGCAGAGGGCATGGTGGGCCTGCACCTTGGCAAACCCGTCCTCATTGTTGAACGCTTGTCCCTCCCACTCGGTAGACAGGAAACCTTTGTAGCCGGCTTTTTGGAAGACCGGCAACAGCTCTTCATACGGGATCGCCACTTCGTGGTTGTTCTCGTCAAAGTCATAACATTTGCCGTGAATGTGGATAACTTGCGGCATAATCTCGATCCACCCACGGGGTTCCATGCGGCCGATCATGGTGAACATCATGAACATCTTGCGAATATCCATCTCGCTAGCACCCGCGGCCTGTTCTCGTTTCCGGTATTCTGCCGCGCGCTCTTCTCGCGTGCCCCCGAGGGACCAGCATTCGAGAGCGATCTGGATGAACTTTTCTTGAATGCCGTCGCTGCGGAGCCAGTTCAATAAAGAAGGCGGTACGGCTCGGGCCGAAGCACCCATATCCGGAATGAACCCCAAGTAGGGCGAGTTCACTTTGGAGTACATCTCGCGATAAGCCAGCACGTCCCGCGAGTCAGGTCTCTCGGGGGCGTGAATTTCCAGTCCGAGCTTCACATTCAATTTTTCCGCCAAGGGCGCGAGTCGGCGTATAACCTCGGGCCCCGCCAGAAACTGGTAGCGCACAACGGGAAAGCCCAGTTTCGCGGCCGCACGGATCTGCGCCTCGTGGTAGGTGTAGCTTTCGTCGTCCGTCATGCGCTGGTTACGGCGGATGTAGGCATCCGCATTGATACAAAGACACGAAGCTTGCAGCTGGTGCCGATCAAGCAAGGAGCGCAGACGCTCGGCAAATTCGTCCGTCACGGCCGGGAATCCGCGAATGTGCGAAAAGCCGACAATCTCCAGCCCCGGCCCCAAGCCGAGTTCGCCTACTTTCGTGACGAGCTGTTCGAAGCTGTAGCGGCGCGAATGGTATTCATTGTTAAGACTGAAAATCGTAGTGCCAAGCTGAAGTCCGTTGTTTGCCATCATATGCATGATCTCCCGCATGAACACTGGCTAGTTGGCGAGCAGCCGCTTCTTGCCCTGCGACGGCATGATCAACCCCGGAATGTAAGGAGGCCGAAGAAAGAGTGTGACCTCGACCAAATACTCGGCGCCGTGCACCGGTTTCGGATGGTCGATTTGCAGGTAAGCGGAATCCAGGACAAACCAGACTTCATCAGTCTGGTTCTCAAGTTGCTCGAGACGGAAGTCCTTACCGTTTACACGCAGTCTCATCGCTGCAGGCTTGACTACTGCCCCATTGATTCGCACTTCGCCGATCTCCACGGTCGAAAGCGGCAGCGCGCGGTACCACGGCAACCGAATATCTACTTCCAAGCCGCCCGGAGCCACGCGAAGACCGTTATCGCCGATCACGGCATTTGTTAACATGGCGCTATCCCTCCAGTGTTTCGGCCGGTTAGAAATGAATCCGGCCATCTAAAGAACCCGCGTATGCCAGCATTCATGTGACCACGGCCTCCAGAATGTGCCAAATTGTTTGTTTCGATCCTAGCTATTGTTGGCGTAGATATGCCTGCAAAAAAGGGGTACCGCACCTCTTTCAGACGACTGCAGCAGTATTATCCGGAGAAGCAAGTGACAACTCAGGACGGTTGGTGCGATTCGGCTCACCCAGACGATGAAGGGTCAAGCAAACCGGCGTCCACAATCCAAGAATGGTGACCAAACCGCTCATTGCGCTGTCAGGGTTGTGAAGTGAGACTATCCCCAAGAGGGCTCATTGCCCGGTTTCCATTTCAAGCTGCAGCCTCGGCTGGGTATTTGCTCGGACGGAGCCGGCTTGCCGGCGAGCGCCGCGTCTACGGCTGCCCGCATGTCGGCGCCGGTGACGGGAATTGGAGGCCCGGGGAAATGAGGGGTCTGCGGACGGCTGTTATCGAACTGTCCGCGATAGTAGAGGCGCCGGTCGGCATCATATAAGAAAAAGTCCGGCGTGCACGCCGCTCCGAAAGCTTTGGCTATTTCCTGCGATTCATCATAGAGGTAAGGAAAGTTGAATCTGTGAGCGGCAGCAAACTCTGCCATCTTGACGGGTGCGTCGTCCGGATAACTTGCGATGTCGTTCGAGCTGATCGCAACCGTGGCAAGGCCCTTCGGCGCATATTCAGACGCAAATGACACAAATCCATCAATGAGGTGCTGAACGAAGGGACAGTGATTGCACACGAACGCAACCAGTAAGGCACGGGCACTGACAAAGTCCTTGAGCGTGTACACGCGTCCATTTGGGTCTGGCAAGGCAAATTGAGGTACCGGCGCCCCAAGATCCGGCATCAGAGATTCATATCGCATCGATTCCTCCACACGAGAGACCAAAACTGCACAAGGCAAGCTGCGCAAAACACCGAGACCAGCAATCAACTATAGCCTTGCGACAAGCGCCGAAGAAACCATTTGCTTGCATACGGCCTATCGACAACAGCGATATTGTTAAGGTGTCCGGAGTATTGACCGAACCAATAGTGGTCATCCGTCCAAACCATTTCTCGGCCGTTTCGCAGCTCGATATACTTACAGCGTACTTGGAGCTAATGGCACGTTTTCATCGTCTTCCATGAGCCAAGAGGAAGGGGCCAGCCGATGTTTGATCGATATCTGATCTACGAAGACGGGTTCGCCAACGTGGTGCAGGATGGAAAAGTGGCTGGATTTCAACTCAAGGTCCGAATTACGTACTACCGAGGAATCGCGCTCTCGCTGGTTGAGGGCTTCGACGTCAGCGTGGATGGCAAGAAGTACGAACGCGAGCAAATCCGTTTCTCCGTAAGAGATCGCAGCTTCACTTTTGGAGAAATGGGAACTGCTGTGAACGACCGGTGGGAATTCGGCGAGGTCGCGACCTTGACGATCCCTGAACCGGGAGGCCTTGCTCCCGGCAAGCATGAGGTCGAAGTCTTCGAACACCTGCGTATCTCGTATCTACCGTGGCCCAGCATTACCGGAGACAAGAAAGTTCTCACTCTGGCAGCTTGAAGACGGGGAAAGGTGTGGGGTCCAGTATGTGCAGAATCAAGCGGGGTGTGTCGCTTTATAGCTACCAGGAAGAATATTTTCTACGCAAGATGACACTCGAGGATTGCATTTCCGCCGTGGCCCAGCTTGGTGCGGACGGAGTGGAGATTCTCGGTGAACAGATGCTCCCGGACTTCCCTTCTCCCGGTACAAAGTTCCTAGATCAGTGGTTCGGCTGGATGGAGAAATATGGAACCAAGCCGACCGCCTACGACGCTTTCCTGGACACAAAACTCTATAAGAATCGCCTGCTTACCGAATCCGAATGCGTCGACATGATGGGGCGCGACATAAAACTCGCCAGCCGGTTGGGCTTTAACATTCTTCGCACGCTGGTAACGACTCCGCGCCCGGTCATCCAAAAGAGCCTCGATATTGCGGAACGTCATGACGTAAAGATTGGAATCGAGGTTCATGCGCCATTCTCGTTGAAATCCCCGTGGATCGACGAATTCATGGAACTCGCCGACAGGCTGAAAACTCCCTATTTCGGTATCATTCCCGACATGGGGATCTTCGTGAGGCGCCTGCCGCCCGTCTATCTTGGCTGGCACGTTCGCCACGGTGCCACAGAACGTATCGTGACTTACATTGCGGAAGCATATGCCGCACGCATGGAGAAAGAAAAGGCCAAGGCGGAAGTGGCCAAGATGGGTGGAAACGAGGTTGACCTGCGATTGTGCGAGCAGGCATTCCATTACAGCTGTGACGATCCGAAATGGCTGCTTCCCTACATCCCGCGGATGTTGCACATTCACGCGAAGTTCTACGAGATGACTGCGGAGTGCGTAGAGCCCAGTATTCCGTACGAGGAGATCATTCCGATTCTGGAGCAAGGCGGATATCAGGGATATCTGTCCAGCGAATACGAGGGGCAACGGCACATCCAGGATTTGGGAGAAGTGGACAGCGTGCAA
>Ga0074046_10003312_pt1 | contig 13551 bp, 12 predicted proteins | sample BogForMeECP23OM3_FD_94441 | JGI IMG/M metagenome (GOLD analysis project Ga0074046, IMG submission 94441) | Bog forest soil microbial communities from Calvert Island, British Columbia, Canada - Bog Forest MetaG ECP23OM3 | ecosystem: Environmental > Terrestrial > Soil > Wetlands ...
GATTATCATGATTCCGTTGTGAATCTTAAATGTTTATGCCTGCTTCTCCAGTGTTGTCAGTGCAGAAAATACGATCAAAAAAGAAAAAACCGGGTGAAACCCCACCCTAATTTATTCAGACCGGTCCGGTCTTCACGTCCGGTTTGGGAAGGAACGGGATGATACAGGCCGCGAGTTTTGCGATATCCATCGACTGGAGGACCACGATCCCGGGTCCGGTAAGGGTGGTGACAAAGAACCCCTCGCCGCCAAAGAGTGCGGTCGTGATCCCCCCGGCAAGCGCGATATCGTAGCTGACCGTCTTGTCGAAGCCAACCACAAGACCTGTCTGGACTTTCACGACTTCGCCGGGCTGTAAGCTCATCTGGATGATATCCCCGCAGCAGTGGAGGAAGACCGTACCCTGCCCGGTCATGCGCTGCAGGATGAAGCCTTCGCCGCCAAAGAGTCCGGCCCGGATTTTATTGGTGAGGGCAATATCGAGCTCTACTGTCTCCTCACAGCACAGGAACGAGTCTTTCTGGGCAATGAACTCCCGGTCCGGTGCGATCGTGACCGGGAAGATCTTACCCGGCATGGTGCCGGCAAACGAGACAAAGCCAGGTTCTTTCGTGGCCCCGAACCGCGAGAGGAAGAGGGACTCTCCCGTGACTGCCCGCTTGATGCCGGAGATGATGCCCCCCTTGAGCTGGCTCTCCATGGAGAACGAGCCGGTCATGTTCACCATCGAGCCGGCTTCTGCATAGATCCCTTCGCCCGGCGGGAGGCTGATCTTTACCATCTGGAGGTTGTCACCAATGATCTCGTACTTCATGATACCTGGTACTGCATTTTGGCAGGGGAGATGAAATGTGTTTGGGATTTTCCCGAACTTAACCTTAACGCCGGGCTGGTATATCCGTCAAAGGATGAACGGATGGAGGATTACCTGCCATTTGACTCAGGGCTCATCGCACTGCGCCCCGTTCCCCTCGGGGGACTGGTGGCGCAAGAGGGAGGCATCGTCTCTTCAGAAAAAATGATTTCACCAGAGCAGATTTTCTAATAAAAGCGTTTTTGAAAAATTACGTTATTTATTTTAATATTTATGACGAGGTAATAAATTCTGTTTTCCACTCCATCCTTCCCAACCCTTAATACCCTCCAGCAACCAAAACTTGAGAAGATGCCTGACGAAAAACTCCCCGGTGGTCCCACGCAGGACGAGATCCTTGCAATCTCCCTGCACAAGCTTGGCCTGAGAAGCACGGATACGGTGCTTGAAGTCGGCTGCGGGACCGGGAAGGTTTCGGTTGCGATAGCACATGCAGTGAAGCGGGTGGTCTCGATCGACCTGCGTCCCGACGCGGTCTCGTATGCCACGGAGACGGCAAAAGCGGACGGGGTGCGCAATATTGAATTCTTCTGCATGGATGCGGCGGAGTATATCCGGACGGGAGAGGTCTTTGATTGTGCATTTGTCGGCGGGTCGAAGCACCTGCCGGTGATGCTCCCGCAGCTTGCGGAACACGTGCGCCGGACGATCGTGATCAATGCGGTGCTCGTCGGGACCCTTGCAGATGCAGTAGCGGGCTTAAAGCGCCTCGGGCTCTTTACCGAGGTCGTGCAGGTGCAGGTCTCGCGGTCGCACGATATCGCGGGCTCTGTCATGTTCAAACCGATCGACCCGGTCTGGATCATTGTCGGGAGGGGCTCGGCATGCTCGTAGGCCTCGGCCTCGGGCCCGGCAACCCGGAACTCCTGACGCTCCGGGCCGTCCGGCTGCTGAAGGAAGCGGACGGAGTCTTTGTACCGGGCCGGATTGCCCGCGACCTCGTAGCCCTGTACCGGGAACCTGTGGTGCTGGACTTCCCGATGACGGAGGATGAAGCGAAGATCCGGCAGTGCCTGGAGGCCAATGCCCGGAAGATCGCACCTGTCGCAGAGAAGGGCCTCGCGGTCTTCGGTATCCTTGGCGACCCGAACTTCTTCTCCACGTTCTCGCGGCTCTGTGCGGTGATCTCGGAGACACACCCGGGGATCGGGTTCCGGACCGAGCCCGGGATCAGTTCTATCACGGCCTTCGCTGCGGCCGGCGGGGTGCCGGTCAACGAGGGATTCACGGTATCGGACGGGACGATGTCTGATGCGAGGATCCTCCTGAAAGTCCGGAAGCCGAAGGAGAAGGCCGCGTCCCTCAGGGCCGAGGGCTACCGGGAGTTCGTGCTCGTGGAGCGGATGTACTTCCCGGATATGAAGGTCTACCGGGACGACGAGCTCCCGGAGAAGAGCGACTACATGAGCGTGATGTATGCCCGGAAGTGAAGCGAAACTGGTCTGGTTCGTAGGCGCCGGCCCGGGCGATCCCGAACTGATCACGGTGAAAGGCAAGGCCCTGCTCGATAAGGCCGATGTGCTGATCTACGCAGGATCGCTCGTGAACCCTGCCCTTGTTGCCGGCAGCCCGGCAGCGGAGAAACTGGACAGCTGGGGGATGCACCTCGACGGGATGGTTGCGCTGATGGCGGATCGCGTGCAACAGGGAAAGCGCGTGGTCCGGCTGCATTCCGGCGACCCGGCGCTCTACGGCTCGATCGTGGAGCAGATCGCAGAACTGGAGAAACTGGGCATAGCCGTACGGATCGTACCCGGCGTCTCCTCGGTTTTTGCCGCTGCGGCAGCTCTCACAACGGAGTACACTCCCCGGGGCGTCTCGGAGACCCTGATCATCACCCGTCCTGCCGGAAAGACGCTCGGGAAAGATTACATCACGGAACTCTCGCAATACCCGGCTACCCTGGCCTTCTTCCTTGGCAGCGAACACTTTGCCGATATCACCGCAAAACTTGCATGCCCGAAGGATACCCCGGCGGCGGTGATCTTCCATGCCTCGTGGCCCGACCAGCGGATCATCACCGGGACCGTTGCCGATATTGCAGGGAAAGCACAGGACGCCGGCATCACCCGGTCCGCCCTCCTCATCGTCGGCAGGGCGGTCATGGGCGTCGGTTCCGGGTACCAGCGATCGCATCTCTACTCATGAACGATACTGTCGTCATCACGTTTCCGTACTCCCGCGGGGAAGCAGAACGTATCGCTGCATTTCTCGGCGCCGATGTGGCAGACTATTCGCCGGGGATTTTTGACGCGGTTTTCCCGGGCCGGAAACGGATCGTTGCATTGATGTCGATGGGGATCGTAGTGCGGAAGATCGCACCGCTGCTGGAGGACAAGTGGACGGATCCGGCAGTTGTTGTTGTCAGCCCGGATCTCCGGTACGCGGTCCCCCTACTTGGCGGCCACCACGGGGCAAACGAGCTGGCAAAGGAACTGGCCGGGCTCGGCCTGCAGCCGGTTATCACTACAGCGACGGAGTCCCGTGGCCGTGATTCCGTGGAGACGCTGGCGGAGCGGACGGGTACCGAAGTAGTCAACCGGGACTCCACCCGGCAGGTCAATGCGGCCCTGCTGGACGCGGATATCCCGGTGTATGCCGTGCAGGGGCCGGCGATCGTACTGGCCGGGCCCGATGTATCCATTCTCGTGAAAAAAGGGGAGTACACGGTTGGCATCGGGTGCCGGAAAGGTATCGGGACCGGAGACGTTGTGGACGCCGTAAGGGCGGCCCTTGCAGAGAACCGGATTCCGGAGACTGATGTACTGGTCTATGCAACAACAACAAAAAAATTCAATGAGACCGGACTCATTGAGGCTGTCGGTGCCTTATCCGGGAATTTAATATTCCTTGACGACGATACCATAAACGCACAGACGGGCCTCTCGCCTTCACGGGCATCCCGGATCGGACTCCTTGGCGTTGCAGAGCCCTGTGCCCTTGCAACATCCAGAAGAAAAATGCTCGTCATGGGAAAGAAGGTCTACGGGAGCGTAACGGTTGCCATCGCACACTGAAAACAAGGGAAGGCTTGCCATCGTCGGCCTTGGCCCGGGAAAGCGGGAGTACATGACTGCCCGGGCCCTGAAAGTTATTGCCGGGGCTGAATACGTGCTCGGGCACTCCACGTACCTTGAACCGCTGGAGCCGCTGCTCACGGGTAAACAGGTGATCAGCAGTTCCATGGGAAAGGAAGTGGACCGGGCACAGCAGGCGATCGATCTCGCCAAAAAACACGCGGTCGCGATCGTATCGGGCGGAGATGCCGGGGTCTACGGCATGGCAAGTATTGTGCTCGAAGTGCTCGAGCATGACGGGGCCGATATCGAGGTCGAGGTGGTCCCGGGCGTGACTGCGGCCAATGCGGCAGCATCCCGTGTCGGCTCGCCGCTCTCCGGTGATTTTGCCGTGATCAGTCTTTCCGACCTGCTCACGCCGCTCGAGATCATCGAGAAGCGCCTCGAGGCGATCTTCGGGCTCGGGATCCCGGTGGTCCTGTACAACCCGAAAAGCCGGGGCAGGCCGCACAACTTCGCCCTTGCGGTGGAGCACGCACGGCACCATCTGGGAAAAGATACCCCCATCGCCATCGTGAGGAATGCGCTTCGCGAGAACGAAGAGACGATCATCACGACACTGGGAGAGATTGAGGAACACGAGCCTGCCATCGATATGCATACTACGGTTATCATCGGGGGCAGCGAGAGCAGGATCTGGAAGAGGGGAGACGATGTCAAAGGAATCATCACGCCACGCGGCTACCACCGGAAATACGTATATTGATCCCGGTGCCGATACAAAGGAAGGATATGCGATCTCGCAGAAGTCACGGGCACTTGCCCGCGAGGCTGTGGGTAACGAGACACCGGAGGACCGGATCCGGCAGAGGTGTTCGATTGCAGTCGGGGACTTCGCCATGGCAGATCTGATGCGGTTTGAGCACAACCCGGTCCAGGCCGCGCTCGACGCCCTCCGGAACAAAGCCCCGATCATCACCGATATCCGGATGGTCCGGGTCGGGATCCAGAAGAAGGGCCATGCGAGCGAGGTGCTCTGCGCCCTCGATTACGGGGCGGAGATCGTAAAGGAGAAGGAGATCACCCGGAGTTCCGCGGGGTTCCTTGCTCTCAGGGACCGGCTCCCCGGTTCGATCGTGGTGATCGGCAACGCCCCGTCAGCCCTCCTCTCGCTCTGTGCGATGGTGAAGGATGGCATCCGCCCGGCCGTGATCATCGGCGCTCCCGTGGGGTTCGTGAATGCGGCCGAGTCCAAGGCACTCCTCCGCACGATCGACATCCCTTCAGTCTCTACTGAAGGCACCCGGGGCGGCACACCTGTCGCCGTTGCTGCGATCAATGAGTGCATTACTATATTTATCGAAGGCTGAAGCGATGAGAGACCCGGTCACCGGTTTTGTGTACCCGGATATATGGGTGGAGCGCTGCCAGGACCCGTACCGGCTGCATCTCGCAGAGGAAGGGCTGGCTGTCCTCACTGCATCGGGCACCGTGATCGTCCGGGGCTATACGACCGGGACAACGGCTGCCGCTGCCTGTATGGCCGCGGTCCTCACCCTGGACGGCCCCCCGGCCCTCTCGGTCCCCGTTACGCTGCCCTGCGGCCTTGTCGTGGACGTGCCGGTCGATGCGGAGGGCGGCAGGGCTACGGCCCGGAAGTTTGCCGGTGACTATCCGGGGGATGTCACGGCCGGCATTGAATTCGTGGCTGAAGTTCTCCCCGCCGCAGAAGGGATCCATATCACCTTCGGCGAGGGGATCGGTCGGTTTTCGCGGGACACCCCGCGGTACAGGAAAGATGCCCCGGCTGTCAGCCCGCCGGCGTTTGCCTGCATTGAGGAATCCGTGCGGGAGGCGATGGAGACCGCAGGACTCCCCGGCGTCCGGATCGGGCTCACCATCCCAAAAGGACGGGCCGTGGCAGAGAAGACCCTGAACCCCCGGGTCGGGGTGCTTGGCGGGATCTCGGTCCTGGGCAGCACCGGGCTCGTTGAACCCTGGGACGATCACCTGACCGAATCCTCGCTTGGCCGGGTCTCTGCAGCCGGGCGGCCGGTCCTCACCACCGGGCGAATCGGGCTCCGGTTCGCCCGGCTCCGGTTTCCGGAAGACGATGTGATCCTGATCGGGGCCAAGATCGGTGAGTCCCTTGCAGTTGTCAGGGACGAAGCGGTCCTCTTCGGCCTGCCGGCCCTGATCCTCCGGCACATCCGGCCCGGGATCCTCGAAGGAACCGGGTACGGCACCGTCGAGGAACTCGCCGCTTCCCCGCTGTTCGTGCCGATCGTGCGGGAGACTCTTGCAGAGTTCTCTGCACATAATCCCGGCATTAAGGTTATCCTGATCGACCGCAAAGGAACTGTTATAGGAGAGACTGTATGAAGATCATCGGAGTGGGCTGCGGCCCGGGGCTCATGACGGAACAGGCCATAAAGGAAGTCCGGAAAGCCCGGAACATCTACGGTTCCGGCCGGGCAATCGAACTGGCCCGTCCGTTTCTTACCGCTTCGGCAAGTGTCAAATCGATCGATGATTTCAAGGCCCTGCACAAGCTTCCCCAGGATGCCGTGGTGCTCTCGACCGGTGACCCCATGCTTGCCGGCCTTGGCTATCTCACCGGCGAGGTGATCCCCGGTATCTCCTCCTGCCAGCTCGCCCTCTCCCGGCTCCACATTCCCCAGTCCCGGGTAGCGATCGTTGTCGCCCACGGGAGGGGCCATGAGAAAGGTATGCAGGAGACACTCGAAGAGGTCCGGAGGGGAAAGATCGTCTTTCTCCTGGCAGACCCGAAGTTCGATCTCGGTGAATTATACCGGCGGCTTGCCGGCCTGTCAGTTCCCCTGCAGGTATCGCTCTGCGAGAACCTGGGATATAATGACGAGAAGATCACCACCGCCCCGATCCAGTCCCCCCCGGTGAAATCCGCAGACCTGTACTCGGTGGTCATCGGGAATTTCTGATCCGGGTGTATTCCCCTGGGGAGCAATGGATCGACAAAAGAACGTTTTTTTCCGGGACAGGATCAGAATAGCCCTGTCAGGATTTTTATCGATAGCCCATCGCTGCGCCAAGGAGATTAGCGGTAATCCGCAGGGCCTCAATTTCATCTGCCGACCACGACCGCTCAGTTGCTGAGGAAAATCCAATCATTCCCCACAATGTATCCCTGATGAAGATGGGGACCATCACGATTGACCCAATACTAAGAATACCGAAAAACCATTGCCCGGATTCATCCACGCTTTTTTTTGTCACGGACAGCACTTCCCCACATAAAAGCGCCGCATGCCATTGGGAAAAAACGGGAGAGTTCAAATGGATCGCCTTCAGTTCCGGTTTATTGATAGCCGAAGCTACACCGGGCCCGGACCACTCGTAACGCAGGCTCATCGTAGCTTGTCCTCCGGTATCACTCCCGAGCTGGAAGATCGTGATCGAACTGGCATCTATGGCTATACCAACGTGTTCGAGGACATTCCGGACGCCCGATTCATCAGGACATGACAACAGGTCCGTTGGACACGATTCCGGACTGGATATCCTGAGAAGCCATTCCACAGCGGAACTCACTGCGAAGAGAATGGTATCCCTTTTTTTGATATTGCGATCAATCCGGTGCTTATAGAGCGCTATATCGATGACCGAATGGAGCTCCCGTTCATCGTATGGCTTGAGGACATACCCGTATGGACCGGTAATCTTTGCCCGCTCAAGGAGACCCGGGTCCGCGTAAGCGGTGAGATATATGACCGGGATATCATAGAGCAGACCGATCTTTTCTGCAGCTTCGATGCCATCCATCTTTCCGCCAAGGTGTATATCCATCAGCACCAGATCAGGTTTCAGCTCTGCCACCTTTTCCACGGCGGCTTCACCGGTCCGTGCAATACCGGATACCGTGTACCCCAGTTTTAACAGGGTCTCCTTGATATCCCTGGCTACTATCATCTCATCTTCAACAATGAACAGTGCAGAATCCGACATGTTTCCTCCTTATTTTACTATTTTTGGCATGGTGACGGTATACACCGTTCCCTGGTTCCTCGTGAGTTCGATGTTCCCGTCCAGCTGTTCAACCAGCATGATTACCAGCTGGAGACCGAGCGAGGCTGTATTTTTCCAGTCCAGGTGCTCCGGGATTCCAATGCCGTTATCGCCCACAATTAACGTGAGCGCTGAATCATCCGACTGTACGGCCAGGGTAATACAGCCATTCCGACTGTCGGGAAATGCATATTTCAGTGCGTTCGTAACAAGCTCATTCACGATAAGCCCGAGAGGGATCGCCCGGTTGATATCGACAGTGATGTCCTTTATGTTCACATCCAATAATACCGTTACCTGATCCACACCATAGAAATGAAACAGGTTGGTTACGATGAAGCGCAGGTAATCCTCAAGATCAATGTCCGACAGATTATGTGAACGATATAGTTTCTCATGGACTATGGATATTGTCCTGATACGGTTCTGGCTTTCCTTGATTGCCGCGAGTACATTCTCATCATGGATATGGCGGGACTGGAGGTTCAGCAGGCTGGTAATGATCTGGAGATTGTTTTTTACACGATGGTGAACTTCCCGCAGGAGCACTTCTTTTTCATGAAGCGATACAGTAAGCGTCTTCTCCACACTCCTGCGGAGGGCAATTTCGGCAGTAAGGGATTCGTTGATCCGGTTCAGTTCCGCAGTCCGCTCGGTGACTTTCTGTTCCAGTTCATTGCGGGCACTGATGAGAGCGTCCTTCGCACGCTTTTGTTCCGTGGTATCCCTGAAGTACCAGATCCTGCCATAATACGGTCCGTCGGGTCCGGCCATTGGTGCCGTGTAGCGGTCGAGTGTCCTTCCATCCAGCAGCGGGATCTCGTCCCGGCTGATCGCATCCCGGTGATCGAGAAGATGCTTCATCCTGACGCGGAATGTTACAGGATCGGATAGTTTATGGAGCATAGACTGGATTACCCGTTCACTGGATTTCGTGGCAATAATCTCCTGCGGTAATCCCCACATGTCAACAAATTGCCGGTTATACGAAATGATAGTCCCATCGTCACTGACAACGAGGATACCATCAAGAGTCACTTCCTGCTGGGTGGAAAGAAGGGTGTTACTATACCGCAACTCCCATTCCATTTTTCTGCGGATCACAATTTGTTCGATCTTTTGCGCAAGATCCAGGAACAGGACCCTGGGATCGCCACCTTTAACGATATACGAATCCGCTCCCGCATTCAGGGCATCGACAACAACCTCTTCCCGTCCCCTGCCGGTGAAGATAATGAATGGGATGGTATTGCCACTACTGCGCAAAAGTTTCAGGAATTCAATCCCGTCCATATCCGGCATCTGGTAATCGGAGATGATAATGTCGTATTCGTGGGTTTTGAGCAGTTTCAAGGCATCGTTTGCACTCCGTGCCGTATCAACAGAAAAGCCATGTTTCTTTTCCAGGGATATTTTGGTCGAGTCGAGAAGTGAAGGCTCATCGTCGACATACAGTACTGAAATCACGGGAAACACTACCTTTCCGTTGCGGGAAGTTCTTTCTGGATGATATATAAATAGAGGATAAGTAATTGTCGATGCCGTGTCCAGGGAATTTTTCCCCCATAGTCAGATGGGAAGAGACATCCAGGATTAACTCCTGGTATATCTGTCCCCACCTTTTGGCACTACGATCTCAAACCGTGCACCTTTCCCGGGTTCACCGGTCTCCCTGATCGTGATCCCGGTGATAGAAAGAATTTCCTTTGAGAAGAACAGCCCGAGCCCGGTGTTCTTCCCAAAACCCCGGTCGAAGATCTTCTCCTTTACTCCAGCCGGGATCCCATCGCCATCATCTTCGCATACAATCTGAGGATCATCACCTGATTCCTGCACAAAGAATCGTATAGTCGTGATCTTCCCGCCGTACCGTACCGCATTGTCCATCAGATTGTAAAAGACCCTGACAATCAGCGGGTCGGCGAACACTTCGGTTCCGGCAGGAAGATCGTTTTTCACCTTAATGTTCCCAAGAGGGATCTGCTTTGTCGCTATTTCTACGAGTGTATGGCAGTTTTCCCAGCCCGGGTTTTTCATGCCAATCGACTCGTATTCTTTGGTGAACCGGATCATGGCGGAGATGTGTTCTGCAGCGGTTTTGGCCTTTTGGAAATACCCCTCGAATGTGGGATCGGACCGCTTCATTTCCATCAGGCCCAGGTACCCCTGTAATGCGATCAGCTGATTGTTGATATCGTGGCGGGTGATGCCGGTGAGGAGCTTGAGCTTCCTGTTGGCCAGGTGCTGTGCCTCATCAGCCTGTTTCCGTTCCGTGATGTCAATGTTCACCCCTATAATCCCTTTAATGTCGTCACCTGTCCGGACGGGGGCAATGATCTCATCATAGGTCCGCACTCCGCTTTCGAACGACACGGACAATTCACCTCTTACTACGTTACCTTCAAACGCCTTTCTGTTGTTCGCCTGCCATTTTTCGAGCAGATCTGACTGGAGAGAAACCTGCATGGGATTTTTGCCGATACAGTCACCCCAAAGCCTGATCGAAACCGGGTTCTGCAGGATATATTGGCCCGAACGGTCCATAGCCCATGTATCAAACGGGAGATTGTCGATGAGTGCACGCATCTGGGAATTTCGTTCCCGCAATTCCTCCTCTGCGCGCTTGCGCTCAGTGATGTCATGCACCGATCCGATAAGGTATGTACATTTACCTGCCATATCAAAGATAGGAGCGATACTAACTTCGCCGGTCAGCTGCCCGATGGGGTAATTGGAATTTTCCTCCCAACGGACAATGGCCTTTTTTTCTATGGCCTGCCGGTATTTTTTCAGAACCATGGAGAGGGACGGTTCGGGGATGATATCGTTCACATACGTGCCGACCACTTGCCCGAAAGGCAATCCCGTGGTTCTGGTAAAGGCTGAGTTGACTGAAGTAAAGCGGTACTTCTCATCGGGTTCAACGGTCAGTTGAAATATGATGTCTCCGACAGTATTATAGATTGAAGCCAGGCGTTGTTCATTTTCATACAGTGCCTGCTCCTCCCGTTTTCGTTCGGTAATGTCCTGGCCTACCGACTGGTACTCAATAACCTTTCCGGAATGATCGAAGATTGCACGGTCAGTCCACTGCTGCCATCTCCTTGTGCCATCCTGCATAATGATCCGGTGTTCGATGGCATCAACCGGGTGGTCCGGCGTTAATGACGCAAAGAACTGTTTCACGCGCTCCTGGTCTTCAACAGGGATCCTGGGGCGGAACCGGTGCCCCAGGATCTCGTTACTTTTCAGGCCGAAATACCGGCAGTAGGCGTCATTGACAAAAACATGAGTGCTGTCCGGCAAACACCGGGTGATGAATTCAGTCTGGTCCTCGACAACATTCCGATACCGTTCCTCGCTTTCCTTCAGCTCCTGTTCCCGCAGGGTCAAATCATCAAAATTGGAACGAAGTTCTTCTTCTGTTGCCACAATCTGCTCAAAGGATGCGTTGAGTTCCTCGTTTTTCTTAAGGAGTTCTTCTTCGACACGCTTCCGTTCTGTGATATCGATCGCAACCCCGAGTACAGCCTGCTGGTTGTTGCCAAGTGTGGTGAATGGGACCTTGGTGGTCTGGAGGATATGCTGTTTTCCGGATGCATCGATATAGGGTTCCTCCGGGATAAACTTGGTCGTTCCCGTTGTGATGACTTCACGGTCGTCATCGAGCATGTGCCGGAGTTCGGCAGTGTCGCCGTGGAACCGGGCCTGGGATTTTCCCACGAGATCGGCTACGGTCGTATTGTACCCTTCGGCGACTGCCCGGTTTGCAAGGAGATAATTCCCATTCCAGTCCTTTGCAAAGATCATATGAGGTACAAGATCGATGATCTGCTTGAGCTGGGCAGCGTCACGCTTCAGCGCGTCATCATCTGTCCTGCGCCGTGTAATATCCCGGAAAATTCCTTCAATGCCAGCGATCGAACCGTTTTCGTCACGATAATAATGGCTGTATGTTGAGACCCAGAGCGGCGTGCCATCCCTGTGTTTCAGTTGCACCTCGTAATCATCAATAGATCCATGTTCGGTGAGGATCCGGAGCAGCTCCTCACATTTTTCCGGTGAAAAGTAGAATGTCTCTGAGATTGGTTTGTTTAAGATCTCGTCAAAGGACTCATAACCCAGCGTCCTGAGGCAGCTCGGGCTTGCCATGATCAGGTTCCCCGCCAGGTCACTCCGGTAGAACATATCCTGGATGTTGTTGATGACACTGCGGTATTTTTCTTCACTTTTCCTGACCGCTTGTTCCTGCCGGGTCAGTTCCTCCAGATTGGAACGAAGTTCCTCTTCAGTTGCCGCAATCTGTTCATAGGAGGCATTGAGTTCCTCGTTTTTCTTAAGGAGTTCCTCTTCTGAATGCCTCCGGTCGGTGATATCGCGGATGGACTGGATAGCACCTATCAGCGTGCCCTGTGTATTGTAGAGCGGGGTGGCGATAATCCATATCGTTGCCCCCTTGCCGTTGTAAAGGAACGGGCTTGTTGTTTCGGCAATCAGGGTTCGTCCGTCCCTTTTCAGGTGGGGATATTTTGTCTCAAGAGCCGGATCTTCATGGAGAACGAGGTCGATGAGAACCGGTTGCCTGTCATGGTAACCAGGGATCGCATATTCATAATTCCCTTTTCCCAGCACTTCTGAGGCAGCGACCCCGGTCATCTCTTCCATGGAACGATTCCATGCTATCACCACGCCATTATTATCAATAGCGAACGTTGCGTCGGGCAGGAAGTTTATGATATCTGCCTGCTTGCGCTCAAGGTCCCGGATGCTCGCCTCAGCCAGGTGTTTCTGTACTGCCTGGCGGATCTTGTGTTCCAGCTCTGCGAACTGGGCCTTCGGGTCGCCACCTTTCTGGAGGTAAAAATCCGCACCGGAGTTGATGGCCAGGATAACCACCTCTTCCCGCCCTCTTCCGGTGAACAGGATAAAGGGGATGGTATTCCCCGAAGTCCTTACCTTTTTTAAAAATTCAATACCGTCCATGCCCGGCATCTGGTAGTCGGAGATGATCGCATCATAAGTCTTTGAATCCAGAAGAGTAAGTGCATCCGGGGCAGAGGTAATGATGTCAACGCTGAACTGCCCGCTCTGCTCAAGGAAGAGTTTGCCAACCTCAAGAAGGGCGGGTTCATCATCGACATAAAGAATATGATACATTGGGGCCACGTTGTAATTCTTCGATATTGTTCGAGAGTTATATTATACCTTGTCTTTTTCATGAGGGGATACAGTCTTCCATGACCTATCCCGAAATAATTTCACAAAACTTTCAATAAAATGAGCAAGCCCACCCCCGTTGGGGGTCGCTCGGCCGCCTCGTCGGGGCCTCGCTGGGCAAGAATGCTGTTTGAAAACTTTCATTTTAATCGGGGGTCGAGGGGGCGCACCCCTTGGGCTGCCTCCCCCTCTGGGGGAGAGAGAGGGTCACCATCGTAATTCGAAAAATTTTGACGCACCAGACGTGGTTTTACCCGGCCGCCACTTAGTGAAATGAATTCGGGATATCACAGGATACAGTCTTCCATGAGAACTGCCTGGAGAAATGCACGTGGAGCCCGGGCGGGTATATTCAGGAATTAATCCACCAGCCTCATCTTACATTCCGGGCAGTGCTGC
>Ga0074046_10003313_pt1 | contig 13550 bp, 15 predicted proteins | sample BogForMeECP23OM3_FD_94441 | JGI IMG/M metagenome (GOLD analysis project Ga0074046, IMG submission 94441) | Bog forest soil microbial communities from Calvert Island, British Columbia, Canada - Bog Forest MetaG ECP23OM3 | ecosystem: Environmental > Terrestrial > Soil > Wetlands ...
CGAATGCCCTCCTTTCTTCTTCGGAGGGTGGCCGGGATCAGATTGGAATGGTGGCCGCCATCAAATCGGTAGCCTGGCCGCGATCAAATCGTAATAGGTGGCCGCGATGCATTGGAATCTGCACTTTGACCGATGACGAGCGACGTTCCTTCCGGCAGATCATTCAACGTGTCGCCGCGCTTCTTGCACTCGGCCCCACGCTTGACGCGCTCTACCAGGAAGCTGCGGCTGGCGCGTTCACCGCCACCGAACTCGGAATCATTAGATGATTCCTAGATGTCCTATCACCACTATGCGCGGAATGGCGACGGTGTCACTCGGACTTAAATATAAGGGGGAGTAAATGGCGACGTTACAGGGTGCTATTTCAGAAAGGTTTCTCGAGCGCCTATCTGATGCTAAGGAATTTGATGCTGATAAGGTGAATCAGCTTCGTGCGTTGCTATCGAAAGGCATCAAACCGAAGCCCGAAGACCTTGTAGGAGTCTTTTCTCTTCCTCCGGGGGACATCAAATGATCAAGCTCGAAGCCGCACATATCGAAGAAGTTCGCGGTATTCGGAAACTCGACATTGACTTCCGCAGGGAGAATTTTGCGATCTCGGGGCCAGATCGATCATCTGACAGCCGTCTGATATCAATAATCAAAATCTCCTATGACAGTACACCGTTCCATTCAGACGCACGGCCCTAATGATAGGCGCACGCCGACCCGTGTTCCTACACCGTGGTTGTCGATGGAGAGTTCTCCTCCGAGCTGACGAACCCTGGCTCGCATACCGGTTATGCCGACGCCGAGGCCTGGTCTTACGCCCCTTGCGATGCCGATCCCATCGTCCTCGATATCAAGCCCAACGGTGGTGTCCGTCACTGTGAGGCGTACGCGAGCGGTGAGGCTTTTTGCGTGGCGGTGAACGTTGGCGAGCGCTTCCTGGGCAACGCGGAAGAGCACGGATTCGACTGCGCGAGGCAGGGCAGGATCACCCTCGGGCGCGTCGATCTGGATCGCGATGCCGGTGCGACGGCTGACTCCCTCCGCATAGATACGCAGCGCCGTTGCAATGCCACACTCGTCTAGCATCGGGGGGTGCATGAGGAAGGAAACGGTACGCAAATCGTCTTTGGCGCGATCGAGAGCCGCCAAGGCTTCCTTGATTTCGGTGCCCCCCCATAGGTCCGCCGAGCCCTGAACCTGAGCGGCCTTCAAATGGAGTGAAGCGGCCACCAGCTCCTGGACGGTAGAATCATGCAGTTCGCGAGCGATGCGTCTTCGTTCTTCGTCCTGGGCGTTGAGAAGGCGTCCCGCGGTCTCTTCAAGCTCGCGCGTGCGTTCAACGACGCGGCGCTCAAGGTCTGCCGCTGTGGCGACGAGGCCTGCCACACGGCCGTGCTCGAAGACGCGCTCTTTCGCCGCCTTAGCGCCCGCCCACAAGGCGCGCCGAAGGATGTTCACCTCGTAGACCCGCGACTCCTCGATGGCGGCGGGCCATTCCCCGGAGATCGCGCCAGCGGCGTCGATTAGCCCGGCGGTTTCACGCACCAGAAACCTACCCAGCAGCGTGGCAAGAACCGCACCCGCGGCGACAGCCCCGCAAGCCGCGATGACCATCTTGCGCATGGCCGAGAGCCAGGGACCGGCGAGCACCGCCTCCGGCACGAAGACCGCCGCGAACCAGGTCGTTCCGGCTATGGGGGCAACCGCCGCCGCGAGACCCATCGAAGACGGCATGGATGTTGCCGACGCCTCCCGACCTCCGTGTTCGTCCGGTAGATTTGGCGTGGCCGTCCCCGGCTCTGCGGTGCTCGTGAAAACCGCGCCTGTCCCGTCGTAGACGGCAACAAACGCCCCCGGCCAGGGGAATGCCTCAGGGAGGAGCTGGACAAGCTGCAACGGGTCGACCCGAAGTGCGAGGAAGGCGGCATCAGATCGGCCTTCGGGCACGGGAACGATCAGGCCAGCGATCGGACGATGGATCATCGGTGCCAAGATAGTGTCTGTCAGCAACGGCCGCCCGTTGGCGAGCGCCTTCGCCGCCAGATCTGGACGGGGTTGGGCGACAATCTTGGCGCCTGGAGGCGCAGCGGTGTTCATAACGAGCTCGCCCTGCGAATTGGCCAGGCTGATGGTGATACCTGTGTCGGCGGCGACTGCGCGGAGATGACGCTCAAACGTTGCCATATCGCCGGAGAGAAGCGAGGGCGACCGCGCGAAGACCTGAACCAGGGCAGACGATCGTACAATGTCCATTGCAACGATCGCCGCCGACTGAACAGCGAGCCGATGAACCTCCGCGTAGCCTGACTGGCGTTCGAGGTTTGACGCCCACCAAGCGACGCCAACGCCAAACGCCCCAAGTGGCAACACGCCCGCCAGCGTCAGGGCGACCAGAAATGTCCGCAACCGTCTGATATCCGATTCCTCCCTATTATGGCTTGAAAATGGTGAGTAACGAACATACACCTCAGTGGGCGGGTTGAAAATGACCCCTGCTCCTGTCGGATGATGATCTGGTCTCGCGAATCCGATCGCAGCTACCCCCACGAGGATGCGGTGCAAAACACACTGATGAGGATACTACTCGCTGACGATCACGCGGTCGTCCGACGTGGCTTGCGTGCGCTGCTTGAGCAGCGCGCCGGTTGGCAGGTTTGCGCGGAAGCGTCAAATGGCCGGGAAGCGATCGATCTAGCAGCGCTACACATGCCCGATATTGCCATATTGGACATGGCGATGCCCGAACTGAACGGGCTGGAGGCAACCCGCGGCATCCGGCTCTGCAGCCCACACACCGAAATCCTGATTTTCACCATGATCGAGTCGACGAACCTGCTGCGCGACGCGGTGGTGGCGGGCGCGCGCGGCTTCGTTCTGAAGGGTGAGATGGAGCGCTACATCATGGACGCAGTCGAGGCTCTCGCCGCACACAAGCCGTACTTCAGCGGCGCCTTATCGAGCGAGGACCTTGAGAGCCATCTTCGGAGTGACAGAGGCGGCAAGGCGGGGACTGAGTTGCTAACTTCGCGCGAGCGGGAGGTAACCCAGCGGATCGCCGAAGGACTAAGCAGCAAACAGATCGCGTCTAGGCTCGGAATCAGCATAAAGACTGTTGAGACGCATCGCACGACGCTCATGCGCAAGATCGGGGCGCATTCCGTCGCCGATGTCGTACGTTACGCACTCGAAAACGACGCCTCGCGACTCAATACCGGCTAAGCCCGGAAGCCCGGGCGTCATCGCGTGAACTCGCGCTCACAACTCAGGTGTTCACCCGATTTCAGGACCGCTTCTCCCTGTGTATGGTTCATGAACACAAGGCTTAGGGGTGGAAATGCGTAGTTTGGGAGAGCCGAAGCACGTGTTGCGAGAGTTGTGCTCCCGCGGCAAAGTCATCAGGCCTGTAACAAGCGTGAGCTCTGCTCGAATCACATACCTCATCTCGCTTAATATCTGAACTTCATACGACCTTCATTCGAGCGCTATTTGTTGCGGCCTGGATGGAACTTGCTGACGAGTTCCGCTGGCGATCTTGCGGCCGAAATTCGCGGCAGTGCCGGCGTCTGGATGATTACCACGAGTACCAGTCGGGTTAACTTCGATACGGACCAGAGCCGAGATCGACGCAACACGTTTTGTACGTGCTGAAAGGATCAGGTTAGAGACTACGAAAATCGGAAGCGTTCATTCCATTCGGTTCCTAAGCTCTGGCGCGAAACGACAACCTGGCCAATCCGGCCATTTCAGCGGGCAAATCTCATGCAGTCGCTCTCTACCAATTACCACCTGCTCGCCAAGCCTGCCGGCGCGGCATGCAATCTTGGTTGCAAATACTGCTTCTTCCTCTCGAAGGAGAATCTGTATGGGGAGCGCGAGAGCCCACTGATGAGCAATGCGACTTTGAAGACATATATCGCTCAACTGATGGCTTCGTCGCCTGGTCCGCAGGTCGATGTCGCCTGGCAGGGCGGCGAGCCAATGTTACGCGGCCTCGACTTCTACCGGCGTTCGGTGGCGCTTGCTAACCAGTATCGCAAGCCGCACCACAGGACCATTCAGCATACGATACAGACCAACGGCACGCTCATCGACGATGAATGGGCGGCTTTTTTCAAGCAGCACAACTACCTGGTGGGCCTGAGCGTCGACGGTCCGCGTGAGCTGCACGACGCGTACCGTGTCGACAAGCAGGGTAAAGGTAGCTTCGATGAGGTGATGCGCGGATGGAACTGCCTGCGCGCGCACGACGTCAACGTCAACGTGCTCTGCACGATTCACGCCGCCAACGCAGATCACCCATTAGCGGTGTACCGTTTCTTTCGCGACGAGATGCAGGCGCAGCACATCCAACTGATCCCCATCGTCGAGCGCGCCACCGAGCATACGCTCGCCTTCGCCAACCAGGGTTGGGGCGGCTTCAGGGGTACGGACCGGCCGCTCTACAAGCAGGAGGGCAGCCTGGTCACCGAGCGCACGGTGACAGCCGAGCAGTTCGGCAAGTTCCTCGTTGCTATCTTTGACGAATGGGTGCAGCGGGATGTGGGCAAGGTCTATGTCATCACCTTCGACGTGGCGCTCGGTAGCTGGCTGGGGCAGCACAACGCCTGCATCGTCTCGCCCACATGCGGCAGTGCGCTGACCATGGAGCACAACGGCGATGTGTACTCCTGCGATCATTATGTCGAACCGGAGCATCTGCTCGGCAATGTCAAGAACACGCCGTTGCAGACGCTTGTCGCGTCCGAGAAGCAGCGCCGCTTCGGCCAGAGCAAGTACGACTCGTTGCCGAAATACTGCAAGGAATGTCCGGTTCTGTTCGCCTGCTATGGCGAGTGTCCGCGCAATCGTTTCATCAAGACACCTGGAGGTGAGGACGGACTGAATTACCTATGTTCCGGCTATAAGGACTTTTTCACTCACGTCGCTCCGAAGATGAAGACCATGGCGGACTTGCTGCGCCATGGCCGCTTCGCGGACGAGATCATGCAACCGAGCCAAATAAACAAGCACTAGACGAAGCAGGAGAGAACAGATGACCAAAAAAGACTTCAACGGGATTATCCGGCTGGATGTCCGTGACTCCACGCCTGACTGGGCGCCGTACCTCGCTCCCAAAGCGCCCAAGGATGCGCCAAACATCCTGTTTGTGCTGTTCGACGATACGGGCCTGGGGGCCTGGTCACCGTTCGGCGGCAAGATCAAAATGCCGACCCTGGATAAGATCGCCAAAAGGGGTTTGAGGTATACGCAGTGGCATACGGCGGCGTTGTGTTCGCCGACCCGTGGGATGTTGCTGACCGGCCGCAACCATCACCTCAACGGCAATGCCAGCATCACCGAGGGGGCGAACGGCTTCCCCGGCCAGCACGCCCGCATGCCGGCTGAATGCGCCACGGTCGCGCAGATCCTGCAGGACAACGGCTGGAGCACTTTCTGGGTGGGCAAGAATCACAATGTGCCCGAAACCGACGTGGCACTGGGCTCCACCAAGAGCCAATGGCCGCTGGCGAAAGGTTTCGACCGGTTCTATGGCTTCATCGGCGGCGAGACCAATCAGTTCTATCCGGACCTGATAGCGGACAATCACCCCGTCGAACAGCCATATGAGGAAGGCTATCACCTCTCCAAGGACCTGGCCGACCAGGCGATCCAGATGATCAAGGACCAGAAGGCCAGCAACCCTTCGAAGCCCTGGTACATGTGGTTCTGCCCGGGCGCCAACCACGCGCCGCATCAGATTCTGAACCCCAAGGAAACCATCGCGGAATACAAGTACAAAGGCGCGTTCGACGAGGGCTATGAGGCCTATCGGGAGGACGTGCTGCCGGAGATGATCAAGAACGGCATCCTGCCCAAGGGGACCGCACTCACCCAGCTTAACCCGTTGCCGGAGGACGTGGCGAATGATGACGATCTTGTCCTTCCATGGGATAAGCTCGAGCTCGCGGACAAGGCGCTGTTCTCGAGGCTGATGGAGGTCTACGCCGCATTTTCGACGTATACCGACGCGCAGGTGGGTCGCATCGTCGACTACCTCGACAAAACTGAGCAGCTCGAGAATACACTGATCATTTACGCCGCCGATAACGGTGCGTCGGGAGAAGGCAGCCGCAACGGCTCGGTGAACGAGAACAAGTTCTTTAACGGATACCCGGACACCCTCGCGGAGAACCACGCGACGGTTGAGCAGATCGGGGGTTTGGACGCGCTTGGGGGCCCGGACACCTATGAGCACTTTCCCACCGGCTGGGCCGCGGCCACCTCGGTTCCGTTCAAGATGTTCAAGCGCTACGCGCAGTACGCCGGCGGCACCTGTGACCCGCTGGTCATGTCGTGGCCCAAGGGCATCAAGGAAGAGCACTGGGGCACGGTCCGCCATCAATACCACCATTGCACGGACATCGTCCCGACCATCCTGGACGTCTGCGGTCTGGAGATGCCCGAAGTCTACAAGGGCGTGAAGCAGTTCCCGCTTTCCGGCGTCTCGATGACCTACACCTTCGATGCGGACCCCTTCGCTCCGACACAGAAGAAACGGCAGTATTACGCCATGCTTGGAACCCGCGGCATCTGGGAGAATGGGTGGAAGGCCGCCTGCCTACATACTCCGCTAAGCGGCAGGAGCGACTTCGAAAATGACCAGTGGGAACTATACCACGTCGACGAAGATCGTGCCGAGGCGAACAACCTGATGAAGCTCAAGGATGCCCGGTACCAAAGGAAACTCACTCAGCTCATCGATGGCTGGTTCGAAGAGGCGGAAAAGAATCTGGTCCTGCCGTTGGATGATCGCAGCGCGGTGGAACAAGCCGGCATTATACGGCCCTCTGAGGAAGAGCCCCGCGAGTCCTATACCTATTATCCCGGCACCGCCGCGGTGCCAGAGAGCGTTGCGGTCAACATACGCGGCTTTTCGTACAAGATCGAAGCAAAGGTCACCATCGACCCGATCATCCAAACCAAGGACGCCCCCAGGGTCGGTCTGGACGACGATACCGCCGAGGATGTCAGTGAGTACCGCGGCGTCATCTTCGCGCACGGCTCTCGCTTCGGCGGCCACTCCTTGTTCATCAAGAACAAGAGGTTGTACTACGTATATAATTTCCTTGGCACCGAACAGACCTTTGCTTTGCCCGAAGAACTTACACCGGGGGACTACACTTTCCTGGTGGAGTTCACCAAGTCCGAGGATAAGAACGAGAGCCCAGGTCCAAATGGCGAATCTGTGGGAAAAACCAGGCTCTCTGTAATTGGGGGCAGCTTTGTGGAGGATAAAATGCAAGCGCAGGTTGGCAAGTTCACGCTGTGCGGCGACGGGCTTTGTGTCGGCTACGACAGCGCTGATGCTGTAAGCGAGCAATACAAAGGCACGAACCCATTCAGGGGCGGAACGATCAATGAGGTTACCATCACGCCCACAGGATCCGGGCCCGACACGGCCGCCCAGGAGCGGCATTTCGCAGGAGCTTTCGCCAGAGACTGAGCGACCTTTGATTAGTCTCACAAGCCCATGATTGTAGTCCGTGACCACACCGGAGCAGGAAGTCGATCCCTGTAGCTGGGTGGTTGCGGACGGCTACCGCTGATCGCCAACGGCGTAAAGCGTAATCGTTCAACCTAAAACCGGAGAGAATACCATGAGTTCCATCGTCCTCAACGGCAATGTTGCCATTCTCGATATTCCGATAAACACGCCGCTTACCATCACGGCAAAATCCAATTCACCAACGAACCAGGTGGTGACGATCAAGGACGGCGGTTCGGTCAATCTAATGTTTTCGGGATCGGGAGAAAGAAAACTGATTGGACAGGCGGCCGTTCGATCGAGGGCGCCGCTGACAGCGACGTTTCAGTACTCGAGCCAGGGCGGGCTGGCCAGCCCCAAGTTGAATTCCGGCGGCCCTTACTCCATTGGAAAGAATAATTTTGCTGTGGTTGTAGCTGAGAACGGCGATGATAACGACTACAATGACTGCATTCTGCAGATCGACTGGTAGGCACAGGTCGGGGCTCCCCCCTGCGTCGGGAGGCCGCTTAAGCCCAGCGGACGCCGACCGCTTGACGCGGGGTGTGCCGTCCACATAAGGCTGCTAGGTTGCGCATCCAGGCAAGAACGCCGGCCAACTGCAAACAAGAGGGATACCAATCATGACACCAAATCCAATCGGTTACGTCGGAGTTCTCATGGGTATGGGCAGCGTCCTTTCGGCCGCGGCGCTGCTCGATGCCAGCAATGGTTCAACCGCTGCGGCTTCCGGCGGTTTCTCGCTGCTACCGGGCGAAGGTGCTGCCATCCTGGGCATATTCAGCACCCCAGGAATCGCCTTTGCTTCAGGTGTCACGATCGGAGGCAAAAAATATACGGCAGCAGCCGCAGATTCGGCTCATATCCTTGCCAAGCTCGGCACGGCGGGGGCCTGTCTCTACAAGACCAACCAGTCCATCGTTTTGGGCCTATTTACCGCAAATACAAACCCCACAACGGCGGCGAACCAGGTCGCAAACGTGGCAAACAATTTGATTGAAAACGGGTTCTGAAGCGTCCTCCGCAAACGGTCGCGAGGCGTTAGAACAGGTCCCGTTCGTACTCCGAACCGAACCTGTTCCTGCCCACCAAACGGAGCAAGTATGCTGCAAATGACATGCCGCGGGGCGAAGTCGCGCGACTTTTATGAGCGTGCCGGGAGGACGCCCTGCAAAGCAATGCAGACATTGAGGGCGTCCGCGGCGCTGAGTAACTCGGTGAACGTCAAGGGCGAAGCTCGCGCAGCGCTGGCACCTGTTGAGCGTCGGCAAGCACACAAAACAGAAATGTGGCTACTGCGGCATCGAATGATGCTGGTGGAAAATCGAGGTGCACAACGTCCATCTGTCGTAACTCAACCGGTGCAGCGGACTGAACGCGCCGCCGCTCGGCGCGGGCGAGCATGGCAGGGCTGAGGTCGATCCCGACAACGCTTGTGCCGTGAGGATAGAACGGTGCGTTGCGGCCCGTTCCCACTCCGGCGTCAAGGATACGGCCCGACAAGCCATCGAACAGCAGCGGCCTGATCCGCCGGTAACGCCTGTATTCGAATGGCAGATCAAGCAGATCGTATAGCGGGGCAATACGCTGATGGCGTTGCAGCGTGGAAGTCATCACCTGGCGTCCGCGAAGATCATGGAAATCATGTCCGTGCGCGTTGTGTCTCGGGGGCGAGAGCGTCAAGGATGCGGCACTCGGCAATCGTGCCGTGGCGGCATTGTCCGATCAGTGAATCCAGTTCACGGCGCAACGCCGACAAATCGGCCAGCTTCCGCTTTACGTCCGCAAGATGCTCGCGGGCAATGGCGTCCACGGCCTCGCAGGACTGTTCCGTCTGGTCGGCAAGGTCGAGCAGTGTTCGGATTTGCTCGATGGAAAAGCCGAGATCGCGGGCACGGCGCGTGAAGGAAAGGCGGCTGAGATGCGCGGCTGAGTAGTCGCGGTAATTGCCCGCCGTGCGGGGCGGCGGCGACAACAAGCCAATGCGCTCGTAATAGCGAATAGTTTCTGTCTTGGTGCCTGCCGCCTGCGCCAGTTCCCCGATATTCATTCGTTCCTTGACCCTGTAGTGACTACAGGGTTTATATCATAGGCCATCGCAATTTGCCGAGGTGCTTGCATGGCCTGCTGTCACGATTCCGCCTGTTCCTCCGCCGCGCCCTCTGACGCGCTGGACAGCCCGCAATGGCGACGTGCGCTATGGATCGCGTTGATCGTCAACGCCGGTTTTTTCGTGACCGAGATTATCGCCGGGGCTGCTGCCGGTTCGGCGTCGCTTCAAGCTGACGCACTCGATTTCTTCGGCGATGCCGCGAATTATGCCATCAGTCTTGGTGTCGCTGGGATGGCGCTCACATGGCGAGCGCGGGCAGCGGTAGCCAAGGGCGGCACCATGCTTGCCTTCGCTTTGTGGGTGCTGGCAAGCACGGCATGGCACGCGTATTATGGCACGGTGCCGCGGGCGGAAGTCATGGGCATGGTGGGGGTTGCGGCCCTGATCGCCAATGGCGTCGTGGCGCTGATGCTCTATCGTTTCCGCACCGGCGACGCGAATATGCGGTCGGTGTGGATTTGTTCACGCAATGATGCCGTCGGCAATGCGGCGGTGCTACTGGCCGCGATGGGTGTCTTCGGCACCGGCACCGGCTGGCCAGATGTGATCGTCGCCGCAATCATGGGCGGCTTAGGTCTGTGGGGCGGATGGCAAATTCTCGCGCAAGCGCGGGGCGAACTTCGATCCGAACGCCCGACGCAAATTGTTCTGGCAGCGGAGTAGATTTTTGCGGATGGCAGGACACACTTTTTCTCACCTCTGGCCGGGCGTTCCGTTGGCCTTGGCATCCGCGCTTGCGTTTGGCGCATCGACTCCCTTGTCGAAAGTTCTGCTCGCCTCCGTTGCTCATGCTCGGCCTGTTCCGCACGGAAGCGGCGACGGGCGCGTTGCTGCTGAATTTGGAATCTCTCGCCACGATGGGTTTCGCGTGGCTGGTGTTCCGTGAAAATGTTGATCGGCGCTTGCTGCTCGGCGCGTTCGCCATTGTGGCGGGTGCTGTCGTCCTCTCTTGGCAAGGACAAGGCGTCGAACTCAACGCGGGAGCCGGGTTAATCGCCGGCGCCTGTCTTGCTTGGGGCGTCGACAACAACCTTACCCGCAAGCTCTCCGCCGCTGACCCGGTGATGATCGCAATGCTCAAGGGCCTCGTCGCCGGGACGGTCAACACAGGGCTTGCGCTTTGGTCGGGTGCCGCGCTGCCATCTATCGGGATATTCGGCGCGGCAGCAATTGTTGGCTTTGTCGGTATTGGCGTCAGTCTGGTTCTTTTCATCCTTGGCCTGCGGCATCTCGGCGCAGCGCGGACAGGTGCTTGTTTCTCGCTAGCCCCTTTTATCGGCGCACTACTCTCAATCGCTTTTCTGAATGAACCGCTGACAGCGAGGCTTGCGGTCGCAGGCGCATTGATGGGGATCGGCCTATGGCTGCACCTCGCGGAGCGCCATCAGCACGCGCACCAGCACGACGGACTAGACCACGATCACAGCCATACGCATGACGATCACCACCAGCATGTCCACAACGGCCCGGTGACCGAGCCGCATTCGCACTGGCACCGTCACGCGCCCTTGCGCCACACACACCCGCACTACCCTGATTTGCATCATCGGCATAACCACTAAGCTGCGCACCGTGCCTGCTGGTCGGCTGGTATCCGCCGAGTAGCAGCCCCCAAGGCAGACTGTGTCTACCAAATTTCTTGGTGCGAATTTCTGAATTATGGAATCATTCCATGGTGGTGACCTCTGGTCATCCCGCCGTCTGATGCCTTTTGCCAAGTCATTGGACATGAAGCATTTTACAAAGCTCAGGAAAGTAGATATCGCAGCGCTCCATCACGCCGTGCGCCTCCCGTGCAGGACAGTCGGCGTTGATCCCGGTCATCGCATCCCGCAGCGTCGCGCCGGGTCCGTGCTGCTCGATGAGCCGTGCCACGCTTACCCTGCCGCGGCGGTCGCAGCGCGAGCAGGCGACATCGAGGTGAGTGACCTCCGGCCGGAGATCCGCCAGCGTGTTCTGGGTCTTCACCGGACACGCCCCGGCTTGCGCGCCTTGACGATGCGGCTGGCGAGGGCCGGCGGCGTCGGTTCCACCACGACCGGTGCGCCGGGGTGACCCTGCTCGCGCCGGATCAACGGCGCGGCTTGGTCCACCGGCTCCCAGCCGAGAAAGCGTATGTCGCCGCGGATCAGCGGGACCGGGTCGTAGTAATCCACCCAGCCCCACCACCGGTCGGTGTAGTAGCCGATGAAGTCGGTGCCATCGCGTAGCCACAGGCGGACGAGCTGGCCGTCGCGCGGCGCGGTCGGCATGGGCTGATACCTCTCCGTCGTCTCCTGCATCACACCGGCCGGTTAGTTAGCCGCTCCCCTATCCGGCGCGGATCAGCGCGCGCATCGCAGGCCTGGTGGTCGCTTTTGCTGCCGCCGGGCCGGCGGTTTCGAGGTGGACGCCGAGTGGCGGCCCTTGGGGCGGCCGGATGATCCGCGCTTTCCCTGTCGCGCCAGGGTGAGACACTCCGTCGAGCAGCGCCTGGCCCGCCGCCTTCAGCGTTCCGTCGCCGTTGACGTAGACATAGAGGGTCGTGGTGGTCAGCCCTAGCCGCGTGGCCACGTCGGATGCAACCGCCTTGCGGTCTGCCATCGCCGCCATCGCCATCATGAGTGCGGAGCGATCCATCTTGCGCGGCCGTCCGCCCATCCGTCCGCGCGCGCGGGCGGCGGCCAGACCGGCCATGGTGCGCTCGGCGATCAATTCCCTTTCGAACTCAGCAAACGCCGCGAAAATGCCGAACGCCAGACGTCCGTTAGCAGTCGTCGTGTCGATCTGCGCGCCCGCCCCGGTCAGCACCTTCAACCCAACCCCGCGGACGCGCAGGTCTTCGACCGTATTGACGAGGTGTCGCAGATCGCGGCCAAGCCGGTCGAGTTTCCAGAGCACCAGGGTGTTGCCGGGTTGGGTCGCCTTGAGACAGGCAGCAAGGCCAGGCCGGTCGTCACGGCGGCCAGACGCCAAGTCCTCGTAGATGCGGGCGGGATCGACGCCGGCAGCAAGCATAACGTCCCGCTGCGGCGCGAGCGTCTGGGTGCCGTCGGACTTCGAGACGCGAACATAGCCGATGAGCATCGTGGCAACCGCCAGAAAAGATAAATCTCACCCTGCAAGCTTGCGATCATTTCCGCAATGGGTTTTCTGGCGATTTCCGATCAATCCGGGCCTGCCTTTCAGAACCGCAAGGAAACCGTCCGTTTTCCTTGCGTCGAAGTACGCAGCGACAGCTTGGCGCGGCACCTCCAAGCCGGTGGTAAGGCTTCCCCTCCTGGTTGCAGCCCCCCAAGATGCCGCCCGGCCAATGCATCCGCGGATTCGAGGACCTTCAATGATTGATCAGCACGAAAAGACCGAACTGCTTATCGCAAGGCTGAAGGAGTCGTTGCCCATTGAGGCAAACATTACTCCGCCGCTGGCTAAACTCTTGGCAGAGAAGTCGCCGGAAACTCCGATTCCAGCGAAATGCAATGTCATCAGTGTGTTTTACACCGGGGACATGGGGGGAATCACCTGCGGCCTGGATATTGGTGGCCCCCACACTAAAACCCCTTATCTTGTTTCAATTACTAATCTGACATTTTATCGACACGTTCCTCTATCGCGCGAGATAGAGGCTTACCAAGGGAGCATCAGGATCTCTGGGGTGACCCGCGCTTCATGAGGCCAGATTACCGTCTGTCCCTCCGTCCGTCCTGGCCACCCCAGAGATCCTGATGCTCCCAACTCCAACTGCCGATGATGGCGCAATGCGGCCAAAAGAAACCTCATCGAGCGTAGGAGTCTCGTTGGCGAACCGCTTTGGGGTCATTAGGCGACATTCAAACTGAGACAATGCCGCTATAGCACTATCCGTTCCACCTGATCGAGCGTGACTTGGTCGTTGCGGCGGTCGTAGAGCTTGGTCGTACGCGCGCTTTCGTGCGCCGC
>Ga0074046_10003314_pt1 | contig 13547 bp, 10 predicted proteins | sample BogForMeECP23OM3_FD_94441 | JGI IMG/M metagenome (GOLD analysis project Ga0074046, IMG submission 94441) | Bog forest soil microbial communities from Calvert Island, British Columbia, Canada - Bog Forest MetaG ECP23OM3 | ecosystem: Environmental > Terrestrial > Soil > Wetlands ...
CCGAAATAAGGCCCACCCGCATTATCATTTTCTCCCCAACACAGATTGAGATCAGCCGTCATGTTGAGCTTGCAATGGGCGGCAGGAAACGAGTTCCATCCGGCCGCCGCCGGAGCGTGATGCAACTGGTGCTGCCGTTGTTCGCAGTCCTGCTTCTACTCTGCGGAAGCGCTCTGGGTTCGGTGACGGCGAGCATTGCTGGCACCGTGACGGATGCCAGCGGTGCGGCGATTGTGGGAGCGGCGGTCACTGCCACCAATCTCGAAACCGGTATCGTCCAAACCCTGCACACAAACCAACAAGGCTACTACACATTCCCGTCCCTGGCGCTGGGTCATTACGACATCAGCGTGCAGCAATCTGGATTCGCGCCCTTCCGCGAGACGGGTGTGCTGCTGGATGTCAATTCCGCGGTCACGGTTGATGTCGTCTTGAAGGTGGGTGACGTCAAGGAAGCGGTGACGGTATCGAGCACTGCGGCGCACGTGGAAACCACCACCACGCAGCTGGGTGAAGTGATCAGCGGACACGAGATGACGGGCGTACCTCTGGTGACGCGAAGCTACACCGACTTGCTGGCGTTGCAACCGGGCGTAAGCTCGTCTTCGTCGGGAATTGGCGGAGGCGGGGGGGGCTCGGCCAACACCGGGTCGAATTTCGTCGCCGCGGGATTCAATCTGACCCCGGTGTCGGGCGACCTGAGCGCGGGTAATCTTTCGGTAAACGGCATGCGCGAGGCAAACAACGGATTTCTCCTCAACGGAGCGATCGTGCAGGAAGCCGGTTTCGGCGGCACGGCGGTCATTCCCAACCTGGACTCGATCGCGGAGTTTCGCATCATCACCAATAACTTCGACGCCGAATACGGCAACTTCAGTGGCGGCCAGATCAACGTCATCACGAAATCGGGAACCAACGGGTATCATGGCGATTTGTTCGAGTTTCTCCGCAATACCAATCTGGACGGACGAGATTATTTCGCTCCAACACGGGGAGCATGGCATCAGAATCAATTCGGCGGCACTTTCGGCGGGCCGATTAAACGCGACAAGATATTTTTCTTCGGTGATTATCAAGGGAACCGGCTTGTGCAAGCGAGAACCTCAACTTTTGCGGTCCCCACGCCCGAGGAACTGGGCGGCAACTTTTCCGTGCAGGCTGCCGAAGACGCATTTACGACGACTCAGACATTCCCCGGCGTAAATAACGGCAACCCCGTTCCCGTGCCAAAAACCGTGAACGGAGCTTACTGGGCGAGCGTGCTTGCGGGAGAGCTAGGGAATCCCGGTATTGCGGCTGGAACGCCCTATTACTTTCAGGCCACGGACTACAATCCCCTAGGCGTTCAATACGGAGTTAATTGTACGACTCCGGCGCAGTGTGCTCTCCCAAACGCTCTGATTCCCGGCACGGCGATTTCACCGATCGCGACGAACATCAGCAAATACATCCCCGCCACGGAGAGCGGGTCGTTCAGCAGTTCAGCATATTCACTACGGCTGCGCGACGATAAAACCAGCGGCCGCGTGGACGCCAACTCACACTTCGGCATGCTCTCCGCCTATTATTTTTTTGATCAATACACCGAGCATAATCCGTATACGGTTTCTTCTTCCGTGCCCGGCTTTGGGTCGCTGTCCCAAGGCCGATCGCAAGTCATCAACTTGGGTGATACCAAAGCCTTCGGCAACTCGTCGGTCAACGAGTTCCGCTTCCAGTATGTTCGCAGCAAGAATGTGATTGTCCCCTCCGGCGGGACAGGTACCACGCTAGCCTCCCTCGGTTTCAACTACACACCGCTCGATCCGAGTATCCAAGGTGTTCCGGAGCTCGATTTCAACAATTTCCAGTTAGGGGTACTGAGCCGGCCGATTGGACTGACGGAGAATACCTTCCAGTGGCTGGATAACTATCGCAAAGTGGTGGGCACGCATACGCTGTCGTTTGGGGGCAGCTATCATTACACTCAACTTCAGGAAGCGCTCACCAACGGTGAAAACGGCGCTTTCCAATTTAATACTGGGACCGAGACGGGAATTGACATCGCGGATTTTCTACTGGGAGCGCCTTCCTCTTTCTTCGAGGGAGAAACCCCCGCAGCCAACGCCCGCAGCCGGTACATGGGTCTCTACGGACAGGACAGCTGGCGGACCACTTCCAACTTGACCTTGAACTACGGATTGCGCTGGGAATTCGCCACTCCATGGTCCGAACAGCATAATGAACTCGAGACTATCGTTCCTGGGCTGCAGTCCAAGGTATTTCCGAATTCGCCTGTTGGATGGGTGTTTCCCGGCGACCCTGGCATTCCTAAAACTTTGGCACCAACACGCTATAACAATTTTGCTCCGCGGATTGGCCTCGCCTACTCGCCCAGCGGGGGCGATGGATGGCTCGGCAAGCTGACCGGAGCCGGACAAACCAGCATTCGCGCAGGTTACGGAATCTTCTACACGTCTTTTGAAGGTGCCACCGACTTCAACGAGATTGGAGACGCCCCCTACGGGGACTATTACGCTCCCAGCACCACAACCTTCGCGAATCCTTTCCAAAACCGGCCGACCGGCGCGACCTCCACGTCCCCGTTTCCCATCCAGCTTCCGGTACCGCAAGACTTCGATTTCGCAGCTATGGGATTTCTGCCGATTTCAAGTTCGCCAGGTTTCAAACCCACGAACCGGTTACCTTACGCCGAGGAGTACGAGCTTTCGATTCAGCGCCAATTCTTCTCGTCCACTCTCTTAACGTTAAGTTATGTGGGGACGCAAGCGCACCGGCTCCTTTCAACCCAGGAAGCCAACCCGGGGAATCCGGCGATCTGCCTTGCCCTGCAGGCGTATGGGTGCGGCCCTAGCCGTGAGAACAATACCTACACTTTGCCCCCTGGTATAGCTGCGCCAGCCGCAGCCACAACCGCAGGTATCGTTACCACCGTCCCCTGTGGCTCGGTCACCTGCAATGAAGTGGTCGGTACCCGTAGTACTTTCCCATTCAGTCAACCTACGGGTCTGCCTCCGAACCTTGCCACCGGAAGTGTGAACTTCACCAGCGACGGCTACTTCGTCACCAACGGCGTGTCCGCCTACAATTCGCTGCAAGTAAATGTGCGGCACACCACGAAGTCATTCAGCTTCCTGGCGGGTTATACATTCAGCAAATCGCTAGACGATTCGTCTGCGTATGGCGAGCAGATAAACCCGTTCAACCACAAGTTGAGCCGGGCACTTTCGGCTTTTGATCAAACCCACAACTTCGTTTTCAGTTACTCCTACAATCTGCCTTTTGAAAGACTGGGAGGTCCAAAACGGCTGACCGCGGGCTGGCAGCTCAGCGGCATTACTCGATTTGCCACCGGCCTTCCGGTCACGATGTATGAGACCGACGACAATTCCCTGCTGGGTACTGCGGTTGCCGGCCCCTTGCCGATCGGCATGGATACGCCGGTGTTTATCGGTACTTCGATTCATAAGGAGAACCCACGCAGCAGCAGCAATGCGTCCTTCTTTGACGCCTCGCAATTTACGACGGAACCGATTGGTACGCTGGGAAGCCGGCGGCGGTTCTTTCACGGACCTGGCTCGAACAACTGGGATATGGCTCTGCTCAAAGATACCGGGCTGAGTGAGAGAATCAAGCTCCAGTTCCGGGCGGAGTTCTTTAATCTCTTCAACCATACCCAGTTCAGCGCTGTAAATGGCAACATCAGCGGCGCCGGCCAACAGACGCCATTCGGATTCGGCGACGCGCTATCAACTCAGGAGGCGCGCATCGGGCAGCTTTCACTGAAGCTTCTCTTCTAGTGTGCGAAATAGGGAGCGGTCAGCAGAATTATTCAGGAGGCTCTTCGGAGCCTCCTGATTGTCTTTGAGGAAATAGATACAGAGATATGTTGGGAACCTCAGCGCGGGACGAGGGGTTCAAACGAGTCTTGCCATGGCGAATGATTTTCCCCGATTTGACTTGACGGGCGATGTCGCATTAGTGACCGGCGCTGCTCGTGGCTTGGGCCGTGCGATTTCGTTGGCCCTCGCCCACGCTGGCGCCGATGTGGCGCTCGGTTTACGGGATGTGACCACCGGAAACGAGCTGGCAAAAGAAATTGAGGCGTTAGGCCGACACGCTTTGCCTTTGCAGATGGACATGACCCGGCTCGATGAGGTTTCCCGCGCGGTCGATGACACAGTCGCGCACTTCGGCCGCCTCGACATCCTCGTCAACAACGCCGGTCAGGGACCGGAAAACGCCGCGGAAAACGTGCGCGTGGAAGATTTTGACTTGACCCTCGCTGTGAATCTGAAGGGGACATTCTTTGCTAGCCAGGCGACCGCACGCGTGATGATTCGCCAGCAGCGGGGATGCATCGTGAACATGAGCTCCCAAGCCGGCTTTGTTGCGCTCCCAACGGAATCGGTCTATTGCATGACCAAGGCCGCCATCGCGCACTTGACCAAATGTCTTGCCGTCGAATGGGGTAAGTACAACATCAGAGTGAATGCGGTTGCACCCACATTCATTCGCACGCCGGGTACCGAACCCGCCCTGGCCGACCCAGCCTTCCGGAACGACGTGATCGAGCGCATCGCAGGATTACATCGAATCGGCGAGCCCATGGACGTTGCGGGTGCCGTAGTCTTCCTTGCCTCGCCAGCCGCGTCGCTGATCACCGGGCACACCATCCTCATCGATGGCGGTTGGACCGCCAGATAATCCGACTGGGTGGCATTGTTAAAGAATTTCGGCCTATGCCGGGGGACAGGTTGATTCTCGGACGATGAGCCTCGGCTCCATCGTATGATGCCTGGGCTGAACGATCCTCGATTCGAGCTTTGCTTTGATCAGTTCTTCGATAACTTCCGCGCCCAAGAAGCCCTGCACCTCCAATTGTTGTTGAACCGTGGTTAGGGGCGGATTATAAAAGGCACCGCTAGGTATATCGTCGAAGCCTATTACCGAGCAATCCTTTGGAACTTCCCGGCCAGCTCTAGTCAACGCGCGAATTGCGGCGCAGGCAGTAAGATCGTCGAAGGCGACCAGGGCCGTAAATTCGGAATCGCGCTTGACCAGTTCCTCAGCTAAGCGGTACGCCTCAGAATACGTTGAGTTGCTTCCCTTGAGATTGGCGATGAGGTCAGGTTCGAGCCTCAGGCCAACCTCATGAGCAAAACTCTTGATTCCACGCCAACGTCGTTCACTATCCGAGAGCGCCTTCGGACCTTTGATGAAAGCAATTCTGGTGTGACCGAGTTGGTGAATGTGCTGAAGCGCTTGCCGTGCTCCGGACTCGTTGTCAACAGCAATCGAGCTGACCGGATTCCCGTGCAAATCGCGGCCGATGACCAAGGCAGGAATCTGTCGGTGGACGAATTCAGCGAACAAGTCTGGAGCCAGGTACACCGGGTTGGCAACTGCGATAATTCCCTCCACTTGGCGGTCCAGGAGCATGTCGATGCAGGGGCGGAATTGTGCGCCGTTGTTTTGCAGATCCGTGATGACGGAAAAGTATCCCGACGATCGAATACGGCTCTCTATGCCGCGAAGGATCTGAGTGCAATACGGATCTGTAATGTCGAAAAGCAAAACCCCCAATGTTTGGCTGCGACGCTGACGCAATGAGCGGGCGAAAAAATTTGGACGATACCCCAGTTGCCTGGCCACCCTCCAGACCCGCTCACGCGTCGGCAAGGGGAAACGAGTCGCTGCCGGGCCGTTGCTAATCACCACCGATGCGGTTGTCATGGAAACACCGCTCTCTTTCGCAACGTCTCCGAGCGTAACTTTTGGTCTTGCTCCCTTCTGCTCAGCCTGCATTTTTGCTACCCCCCTCTCCCCCAGCCCTTCTGTGCTCTGCTTTGCGAAACTCCGCGATCCAGGCCGAAACGTTCTCTTGACAACTGAAGCCGGACAGTATAGCAACAAGATAGTAAAACGTTACACTCGCAATGTAAAGAAGCACAAAGACGTGTCAATCCGGTGAACCCCGGCTTCCGCCAGCGCCTCCGTGATCCGGATCTTGTCATCCTTTGTGAAGATCACGCCGGTCTGCTGTTCTCCGTCGCGTAACGTTACATCGTGAAATTTGATCTGCTTCGGGAAGTCAAGCTGGCTTTGAACCGCTTCGTTGAAATTCCAGGGACTGACAAACCATTTCTCCGTCTTCCACTTCTCTTATGACATGACCTAAGATTCCTCCTAGACTAGAATTTCCAGCGACAACTAAACCACAGCGCTCTCCCGCGGACGACATGATCCGAACCCGGTGCTCAGCAGTTGCGCAAGCGTGGTGTTGTCAAACCCACTCCGGCGAGTTTCACAGTCCAATCCTCGAACAGAATTCCGGCGTTCCACTGATCTCCTGGCTGAGCCTGAATAGAGCGCCAGCGCCGGCACCTTCGGCCGGTTTGTTTTCCCCGCCGCCGGTGGTAATGTAGATTTCCCTAAGACCCTCACCCCCGAAAACTAGACTCGTTATTTTTTTCGCTGGGAAGAGAATTCGTCGGTCTAGTTTCCCTCCAGGAGTGTAGCGGACAATCGAGCTGCCATCCCACCGCGCGGACCATATGTAACCCATCGAATCGACCGTCAAGCCGTCGGGCAAGCCATCCTCTTCCGGGACTTGCACGAAGACATGCCGGTTGGAAATTTCTCCCGATTTCTGGTCGTAATCGAATATGTAAATCGTGCGCGCGAACGAATCCGTGTAATACAGGTGCTTCAGATCCGGCGTGAAGCCGAGTCCGTTCGAACATCCGATGCCTTCAAGCAGTAGCGTCAGCTTCGAAGGAGGATCCAGTCGATAGAGTCGGCCGGGGCGCTGGGCAGTGGACATAGTTCCACAAAACACACGTCCCTCCGGGTCAGCAATCACGTCGTTGAAACGGGTTTCCCTCTCACTCTCAATCTCGTCTATGACGGTAATGAGTTTCCCGACGCCCAACAACTTCACAGAACCCCTGGCCATAAAGAGCAACAGACTTCCATCAGTTTGGATCGTAAACCCTCCCACGAGTTCGCCGTGATAGATCTGTTCGTGCTTTCCCGTCTTCGGCAAGAACCGGAAAATGCGCCCGGCCGGGATGTCACACCAATACACGGCCTTTTCGACGGCATGCCAAAGAGGGTTTTCACCGCACTCGCAGGCATAGTCGGCAATCACTTCCGGTTGCATATTTTCCTCCGTACCGCCAGAAATGTAGTTTCACCTACAGTGCTCAAGAGTTATCAAGCCTCACAACACACCTTCTTCTAATCTCGGGCTAGCATGTTTTACCTCGCGCCGCAATGCGCCAGCTCCCCACCACTTCTTCATTGCGTAAGAGAAACGCTTCGTCGTGCATGTTGATACAAGTGCAAACGTGGTTGGGCACAACCGTGAGTACGTCACCCACGCGGAAACTGCACGAGGATTTGGTGATGTCCAAATAGCCGTGCTCCTCGTTTAATCGAATCAGCGGCGCATCAGGCGCTTCGATCACAAGGCCGTGGCCCGCCCGCGGTCCCGAACTCAAGGCGTCTGACGAAAAGGTTTTCGACCCCGCGTCGATAATGGCGCATCCAGGCACAGCCGTGGAAACTACTGTGGTCACAACCCGCGCTGCGCAATCTTCCAGGAGGCAAGCGCCTTGATAAAAAGTGTTCAGATCGTTGTACACATAAGTTCCCGGACGGATTTCGGTGAGGCCGGAAATCGCTTGCGCGAATTGAGCGGAAGGTGTGGAACCACCGGAAACGATTTCCACCGGTACTCGCGCCTCTTCAAGAGCTTCGAGCGCCCGGTAAACCTTTTCCGCCACTTGCTTCGATTCTGCTCTTCTTTCCGCCTCGATTCCCCAAACGTTTCCGAAAAAGCTCATCAGCCCGCGAAACCTCAGGCCTGGCAACTTCTCGATTCTCCGCGCCAGCGCTGCGCACGCTGGACCGGGCTGAAGGCCGCAACGATGGAAGCCCGCGTCGAACTCGACTAGGATGCCCACGGTCGCGCCCTTCTCGATTGCGGCGCGCGATAGCCCTTCCGCAGTCCTTTCATTGTCAAGGGAAACCAGAATTGTTCGATCCCGCGCCAGGGTGGCAATCCGATCGACCTTGTCTCGACCGAAAATCGGAAAGGCGATAAGAATGCCATCGAAGCCCGCAGCGGCCATCACTTCTGCCTCCCCGACTTTGGCAACGGTCAGGCCTACGGCGCCCCGGTCGAGCTGCATCCGTGCAACTTCCGGTGTTTTATGCGTCTTGATGTGCGGACGCAGGCCTACGCCCTGCTCTCGGCAAGAACTCGCCATCCTGTTAAGGTTGCGGTCCAGGATATCGAGATCGATGGTGAGAACAGGTGTCGATAGTTCTCGAAGGTGCAAGGGGATCATCTCCTAAGTTGTCGTTCTGCCCGACTCGATTCGGGACATCGGTAACGGGTCGGGGAAGGGAAGAAGTATGCTGTTGCATCCGCCGGAAACGCTCCCACTACGTCTCAGCCGATTTACTGACTCGCGCGATGCAATCGATTTCAATCTTGATTTTCGGCAGTTGCACTCCCACTGTAGTGCGAGCCGGCGGCTCCGACGGGAAAAAGTTCTGAAAAACCTCGTTCATCGCGGCGAAGTCAGTGAGGTCAGAGAGGAAAACCCCGAAACGAACAACCTGCTCGAGAGAACTCCCGGCGGCAATCAGAATCGCTTGGATGTTCTTCAGGGTGCGTTCTGTCTCGGAGCGGATGTCACCCAGTTCCATCGCGTTCGTTTCCGGATTAATTGCAGCCTGACCCGCGACGAAAACAAAGCCGTCGGCTACGATGGCTTGCGAGTACACGCTGGCTGGAAGCGGGGCATTTGAAGTTGTGATTACTTTGCGCATGGGTCCCCTTCTGGTGGCAGGCGAATCGTCAGCCGAAACTCAATTCACAATTCATCATTCACGCTAACTGTCCTCCGTCAACGAACAACAGAACACCATTCACATAATCCGCGTCACACGATGCCAGGAACACCGCAGGTCCGGCAACGTCCTCCGGCACACCATGCCGGCCAGCCGGAATTAAGTTCTTATACTTCTTCATGAATTTAGGGTCAGCGAACGCGGGTTCACTCATGCGGGTTCGAATCAAGCCCGGGCCAACCGCATTCGATTGAATGCCATATGATCCGAGTTCGCGTGCCAGAGTTTTCGCTAGCAGATAAATACCGGCTTTTGATGCATTGTAGGGCGCCAGTCCCGCTTCCGCGTCCCAACTGTTAGTGGACGCCATGAAGACCATCTTCCCCCTTCGCTGTTTGATCATGTGGGGCGCCACAGAACGGGCCACGAAAAATGCGCCCTTCAAATTCGTATCCATCGTTCGGTCCCACAACGCTTCGCTGGTCTTGATGAACGGAACACCTTTGGCGACTCCGGCGACATACATCAAGATATCGACGCGATGGTACCGGCGTGCCACGCTCGCCACCATTCGCTCCACTTGCGTCCGGCTACGCACATCACATAATGCTGTCCGGACACTCCCTCCGCCCTCGGCCAATTCGCGCGAGGTGCGATCTAACATGACGCGATCAATGTCCGCGATCACCGCGTGCGCGCCCTCACGAGCGAGCCGGACTGCTATGGCCTTGCCAATACCCTGTGCACCACCCACCACAATAGCAACCTGGCCGCGGAATCGTTCCGGTGAAATGGCATCCGTGTTCTTCATTTGTCGCTCCCGAATCCATGACACTTTCAGCATACGAAAAACTAAACTGCGTTCTCGAAAACGTTTCGAGTATGCATTTCTGCGCCGAGGCCGATATCTCAAGCCATTTGGCTGGACATGGTACGCTGCGGCAATGGGAACCGTCGGATTTTAAGTCATCCCGATGTTGAAAATCACTTTTGTGGCCGTGCCATCCTGGGTGATGCGAAAAGCTTCCTCAAACTGGCTGAGTGAGACTTCGTGTGAAATCAAGGCTTCGGCTTTGACTCTTCTCTCGCTGAGCAGCTGGATACTGCGGCGCCATGAATTCCAAACATAACCAAATGATCCAATCACGGTCAGTTCTTTCATGACCACTTTATTGAAGTCGGTTTCGATGCGGGACGGGTAGATTCCCACCTGCGCAAGCGTTCCTTCCCGCCTTACCGCCGCTAAGCACAAGTCGAGGGAATTAGCGACGCCCGAACACTCGTACACTAAGTCGGCCCCTTCACCATCGCCGAGCCGTCCAATAATTCCAACTAGGTCTTCCCTTGAAGTGTCTACCACGATGTCGGCCCCTAGTTCCTCCGCGAGAGTAAGTCTCGATTGGTCTTTTGCGACTCCCGCCACAATCACACGCGCACCTTCCAGCTTCGCGACAAGTAACGTCAGGAGCCCTACAGCACCCGGTCCGGCAACAAGCACAAGGTCACCGGCGTGAACCGTTGTTCGTTCGATTACGGCATGAACCGCCACCGACAGCGGTTCGCCGAGCGCCGCCTGTCGAAATGAAACGTGGTCGGGTAACGAATGACAGCGTTCTTCGCGGATGCAGATATAATCGGCGAATGCCCCGTCAATCATGTAACCTGCGGAAACCCTGTGAAGGCACATAAAGGGATTGCCTGCGCGGCAGTGATAGCACTTGCCACAGGTCTGGGCAGGGTTTGAGGCGACGACGCGATCGTCAGGCTTAAAACGCAGGACATGACTTCCCACTTCGACGACGGTCCCGCAGAACTCGTGCCCCAGCACGACTGGAGGACGAGAAGGCCACTCACCTTTGATGATGTGTATATCCGTGCCACAGATTCCCGCCGCAGCGATCTTCAGTTTTACCTCGTCCGGAGCTGGAGTGGGTTCGGGCCACTCCTTCAGTTCTAGGTCTCCTACTCCGGAACCTGTTTTAACTAGCGCTCTCACGTTTGCGTCTCTTTCGGCTCGCTGGGATTCCCTGGGCGCCCTAACTTATCCACCATAGCTACGCGGCAGGCGGTTGCAATATCCTCTTCGGACACCATCACGGCCTTTTGAAGAGCTGCGGCCACAGGCATGGGCACATCTGCTGCGCACACTCGTTGAATTGGAGCGTCAAGATCAAAGAAGCTCTCCTCCATTATTACCGCCATCAGTTCTGCGGCATAACCACAGGTCCGACAGCCATCATTCACGATTACAAGACGATTCGTTTTCTTGACGGACCGGACAATCGTGGCGGTGTCCAAGGGCTTCAGTGTGCGAGGATCAATGACCTCAACTTCGATTCCCTCGGCTGACAGGCTCGAGGCGACGGTTAGTGCTAAAGGGACAGTCCGCCCTGTCGCAACGACAGTGACGTCGGTGCCGGAGCGTTTGACCTCCGCGAGTCCCAGCGGCACTAGGTGTTCCGTCTCTTCCGGCACCGGCCCGGTTTGTGCGTACAGAAGCCGATGTTCCAAGAACAGAATGGGGTTGTTATCCCGAATTGCACTCTTGAGGAGACCCTTGGCGTCGGCGGGTGTCGACGGCATCACAACCTTAATGCCGGGGACGTGGACAAACCATGCTTCGAGCGATTGCGAATGCTGGGCTCCCAGCCCGATTCCCGCGCAGACGGGCGCTCTGATGACCAGTGGCAGCGACACCATCCCGCCTGTCATGTAGCGGGACTTGGCTGCGTGGTTAACAATTTGATCCATCGCAATCGTGATGAAGTCCAGAAATTGAAACTCGATGACCGGGCGGGTACCCACCAGGGCTGATCCCACTCCGGCTCCCGCAATCGCCGCCTCGGAGATGGGTGTATCGATCACTCGCTGCGGGCCGAACTCTTCCAAGAGCCCTTGGGTGACCTTGAACAGCCCCCCCATCTTGCCCACATCCTCGCCCATCATAAAAACGAGCGCATCTCGACGCATCTCCTCCTTGAGAGCTTCATTGAGAGCTTCCGCGTAAGAAACTGTTCTCATTGAAGACTCACGAGTAGACGCCTTCGAAGGCCGTCGCCTTATCCGGTGGGGGGCTATTCTTCGCAAAGTTAACCGCGCTGTCTAGCGAGGCGGCGACTTCAAGATCAATTCGCTGCAGCAAGCTTGGAGTGGCAATTCCACGCTCCAGCAGACGGCTGCGATAGCGCTCAATGGGGTCCCTCCGCTTCCATTCTTCAATTTCCTGTTGGGGGCGTATCTCCACCCGTGTAAAGATCGAGTGCCCTTCCCACCGATAACTCAGGCACTCGAGGAGGGAAGGCCCCGTCCCTTTCCGCGCGCGTGAGGCAGCCTTGTCGACGGCCCTGAAAACAGCCTCGACGTCGTTTCCGTCTACCTTCTCTCCTGGCATTTCGTACGACGCAGCTCGATCGACAATGCTGCCAACTGCCGACATCTCCGCAAATGGCCCGCTGAGCGCCCATAAGTTGTTTTCGCAGATGAACACCACAGGAAGGCGGTAGATTGCGGCCATATTCAAAGATTCATGAAAGGAACCCTGGTTGCACGCACCCTCTCCGAAGAAACAAAATACTACCGAACGTCCTCCCTTCAATCGAGTGCCAAGCCCAGCGCCAACCGCCACTGGAATGCCACCACCGACAATGCCGTCGGCGCCCAGCATGCCTAGACTAATGTCTGTGATATGCATGCTGCCTCCCTTACCTCGGCAGTAACCGTCTGAACGGCCCAAGACTTCCGCCATCATCCGGCCGGGATCTAATCCACGGGCAATCGCGTGGCCGTGCCCACGATGTGTGCTGGTCAGAAAGTCTTCACGTTTCATGGACGCGCAGGCCCCCACCGCAATAGCCTCCATGCCTATGTACAGGTGAGCTGTCCCCGGGATCAGCCCCGCTTTGTTGAGAGAGACAATCTCCCGTTCGAATGCTCGGATCGAACACATCTGGCGGTACCATTCCAGGAGCGTATCCGGCGGAAGATCGGGTGACCTGCCCCGACGAGTTGCATCACGTTTCATGTTAATCCCATTGTATCGCCGCGCGGTGGTGTGGGGCTCAATTCGGCGGCAATGGTGAGGCCGCTTCCGGTTCGGGGTAAGATCTCCCGCTTGAAGGGTCAGTCAGTCCCGACAGAATAATGGCCACAGTCGCGCTGCGCCTGTTAAAAAGCGAAAGGGCGAACGGGTTGGGACTGTAACCCAGCTTCTTCGCTACAGCGCGCACTCGCTTCTTTGTCTTTTCCGGTATGCTTCCCGCCAAAGCAGATGAATTGAGCACCTCTAAGATGGTAGTGGGCGATAGTTCCAGTTCCTTTGCGAGATTATGAATGGTGATCATCAGTTTCGAAGTTTCCTCATTATCACCTCCAGATTGCTCATCAATGTAGTCTATGTGACGACAACCGTCAGTTTTTTTCGGAGCGATATCAGCGGTGGGCGGCGGACACCGGCGTGTTCTGGGGGGCTTTCGTACTTCTTCTGGCGCCGCCTGCAGGCCACGCTGGCGAGCGCCTGACCGCGTTCCAGGGTCAAGTCGAATTTCTACGATGGTTTTAAGCAGCAGATAGGAGAGATCATGAAAGCAAATTTGCGTTATCAAAACGGCTATCTGTACGAAGACCACGGCTCATGGTGCGTGCGATACCGGCAGCGTATCTCACAGGAGGATGGCTCCAGCAAG
>Ga0074046_10003315_pt1 | contig 13543 bp, 12 predicted proteins | sample BogForMeECP23OM3_FD_94441 | JGI IMG/M metagenome (GOLD analysis project Ga0074046, IMG submission 94441) | Bog forest soil microbial communities from Calvert Island, British Columbia, Canada - Bog Forest MetaG ECP23OM3 | ecosystem: Environmental > Terrestrial > Soil > Wetlands ...
AACGCTGGATCGTCCAGCGCTTGGGCTACCTCACGCCCGCCCAAGCTCGCCAGCAACTCCTTGCGCTCGGAGCCGCTGCATGAATACACTCAATTCACTGTCCAACAATCCCAGGGCGAAACATAATCAATATATTGGGGATAGTAGACAGCCTCAACAGTAGACAGCCTCAAGCTAAGTATCTTGGCAACATTCGTGCTCTAGAACGCGTAGGTGTCTTCTCTCTGGCTGACTCTGCCCAAAGCAAGGATGATGCAAATTGTCTTCGTTATAAAGTATGATGAAAGTGAGCATGAAGAACGCCCTTACGATCGATCTGGAAGATTACTATCACGTGAGCGCATTTAGCGACTCCGTGGCACAGGACAGCTGGAGTTCGCAGCAGAGCCGGGTCGAACAGAACACCGATCTTTTGTTGGATTTGCTGGATGAAGCAGGCTGTAAGGCCACCTTTTTTACGCTTGGCTGGGTCGGAGAGCATCACCCCCAGGTTGTTAGGGAGGTGGCCAAGCGCGGACACGAAATCGCCTGCCACAGCCTGCGACATCGCACCGTTTACGAGATGTCTCCCGAAGAATTCCGCGAGGACACGCGCCGCGCAAAGGAACTTCTAGAGCATCTTAGCGGTACGCTGATTCGCGGTTATCGCGCGCCCAGCTTTTCCATCACCCAGGAATCTCTCTGGGCTTTGACGATTCTTGTAGAATTGGGCTTCTCCTACGACTCGAGCATTTTCCCCGTGAAACATGCCAACTACGGCATGCCACGCGCTTCTACAGTGCCGTCTCGCATCGAGACGCCTGCAGGTTCCATTGTTGAGTTTCCCTTGACGGCGCTTGAATTTGCGGGAAGGCGCTCTCCGTTTGGTGGTGGCGCTTATTTCCGGTTGCTGCCTTACTGGTACACGCGCTGGGGCATTCGATTCTTAAACACATACGAGAATCGATTAGTGTGCGTGTATCTTCACCCGTGGGAATTGGATCCGGATCAGCCCCGAATTGCTGGCAGCTTTACCTCTCGCATTCGGCACTACCTCGCCTTGCGGAGCACGCTCACCAAGTTTCGTAGGCTCATCCACGATTTTGAATTCTGTCCTCTGGGCGTTCTGGCTGACTGTATCTAACCCATCCATGTAGTAGAGTCTTAGCAGCGTAATTCGCAAATCAAAATCCACTCCACACGCAGGTGATAACCTGAGATACATCACCTGATTCGCACGCTGAAAGAGCAGTTGCTGCGGGTCAGGGTAATCCAGAACGCGGAGGAACTGCGGTGCGCGCTGGCGGAATTCCGTGAGCGCTACAACCAACGCTGGATCGTCCAACGCTTGGGCTACCTCACGCCAGCCCAAGCTCGCCAGCAGCTCCTTGCGCTTGGAGCGGCGGCGTGAATACACTCAATTCACTGTCCAACAATTCCAGGGCGAATCATTCGGTTAACTCCTCGACGAGGAGGGCCGCGAGCGAATCATCAGGCTCTCACACTTGCGCTGGTGCTCGTCCGAAAAGGGTAGCGAAGCGCTGCGAATACTCAGCGCGCTGCCCAGGATCCAGGCAAAGCAGCCAATAGCCCGCCAGCGCCAAAGGAAGCACCAGAGCGATTTGCAGGAAGAAGGAAATGAGATGTTCGGCGCGCCAATAGCGCTCGATGCCGTAGGTGGCCAGTGCGAAGGGTGCCATAGCAATAAGCGGACGGAGCCACGCGGAGATTGCGTAGGTCAACGGATGAATACCCAAGGCTCGGCGGATGTACCACGGCCAAAACAAGAAAGTGGAGGCCAAGCTTGGAATCACCGTTCCCCAGGCGACTCCAACAATTCCCATTCGCCGGATCAAGAATATGCTTAGCGCAAGATTGCAAACTCCCTCCGCCAAAAGTATCGGAACGATCGGCTTGTGTTTGCTGAGCCCGAGAAGGGTTCCGCCCGTTACAGAGTTCGCTGCCCAGAAGAAGAGCGTCAACGAAAGGATGCGGATCACCGCCCCGGACAGATCGGCGTACTGCGGGCCCATCCACAGGCCGATAAAGGTGCTCCCGCGAATCATGAGGGTGAGGGCAATAGGAAGCACGACCATAGTTCCCGCGCGACTGCCGAACAGCACAATCTTCTCCATGAGCGCACGGTCTTCCTTCGCCTCCGCAGAGCTTGCCAGCGGCGTCATGGTCTGAGAAATGCCGGCCACAAGCGTCCGCGTGTAGTCCGCGAGGTTGCCCCCGATCGCATAAAACGTCACCGCCGAAACCGGCAGGAATGCTCCAATAACCACATTGTCGCTGGCGTAGATCAGGCTGGCGCTCACGTGCATGAGAAAAGAGAATATGCTGAAGGAGAAGATCAATTTCACTCCAACACGGTCCGCGAAGGCAGGGTTGATTCGAAGCTCCGGGTATAAATGGTGCGCCAAGCCAACGTTGGCCGCCAGTCGTGCGAGTGTGAAACCGAACTGGATCAAAGCCAACGTTACGATTCCGTATCCGAGATGCAGAAACAGGACGATTGTGATTGTCCGGAGCAGATTGTTGGCGATTTCGATTCCGTTGGTGAGATCGAATCGCTGCAATCCGACCAATATTCCGCCGAAGACGCCGTTCACAAGCGAAGTCGCGATGCTCAAGCCCGTAACGACTAGCACTACGCGAGACGCGGCCAAGTACTGTGGAGGAATGCTAAGTCTCCCCACGATGAACGTGGCGAATACCACGGAGGCCGAGAAAGCAATCAGGCCCGCGGACGAAAAGATGAGCATTGCAGACGAGGCCACGTTGCTGGCGTTGTTATGGTCTGCTTGCGAATGGAATTTGGCGACGTATCGGGTGACCGCGCCTCGAACGCCCAAGTCCAGGAGCCCGAGATAACCAGTAAGGGACAGAATGAGGGTCCAGACACCGTATCCCGTATTCCCCAGATGGCGTACGACATACGGCGACAAGAAGAAATTGACACCCATTGCAAGGACGTAGGCGCCCCAGTTCGAAGCCACGTTCCTTATTACTCTTGGTTTGGAGATGACGGGTGTTGCTCTCTTTGGACTCACGGGCGATTCGGGCAAGCCAATCTTATCCGGATGAGACTTTTTAGGGCACGTTATTGGCCATTTGCAGTTCTCCCTATAAAGTAGAAAATAAGGAGGTTAAGTCCTGCGCCGACCCTTACACTCGGCGGCCAGTCTTCCGTTGAGCGCCATGCCAGTGGAAACTACTACCACAATAAGGAAAACGCGGGTCTGAACCTCGGCATGGCCCACGGGAGGGGACCCTCCAATCGGTGGGGCCGATCGGCCAAGCATATTTTTATCAACAACTTAGCTGTGGATTTTGGCCGCGTGACTTGGCAACGGTTTTGCTCTACTATCTATGCCCAGTTGCGCACACTCGGAGCGAAGGGAAGGATCCCCAGAATGCCCTGTTTAGGGCATGGGTCATGAATACGCCTCAGAACCGATCGGCATAGTAAAGTTAGGACGGCATTGCGTGGGCGAATCGAGCGACAGCGGCAAAAGGAAAATGGAAAACCAACTAACAAACTCACAAGAACCTTCCGGCAGCCGCCCTCTTCCGACGATCGAGGACCAGCGCCAGTTTTGGGATTGGCATTGGCAGAATTGGGAACAGCGGAAGGTGCTGAATGACTGGACCGAGCGGCGCGCCCAGGAGATATTGAAATTGGTCCAAGGACTTCCCGTGGCGCGGCCCCGCATTCTCGATTTCGGATGTGGGCGCGGCTGGTTTACCGAGCGTCTGGCGGACCTGGGTGAGGCCCATGGTATCGATCTTTCACCCGAGGGAATCGCGGCGGCACAAGCTCGCCGCCCTGACATTACCTACATAGCCGGGGATATTTATGAAGCGCCTCTACCTCGGAATTACTTTGATATTGTGGTGTCCCAGGAAGTCATCGCGCACGTGGAGGATCAGCAGAAGTACGTGGATGTGGCGGCCAGCGTATTGAAGCCGGGGGGGTATTTCATCATCACGACAGGCAACAAATACGTCATGGACCGGCTGGGCGACGTGGGCTGGAACATCCAACCTCCCCAACACATAGCTCACCAGCTGAGCCGCGGACAGTTGAAACAAATGTTAGCTTCTCAATTTCAAGTCTTAAGAATTAAGACCATCATTCCGCACGGAAAATTGGGAATCCTGCGGTTTGTCAATTCCTATAAGTTAAACTCGGTGGCGCGACGCTTCTTTTCTCAAGGGACAATTGACCGAATCAAAGAATATGCCGGGTTTGGTTGGCAGATGATTTTCTTGGCCCAGAAGCGAGCCTAGTCCCTGCCTCTGTCTTGCCAAGACTCGGGAGCGCCCACAAGACGATATGGTAGCTCAGCTCGAAAAAAAGATTGGAGTTTTCAGCCACGGAGGAACAAAAAACTTAGGTGACGAGGCCTTGCTTGCTGCCGTTATTCAGAACGTGCGCCTTCGTGTTCCCAAGGCTGAAATCATCGGATTCACGATCAATCCCCAAGACACGGAGAGTCGTCACGGCATCTCTGCCTATCCGATTCGGCAATTTTCTCCTGCGCCGCGGGTGAAAGATTCCGACTCGGCCGAGTCACGCGAGTCTTCCGCGGCTGCCACCAGCAATCCAGTGCCGGAGCGCTCCGGACTAAAAGCCCAACTCAAAGCTATTCCCCCTCTTCGTGCAACCCTTCAGGCTGTTCGCCGCCTTCTGGAGCTTGCTCCCGCAGTCCTGGCCGAGCCAAAGTTTCTCTTCGACTCATATCGCCGATTGAAGGGTGTCGATCTGCTCCTGGTCGCTGGTTCTCAACAGCTGAACGACGGATACGGCGGCGCTTGGGGCTTCCCTTACACACTCTACAAATGGACTTGGCTCGCCAAACTAACCGGGACGAAGGTCGCTATACTCAGCGTGGGCGCCGGACCTATCGATTCACGCTTGAGCAAGTGGTTCTTCAGGCGCGTTCTGGATCGAGTGAATTACCGCTCTTATCGAGACGCCATATCCAGCCGACTCATGCAGAGCCTGAAGATCAAGGGCGACCACCCCGTTCTTCCCGACCTCGTGTACAGCCTGCAACTGCCTGCACCGAGGCCTGCACCTTCAGGCGCCGTACGTGTCGTGGTCGGCACGAATCCTGTTCCTTTTTTCGACGGCCGTTATTGGCCCACCCCTGATCCTGAGCGGTACGGTGATTACGTCCGAAAATTTGCGACGTTCGCAGAATGGCTGGGCGAGAGCGGACATGCTGTGCTGTTTTTCCCGACTCAAGTCCGTGCAGATTCACTGACCATCAGCGATATTCGGAAAGCGATGAACGGTTCGGGCAATTCCCCGAACCTACTCGCTGGCCAGAAGATTCAGGGACTCGAAGATCTGGTTTCGGAAATTGAGCGAGCCGACTTGGTGGTCGCCAACCGCTACCACGGCATTCTGATTTCCTTGATGATGAATAAGCCAGTTTTGGGCATCGCTTATCACGAAAAGAGCCGCGCTCTTCTTGCGCAGGCCGGCCAAGGTGACTACGTCCTCAACATCGCCGATCTCAAGACTGAAGACTTGATTGAGCGCTTCCAATCCCTGGAGGCCAACGCTCCTGCTATCAAGAAACAGATCGCCGAGCGCATGGCTCCTTTGCGCAAGGCTCTTGATGAACAGTACGAAACTGTATTTGCCCTTATTGGCATCCAGGCCTCTCAATCGCGTGTAAACTAATATGGCAAGCATGCGATTTACGGAAACTAAAGTGAATGGCGCATTCCTGATCGACCTAGACCCCAGGAGCGATAACCGCGGCTTTTTCGCGCGCTCCTGGTGCATAAACGAGTTCAAAGCACACGGGCTCGTCCCCCGTATCGCCCAGATCAATGTAGCCCTAACGCTGAAAAAAGCCTCGTTGCGCGGCCTGCACTTCCAAACTCCTCCTGATGAAGAAGCCAAAACCGTAAGGTGTACTCGTGGAGCGATTTATGATGTCGTCGTGGATTTGCGCCCTTTTTCGTCGAGCCATAAGGCCTGGGCTGGCTTCGAGCTTTCGGCCGACAACCGCAAAATGCTCTACATCCCGGAAGGCTGCGCCCACGGCTATCAGACTCTCGCTGACGAGGCCGAGATCGAGTATCTGACAAGCGCCGCCTACGCTCCCGCATCCGCTCGCGGCGTGCGCTTCGACGATGCTGCTTTTGGTATCGCATGGCCGCTTCCGGTCGGCGTGATTTCCGATGCCGATCGCTCCTGGCCCGATTATGTAGCCCCGATTATTTAACATAGATCCTCTGCTATGGAGCCCCTATGGTTATTGTTGATGCAGCCCTAGAAAAAAGAGAAAAGCAAGGCAAGCCGATTCGCGTCGGTATCGTCGGAGCCGGGTATATGGGCCGTGGCATTGCCAACCAGCTGCTCAAGCCCCCGGTCGGCATGCGTCTAGCCGCCATCTACAATCGGACCATTTCCAAGGCGCAGCAAGCTCTGCGCGACGCCGGCCTCCTTCAATTTCAGACGCCGAGCACCACGGCTCAACTGGACGCTGCGATCTCTCGAGGGGAAGTATCCATTACCAGCGATGCCAATCTACTCTGCGACGCTTCCAACATTGACGTAATCATTGATGCCACCAGCGACCTGGAGCTGGGCGCCCACGTCGTCGTTCGTTCTCTGAAAAACAAGAAGCACGTGGTTCTTCTCAACGCCGTATTGGACGCAACCGTTGGTCCGATTCTGAAAACCTACGCCGATCGCAACAATGTCGTCATCACGTACACCGACGGTGATGAACCGGGAGTGGCCGTCAATCTCTTCCGCTTCGTGAAAACCATTGGCTTCAAGCCCGTTGCCGCCGGCAACCTCAAGGGTCTTCTCGATCCCTACCGTACCCCGGAGACCCAGAAAGGTTTTGCCGAGCGCGTTAATCAATCCGCTGCGATGATCACGTCCTTCGCGGACGGCACCAAACTCTGCATGGAGTGTACGATTCTGGCGAACTCTACCGGCCTGGGTGTCGGCAAGCGCGGCATGTATGGGCCAAAATGCGCGCACGTCAAGGAAGCTATAAATCTCTTCCCGCAGGATCAGCTCCTGCACGGCGGCATAGTCGATTTCCTGATCGGCGCTGAGCCGCACACTGGCGTGTTTGTTATCGGGTACAGCAAAGATCCGGTCAACGCCCAATACATGAACTTCTTCAAAATGGGCGATGGCCCTTTCTATCTTTTTTACACGCCATTTCACCTCCCGCAGGTTCAGGTGATCTCTACGATCGCGCGCGCCGCCCTCTTCCAAGATGCAACCACTTCTCCCATTGGCAAGCCCGTTTGCGATGTGATCACCATGGCCAAGCGCGACCTGAAAGCCGGTGAGGTGCTGGATGGCATTGGTGGTTTCACCTGCTACGGTGTCATCGAAAACTCAAAGACCGCCCAGAAGGAAAATGCTTTGCCCATGGGGCTTTCCGAAAACTGCCGTCTGAAGCGCGACATTGCCAAAGATCAGCTGATCACCAACTCCCACGTCGAGCTTCCCGCGGGCCGCCTGGCAGACAAGCTGTGGGCAGAACAGAATCAATACTTCGATTCGCCAGTATACGCATAAAGGCCACCGACTTTCATGATTACCACCATCACCACCGAGGAAAACAAACGTCTCAAGGCTCAACAAGTTGTTGAAAACGACTTGGAATACATCTGTGCCAACCTCAGTGCGGAGTTTCCAAAGCTTGCCGACCGTCGCCTGTTGATCACCGGGGGGGCCGGGTTCCTCGGCCACTACTTGGTGCAATCGGCGCTGTATTGGAATTGCACACGCTCCGGTCCGCCCATCGATGTGACCGTTTTCGATAGCTACATCCGCGGTGTCCCGGATTGGCTCAAGCAGCTCGAAGGCAATCCTCACCTTCACCTTCGCATGCATAACCTCGCGCAACCGCTCCCTGCGGACATGGGCGAATTCGAGTACATCATTCATGCTGCATCCATTGCTTCGCCCACTTACTATCGCAAGGATCCCATAGGCACCATGGATGGCAACATCAACGGCCTGCGCAATCTCCTTGATTACGCTCTGGCCCACCGCAAGGCCGGCAAGCCCTTCGAGGGCTTCCTCTTTTACTCCAGCAGCGAAATCTATGGCGATCCTTCGCCCGAGAATATTCCCACGCCGGAAACCTATCGCGGTTTAGTCTCCTGCACCGGCCCGCGCGCTTGTTATGACGAGGCGAAGCGCTACGGCGAGACCCTGTGCGTCAATTTTGCGCAGCAGTACAACGTCCCCGTAAAGTCTGCGCGTCCCTTCAACAACTATGGCCCTGGCCTGAAGATTACGGACAAGCGCGTCCTGCCTGACTACGCTCGCGACGTTCTCAATGGCCGCGACATCGTCATGCTCTCGGATGGTTCGCCCAAACGTACCTTCTGTTACGTGGCGGACGCCATCTGTGGCTATTACAAGATCTTGATAAAAGGAAAGCCTGGAGAGGCATATAACATCGGCGTGGAAAAACCTGAGATTTCCATGCTGGAACTTGCTGAAAGAATAGTCGCGCAGGCTCGCGTGCTATTTGGCTATCAAGGGAAGATTGTCCGGCAGCAAAGCGCGGACAAGGACTACCTCTTGGACAATCCCAATCGCCGCTGCCCGATCATCGACAAGGCTCGCACGGAACTCGGATACAACCCCGCGATCCAGATTGACGAAGGACTCAGCCGTTCCCTTCTCTGGTATGCGGGCAATCGTATTGCGGAAGAGGCGTGATGAAGGTTTCGGTCATTGGCACAGGATATGTAGGCTTGGTGAGTGGTGTATGCCTCGCTGAGAAAGGGCACGACGTCGTTTGCGTCGACTCCGACCAGCGCAAAGTGGACAGCATCCGCAAGGGTGTACCTCCCATCTTTGAGCGCGGTCTCGAGCCGTTGCTTCGCAAGCACATCGGAGGCAAGCTGCGGGCGACCACCGACCTTCGCCAAGCGGTGCTGGAATCGGAGCTGTCGCTTATTGCGGTGGGCACGCCCTTTTCCGGTACGGAGATCGATCTCCGGTTCATCAAGGAAGTTTCGCGCCAGGTTGGCGAGGCCTTGCGCGACAGAACCTCATATCACGTCATCGTAGTCAAAAGCACCGTCGTTCCTGGCACCACCGATTCAGTTGTCCTTCCCATTCTCGAACAAGCTTCGGGGAAGCGCGCCAGCGTGGATTTTGGCCTGGGCATGAATCCCGAGTTCCTAACTGAGGGCGAAGCTGTCAAGGACTTCATGCATCCGGACCGCATTGTACTAGGTGGCGTCGACGAGCGCAGCGTTTCGGTCCTCGACGGCCTCTACGCTGGGTTCGAGAACATAGACAAGCTCCGTACCAACTGCAAGACCGCTGAGATGATCAAGTACGCTTCTAACGCCCTGCTGGCTACAATGATCTCTTTCTCGAACGAGATTGCCAATCTTGGTTCGGCCCTCGGCGGAATCGATTCCGTAGATGTGATGCGTGGCGTGCATCTGAGCAACTATCTTTCTCTGACCCTTCCTGACGGCACTCGAAGAGCGCCCGCGATTCTCTCGTTCCTGGCGGCCGGTTGTGGGTTTGGTGGCAGTTGCTTGCCCAAGGACATAAAGGCTCTCGTCGCCCATGGCCGCAAAGCCGGCCTGTCCATGAGCTTGCTCGACGCGGTAATCCAGGTTAACGAACACCAGCCGGAGAGAATCCTAGGCCTGCTGAAGAAACACTATCCTTCCCTGCGCGGCGTACGCGTTTCCGTCCTGGGCCTGTCCTTCCGCCCTGACACCAATGACATGCGCGAGTCGCCGGCGATCCCCATCCTGCGCGCCCTCATGGCGCAAGGCGCTCAGTTGAAGGCCTACGACCCTGCCGCCGTTAAGGAAGCTCACCACCTCTTTGACGGCGATTCCGTTCGCATTTGTGACGACTTGGTGTCCGCTATTTCCGATGCCCAAGCCGTCATACTCGTAACTCGCTGGGACGAATTCAAAAAAATTCCCGAACTGCTTCGAAAACAACCGCAGCCCCCGCTCTTCATCGATGGGCGGCGCATGCTCGATAAGCACGAGTTCGCCTTGTACGAGGGCATTGGGCTATGACGCGCAGTCCAAATCGCTGGGAAGGAAAGTGAGGTAAGCCATGAAAGTCGTTTTGTTCTGCGGCGGTCTCGGCTTGCGTCTGCGTGACTACGCCGAGAATATCCCCAAGCCCATGGCCACCATTGGCTATCGCCCGATCCTTTGGCACGTCATGAAGTATTACGCCCATTACGGCCACAAGGATTTCATTCTTTGTCTGGGGCATCGCGCGGACACCATCAAGAACTATTTTGTGAACTACGACGAATACGTCTCCAATGACTTCATTCTGTCTGCTGGCGGCAAGAACATTGATCTGATCAATCGCGACATCCACGATTGGCGCATCACTTTCGCCGATACCGGCATCTCTTCCAATGTCGGCCAGCGCCTGAAGGCTGTAGAGAAATATCTCGAAGGCGAGGAAGTGTTCCTGGCCAATTACAGCGACGGCCTTTCCGATCTCCCGCTGCCCAAACAAATCGAGCATTTCCGCCAGCATGACAAGGTCGCCAGCTTTCTTTGCATTCGACCAAATCTCAGTTACCACCTCGTATCCTTGAGCGACGGAGACTTGGTTTCCAACATCGAGGACGTGAACAAAAGCGCCATGCGCATTAACGGTGGCTTCTTCGTCTTCAAGAAGGACATTTTCAAATACCTAAAGGAAGGCGAAGAACTGGTACATGAACCCTTCCGCCGTTTGATTGCCGAGAAGCAGTTGGTGGCCTATCAGTTCGACGGGTTCTGGGCGTGCATGGACACCTTCAAGGACAAGCAGCACCTGGACGATCTTTACGCCAAGGGCAACGCGCCTTGGCAGGTGTGGATGAACGGGCACTGAGACGGTAAATGCTTCGACTCAACTTGGAGAATACTCGCCGGCCCCTGCAGATCCTCTGTCTTGGTGCGCATTCCGACGACATCGAGATCGGCTGTGGCGGCACCATCCTGGAACTGCTCAGAACTCGCCGAAACCTCCATTTTCACTGGGTGGTCTTCAGTTCCGGAGCTGACCGCGAGCGCGAAGCTCGCCGCAGTGCAGCCCTCTTCTTAAAAGGCGCTGCCGAGCGGCAGGTCGAAATCCTCGATTTCCGCAACAGTTTTTTTCCATTTGAGGGCACTCGGATCAAGGAGTACTTCGAAATCTTGAAATCTCGCTTGTCTCCAGATCTTATCTTCACCCATACGCGGGACGACCTTCACCAGGATCATCGCGTCCTGAACCAGTTCACCTGGAACACTTGGCGCGATCATTTGATTCTCGAGTATGAGATCCCGAAGTACGATGGCGACCTCGGATCACCCAGCTTTTTCGTGCCTTTTGATCACCGGGTTTGTGATCGTAAGATCAAGCATCTGATGGCGTGTTTCGCCACGCAGCGCAACAAACAGTGGTTTACAGTAGATACCTTTCAGGGTTTGATGCGCATCCGGGGAATCGAGGCCAATTCCCCAGGCAAGTTTGCCGAGGGCTTCTATTTGCGAAAGCTGCTCCTCGGCCCCTGAAAAGGGCCCGCGCAGCCTCTCTGGAGGAACAACCATGAGCAAACCCCGCGTTAGCGTCGGCATGCCGGTTTACAACCGCGAAAAGTACGTCGCAGCTTCCATTGAGGCCCATCTCAACCAAACATACGGCGATTTCGAGCTCATCCTCACGGACAACTGTTCGACTGATCGCAGCGAAGAGATCTGCCGTGACTACGCTTCGAGGGACCGCCGGATCCGGTACTACCGAAACTCCAGTAATCTCGGCGCCGCCGGGAACTATCGTCGTTGTTTCGAGCTTGCTACGGGCGAGTTCTTCCGTTGGACCCCCTCTGACGACTTGGTCAGTCTTAATCTTCTTGAGCGCGCTGTGGATATACTCGACCATGATTCATCTGTGTTTGTCGCCTATCCGCGGACGAAGCTAATTGACGCGCAGGGTAATATCACCGGGGAGTGTGAGGAGGGCCTTCACCTAATGGATGACCAGCCCAGCAAGCGCTGGGTTGGTGTTCAACAGAACATCCGGCTGGGAAACCTCCATTACGGCCTGAATCGCGCTGAAAAGTTCCGAAAAACCGGCCTCATGCGCAACTATAACGGTGGCGATTTCCCACTGATCGCGGAAATGTCCCTCTATGGGAAGTTTTATGAAATTCAGGATGCGTTCTTCTACCGGCGTATGCACGAGGAAGCTTCTAGTGCAATGAAAAGCAGCGCCGAGGTCATGGCTTTCTACGACCCCAAGAAAAGAGACAATTTCTTTGCCAGAAACTGGGTACATCTCGGCGCCAACTTGAAATCTATCGCCCGGGCTCCAATCCCTATAAGGGAGAAACTGAAAATCGTCGGTTTTCAGGCGCGTTCCTTCATCTGGTCCCGTCGCGAATATTTAAGAGAATTGGCAGGAGCCGTGACTTATACGGCTCGCAAGATCATCCAGCGGTAGAACATGTTGGGCAACTCTCGTCCATCTGACCCTGATTCGGATTTCTTTCTGAAATGTGACGGTTGCGTCTCTTTGCCATAGCGGAAGTCCCTGGCCAACATTTGACATTAGGCTTCGATAACGTACGCTATTTTTCGCACATTTGAGGAGGAGTAGGTCTGGTTGGTAAAACAGAGGGCCTGAGGAAGGTCCGTTTTCGACCGATTCCTTCTGCCCTCGGAAGAAATCATTTCATGGATGGTGGGTGAGAGAAGGGTTTAGCCTAATCATACCAATGCCTTTCCCTTTCACGTCACTGGGCTGTACGTGACATCTTGTAAGCTATTGATTATGAGGCCGTTACATTTCAGTCCGTTTGGTACACAGACTGCTCTCTTTCCTGCTTATATGAGCAGTCTCTACACGTTTATTGGTTCGCTTGCCGAGCCGATCAGGCTGGCGTTCATAGGGATCGGGCTTATTATGGGTGCTATGGTTCTTCGCAAACTCTTGCCCCCCGGTCAGCATACGCTGGATGCTTCTGCAAAGGTCGAAGCACGACGCGGTATGTAGTGAGCAGTCAACGGTCTCTGGCTCGGTACTCTTGGTTTGCGCCTGAGCTGTTCCCAGACCATCAAACGGCCAAGTCGGTTGGGCGCGTCTGCACGTCTGGCATCCTCTTACCCCGCAGGCTATTCGCGAACGATAGAATGCCGTTATGTGCACCAGAGTGTACGCTGTGCATACTGTCGTTGGCAGGCCAGCCCGGCTTCCTGTCGTAGGCTCGCCTCCAAGAAGGCAAACTTCCGCAGAATCCAGATAAGAACTAAGCTTACATAACAAGCTGTGTTTTCAAGGTCTTGCGATCTCCAGGCTTTTCCTCAAACTGGCTGATGAGTCCTGTTGTGGCAACGTGATTTTGTCACCCTAATGGCAACATGAAAGTGTCACCCCCCTGGGGCATTGGTGTGTTCGAGGCGGGTATTGCCGTAGTAAAGCGATACCCTTCCATCGAGAGCCTGGTAGAGCTGCACTTTAGCCCCGGCGAAGCTGAAGCGGCGGTTTTGGGGCGGGATCTGGAAGCGCTGGCCTTCCCATTGC
>Ga0074046_10003316_pt1 | contig 13540 bp, 18 predicted proteins | sample BogForMeECP23OM3_FD_94441 | JGI IMG/M metagenome (GOLD analysis project Ga0074046, IMG submission 94441) | Bog forest soil microbial communities from Calvert Island, British Columbia, Canada - Bog Forest MetaG ECP23OM3 | ecosystem: Environmental > Terrestrial > Soil > Wetlands ...
ACGCCCAGGTCGGAATTCGAATCCGAGTCGATTGCGTGACAGGCAATCATGATAGGCCACTACACTACCTGGGCACTAATGGTTACAGTTAATCCCGCCTCCCAGATTCGAACCGGGGACATCGCGGTAGCCGCGCAGTTACCTATGACGGTAAACCAATCTACAGCCGCGCACTCTACCAGGCTGAGTTAAGGCGGGGCACTGCGCTACTAATGTTAGGCAAGTTTCTTATTAAACATATCGTAAGGTCATCGGTTTTTACGCCCATAAAATCCCCGGATTGGAACGTGGTGCAGCGATTGTTTAAATAATCCGCATGCCCAGTTAGTAGTGTATGTTTGCTCGCAAGGATGTTGCGGGGGATCGTCTTCTTCACCGATAGCTCGGCGCATGAAGATGTGACTGTTTTTGACACTACGCTCCGGGACGGAGAACAAACCCCGGGGATTGCATTCACCTTTGAACAGAAACTTGAGATCGCCCGCCAGCTCTCCGATATCGGCGTCCATGTAATCGAGGCAGGGTTCCCTGCATCTTCGACAGCCGAGAAGGAGACGGTGACCGCTATTAAAAAGCTCGGTCTTGAGTCAGGGATCTGCGGCCTCGCCCGCTCCGTGAAAGCCGATGTGGACGCCTGTCTCGACTGCGATGTCGACATGGTGCACGTCTTCATCCCTACCTCGGATATCCAGAGAGAGAATACCATCAACAAGACGCGGACGGAAGTGCTCGAGATTACGGCCGATATCATAGGCCATATCCGGAAGCACAAGGAGCTCTGCATGTTCTCGGCGATGGATGCCACGCGGACGGACTGGGATTACCTCATCCAGGTCTTCCAGACTGCTGCCGACGCAGGGGCCACGATCATCAACGTGACTGACACGGTCGGAGTCATCTCGCCATCAGCGATGAAGACCCTGGTCGCCCGCATCAACCGGGAAGTGAAGTGCCCGATCGATGTCCACTGCCACAACGACTTCGGTCTTGCGGTCGCCAACACGATTGCTGCGGTCGAGGCCGGCGCCTCGCAGGTGCAGGTGACCGTGAACGGGCTCGGGGAGCGGGCCGGCAACGCGGACCTTGCCCAGACGGTGATGATCATGGAGTCGATGTACCGGATCAGGACAGGGATTGTGAAGGAACGGCTCGTCGAGACCTCGCACCTCATCTCCCGGTTTTCCGGCATTGCGATCCCGCCCACCCAGCCGGTGGTAGGCGAGAACGTTTTCTCGCACGAGAGCGGGATCCACTCGCACGGCGTGCTCCGGAATTCGGCAACCTTCGAGCCGGGCATCATGACCCCGGAGATGGTGGGGCACCGGCGGCGGCTCACGCTCGGCAAGCACGTGGGCCGGCACGCGGTCCGGCAGATGCTGGCCGATGTCCACATCGACCCCTCGGACGAACAGCTCGATGTGATCATCGAGAAGGTGAAAGCGATCGCAAACAGGGGCAAGCGCGTCACTGACGCCGATCTCTACGAGATCGCCGAAGGTGCGATGGGCACTACCCTCCACCAGAAGGTACTTAGCCTGCAGGACATCGCGATCATGACGGGTAACCACGTGATCCCGACTGCAAGCGTCCGGGCGAACGTCAACGACAGAGAGCACGTCTTCTCTGCCGTGGGCAACGGCCCGGTCGATGCAGCGCTCAACGCGATCCTCGGGATCACACCTTCAAAGATCCAGCTCAGGGAGTTCAACATCGAGGCGATCTCCGGCGGCTCGGACGCGATCTGCCACGTGACGATCGCAGTCGAAGACGAGCACGGGAAGATCTTCGATGCCAGCGGCAGCGGCGATGACATCGTACTCGCTTCAGTCGAGGCGCTCGTGAACGCGATCAACCTGATCCACCGGATATAAAAACAGGAATTACCCGGAATTTTTTTATTCCATTTTCAGATCCGCATTCCGGATCGCAACCAGCGTCTCAAGTGCAGGGCCGTACCCGTACAGCGAGGCCCGCATGGACAGTTTCCCGATCAGATCGTCCGTTGACGTAAGATAGCGTTTCGTGAACCTGCCGTTCCGGTCCCCCGAGTCAAGGAGGTTGTCGATCCTGTCGCAGAGCTTCACAAGCGTCGCTTCGGGAGGGGCATCGAGGATCCGGTCGAGGCTGTTACTGAGCCGGGCAGCCTTCCCCTTGATCGTATTCTTCTTCGTGAGCGCATCGACGATCACGGCGATATCCGCCCGATCGTCATCGGGAAGCGGGAGGGCGGCAATAAACTCATCGGTCCGCGTGATCCAGTCAGGTGTGCAGTCCTCGTATACATCATGGAGCCACGCGGAGATGATCGCCACGTGCGAGCCGTGGAACATCGAGACGAGGGCCACCACCCGGGCCGGGTGGGTGATATAAGGCGTACGCCGGTCCTTGCGCAGCTGCCCCTTGTGGGCCCGGGAGGCGTGGTCAGCGGCAGTCTTGATCGCAAACATCCGCCGCGCCGGATCCTGATCAAGAAACCCCGGGCCTTTCTGCATACTAGTTCTCTTCACCGGTTCCTAATGGGTTTTTTGGTTTGGACTGGTGTAAGATGCCGTTTAACAAACGTATACACAGGAAAACTCTCACATCCCATAAAGGAAAACAGGAATTTTGCTTGCAAGGCACCCAATCTGAAAGGTAACCTCGCGAATAGTTCCGTACGGGATTACCGCGGGCATCCGGGTGACGGAACACCCAGTTACTGAAGGAAGGGCGATGAAACAAGTGATTAGGCTGCGTTCGGGGCACCCTTGCCCTCGATCGCCGCCTTGATCTGAGCCTGGAGCTGCTCGAACTTGCCCTGTAGCATCTTCTCCTGCTTCTCAAGGGATTTGATGCGCAGTTCGAGGGTCTCGACCTTCTCAGTGAGGTTCGCGTTGACAGCCTCTTTCTTCTTCTGCATCATGACCGTGCCGACACTCATGTACATGACCGAATCGTCAGCTGCATCCTTGATCTCTTCCTGCGCACGCTTTGCTTCCCGCACGGCCATCTCATACTGGGCCTTCTGCTGGAGGATCGTCTGGAGCTGCTGCTGGAGCTGCTGGAGCATACTAAGCTGGTTCTGGACTTTGGGTGATAAATTATTCATGAACTAAACACTCCTGTAGAGAATACGTCAGGGAATAATGAATAGTTTGGGGACTCCTCAGGGGGTCCCGTTCCTGCCTTAATATTGCACCCACTACGACATAAAATCTGGGATGCATACCGGAAGTGATTCAGGACCGCCATTCCACTGATAACAATCTCAGAGTATCTGCTGCATTTCGTCGGCAACGTTGATGAGGCGCAGGTACATGTTAAGCGCTGCCCGGAGCGAGGATGTGTCCTGTGCTGCCACCGTGAGGACAAGAGTATGATCTCCCTCAAGCCGGCATGAGATCGTGGAGCGGGGGTTCACCTCATCGGCAAGCTCCGGCGCAATCGACCGGTAGATACGGGCCGCATGTTCGGACTCGAACCGGAAGACCGCTTCATGATTTGGCATGGGACACTCTCCTGCAGAGTATAGTAAAAAAGAGGCTATAAGTATTTACAGGGCCTTATCCCCGGTGTCGCACAGTTACCGGGCCTTAAGTTCCTTGATCGCCGCACCGCGTTCCTTGAACAGGATCCGGTGACCGCAATAGGGGCACCGCACGTTTACGTCGATCTCAACTTTCTGCTTGCACCGTGCGCATTTGTAGGTACTTGCCATACGTGAATCCACTTATTTCCTGATCTCTTCGACTGTCCTGTCGATCGCACGTTGTGCAATCTTCATGGCCGGGGTCTGGGGCTGATAGGTACCGCCTGCGAACTTGTACCCGCACTTGCGGCATTCCCAGATCCCTGTACCTTTGCGTGCCACGGAGACCATGTCACACTTCGGGCAGCGGTGGAGCGCACGTGAGATCCTCTCGATGTCACATACTCTCTTGCGCACGAACCGTCCGTACCGGCAGCCGAAACGTCCTGCACTGCCGGTCACTTTTCCCTTTGCTTTATGCGTTGATTTTGCCATGATGGAAACCCACCGATCTGTCTTCTTTTATTTGTCGTCTGAATTAATATACTTGATTGAGGATCTTGACCACGCCTTCGCCTTTCGAGAGCTTGTTGATCAGGTCGTAGAACTCGATCTGGATCCCTGCAGGGATGCGGACCACGCAGACCCACGAGCCGTCCTTGAGCCACTCGTCCTTCTCCATCACGGCAGCAGCGGCAATATCGCCATAGGCGCGTGCGGCAAAGTCCGGCGGGATCTTGACTGCGAGCCGGAGCTCCTCGAACCGGATCGGGAGGAGCGGGCGCAGGGCCTTGACAGTCTCCTTCACCTGCTCGTCAAGGTGCTTGAAGGGGTCGATATTCACCCGGGCCTCTTCCATCGCCATCTCGATCCGGTGTGCCGGGTGGGGGTGCCCGGTCTGGGGGTTGACCGAGTTCCGGGCAATGAAATTGATCACCTGGCGGCGCTTCTCCTCGATCATCTGCTTGCGCTGGTCGGCGGTCAGGTGGATCTCGCCCTTCTCGATGATCTTCCGCGCAACCGCATTGAAATCGGTAGTATGGAAGACCTTCATCAGCGCTTCGTCCGATGCCCGGGTCGCCTTCGAGGCATTCCCGAATACATTAAGCGCTGCCACTACATCCTCGATCTCCACCGGCTGGCCCTGCCGGACAAGCGCCGCCTTGTCCGGGTCGACGAGGATCTCGAAGCGTTCCCCGAAACTCTCGAGCCGTGCAACAACGGAGTGTTCGAGCGGTATCATGCGATCACGGCTTGAACTGTTCCACGAACGATGCGACTTCTTCCCGGCTCATCTTCCGGAACGCCGGCTTCTCTTTCCCGATGACGCCGATCTCGACTGTGTCGACATCGAACTTGCCCTCGGTTGCAGAGTGCAACGCCTTCAGGCCCAGAAGGATCGCGTCCTTGATCATAGCCTCGGCATTGTATTCCTCTTCAAAGACTTTCATCGCGGCAGGGCGGCCGATGCCGATACCGGTTGCCTTGTACTCGAGGAGGGTACCCGAGGGATCCGTCTCAAAGAGCCGGCATTCCCCGTCACTGACTCCCGCGATCAGGAGTGCAGTGCCGTACGGGCGGATCCCGCCGTACTGGGTGAGGTTCTGCATGTGGTCGCAGAGCTTTTTGGAGAGCGCCTCGACTTCGATAGGTTCGTCGTAGGAGACACGGTTGATCTGGCATTCTACGCGGGCGCGGTCCACCAGTGCACGTGCATCCCCGACAAGACCGGAGGATGCAACGCCGATGTGCTCATCGATCTTGAAGATCTTCTCGATTGACGATGCCTCAAGGAGCCGGGAGCTGACGCGCTTGTCAACAATCAGCACGACGCCGTCCTTTGCCTTGATACCTACCGCGGTGGTGCCCCGCTTCACTGCCTCACGGGCGTACTCTACCTGATAGAGCCTGCCGTCGGGTGAAAAGACGGTGATCGCCCGGTCATATCCCATTTGATATTGTGGTTGCATTATGGTTCCTCCAGATCTGATCTTGTCAAAAACAATCGGTGTGTATTTTTAAATCCCTTTTCAATCACATCAACCTTCTGACCGTCACAATTCGACACAAGATACTCTTTCCCGCCAAAAGTGAGATCGCCGTGAGCCGGGCCAGGAGGCACAGGGGAAACGGGAGCCCCGTCACCGGTGACATCCTCTGCCGGGGTCGTTTCAGCTGTCCCGTCCGCGGCTGCATTCCCGCTCGTTTTCTGGCGCAGCCTTTCACGGAGGCTTTCGATGGTCCCGGAGGCCGCAATGATCCGGAGCGCGATCCGCGTGTCGCGGCACGCAGTGATCGTGGAGAGGGCAGTGGCAAGCTCGCGCTCCGTACCGCGCCGGCACCGGATCACGATATGCCGGTCACCCTCGGCACAGATGACAGCCTGGACCATGATCGCGGCGACCACATCACCAAAGAGCGAGGTGACACTATCCGAGATCGCGTAATAGAGCTCCTTCTGGTCGACCGGAGTCCCGGTGGGATCCACCCTGACCAGCAGATACCGGCGCCTGTCCCGCAGGGTCGGGGGCCGGACGGTCATGGGATCACTCTCACGGGTGAAGGCACGGGCGTGGTAACCACGTCAACACCGTTCAGAGCACGCTCGATCACCGGGAGGTCCATATCAAGCAGGGTAAGGAGGCCGCTGATCTCGCGTGTCGCGCGCAGGTCCAGCACCGAGCGGGCGTTCGAGGAGACAGTGAGCGGGAACGCAAACCGGTTCTCGAGCACCATGACATCACGGTACCGCTGGAGTGCCCGCTGGCGGGCGATCCCCCGGGCCGCGATGAGCGCCGAGATGTCGATATCGATCGCAACCCGGTTATCAGCTGCCATCTTCGCGGTCACGTGATCGAACCCGTTCTTATCTGCCGCATGGATCCCGCGGAGAATATGTACCCCGCGGAGGCCTACAACCGCCCGGTTAAAACCGGCATCGCCCGCCTGAACGGAGATGACCGCGTGCGTGCCTTTGGCCCGTTTCACCCGGCTCATCACCTCCTTCATGCCACCCTCACGGACCAGGATGCCGGAGAGGATCTCCATGCCCTCGTACGTCGACGGGGGGGTATCGATCGCAACGATACTGTCAAATCCCAGCTCACGTGCCTCGAGCGCGAGCCTGCGTACCGATGAATCCCCTGCGGGATACGGCCAGACCGCTGCATCGGTGATCTTCATGAGAGTTACTTCGGTTAAAAAAAGATAAGGTTATTTGCCCTGGTTGGCGTGGGAGCGGATGCTCGGGCGGGTCTTCTCGGTACCCTTGCCACGGTAAAGCATACCTCTTCCCTTGAGGCCGGCCTGGGTCTTGCCGCGCTCGGCACGGCCGCGGTGGACCGGGTTTGCGAGCCAGGCGAGGTTCTTGTCTGCCCGGATCGAGGGGTGGTGGCCGTCAACGAGGATGACCTCGTAATATTTCAGCTTTCCGTCCTGTCCTACCCAATAGGAGTTGAGCACTTCCATGTTCGGGAACTTCTTGGATGCACGTTCCTCGGCTATCCGCTGGATGCTCTTGCCTGCGGTCAGCCGGTTCTTGCCCATCCGGGCGGAACGGCGTGCGCGGACATACCGGGATGCCCTGCGGCCTCCGCGGCGTACCTGGACGCGTGCAACGGCGATGCCCTGCTTTGCCTTGTAGCCGAGCGAGCGTGCACGGTCGATACGGGTGGGGCGTTCGACGCGGACAACGCTGCCTTCACGGCGCCATTCCTGCATACGGTTCCAGAGGAGCTCTTTCACTCCGCTGTCTGCCGGTACTTTCCATGCCTCCCTGACGAAGGCGTACATTGATTTTACCATGGTAATCACCTGAGGTTCGGCCCGAAGAGGGCTACATACCTTCAACACGGGACGGATCCCGCATTCCCACATACTAGGATATGGAGGGTATTAAAGTACTGTGCAGGGAGCAGACCCGGTAAAAATCGGTTATTCGTTGAAGACATTCGAATTAAATACACAATTAATCTCATTGCGACGCCTGCCGCCGCCCCCGAAGCCCCCGCTGCGGCATAAGGAGGTTTTACAATTGTTGCGGTATCCAGGGACAGGTAATGAGTAGCGCAAAACCCGACGAGGCTTTTTGCACATAGAAAATCGTTATGGGGGATGCCAGAGCGGCGGGGGCGAAGCCCCCGGGAACGTTACGAAATTCACTTCCCCTTCTTCTTCTCCATCACACGGATCCCCTCGATCCGGGTGACCGGGTACTGCCCGTCCGCATCCTTCTCAGCAGACTTCACCATGTCCCACACCGTGAGCAAGGCAACCGATACGCCAGCCAGGGCCTCCATCTCGACCCCGGTCTTTCCGGTCGTCTTCACAACAACAGATGTCGAGATATACCCCTCGTGCTCGGTGAAGTCCACGGTGATCGCACTTATCGGAATGGAATGGCACATCGGGATCAGGGATGGGGTGTTCTTGATCGCGAGGGTCGCGGCGACCCGGGCCGTGGCAAGGACATTCCCTTTCACTACCGTGCCGTCACGAATCGCCGCCAGGGTTTCGGGCCGCAGGTAAATTCTGCCGGTAGCGGTCGCCTCGCGATTCACGTCATTCTTGCCACTGATGTCCACCATCTCAGCTCGTTCATTCCGGATATGGGTAAACTCCACCATTCATGCACCGTGTCCTGATCCACCTTTTCCGGGTCGTTTCCCGAACAACACCTGCGGGATCCGGTCCACCAGATCCGAGGCCAGCAGGCCGCCGCCACTGCATGCCACCGCGGCTTCCCCGGCCCTGCCGTTCACGTACGCGGCGAGGCAGGCAGCGTCGAATGCGGGCAGCTGGCAAAGAAGTGCGCCGGCAATACCGGCCAGCACGTCTCCGGTGCCTCCGACCGTCATCGCCGGGTCGCCGGTCCGGTTGAACCGTACCTGCTTCCCGTCCGTGATAATATCGATATACCCTTTCAGGATCACCGTGCCGGGAAGACCGGATTTCTCCGCAGCATGTGCCTTCCCAATCGTATCTTCCTGCAGGGTAACTCCCGTGATCCGGGCAAACTCGCCGGCATGGGGAGAATAGATGGTCTCCCTTTTTGCCTTGGGCAGGGGAAGTCGGAGGGCATCGGCATCAAAAACCGCTTTTTTGCAGTGGGGTGCGATCGCGGTGACGACATCATGGCTCTCAGTACCAAGACCGTTCCCGCAGACCACCACATCCGCCTTCTCCGCAAGGGCAATCAGCCGTTCGGTATGCTCCGGCCCGATCATCTTCCCTTCCAGCCGCTCGTAGATCAGATCGGGGATGGGCTCGAAGACCGGGGATGCAATCCGGACGATGTCCGCCCCTGCCCGGAGCGCCCCGAGCCCCGCGAGATACGGGGCTCCCTGGTACGGGCCCCCTCCGATGATCAGCACGTGCCCGCCCACGCCCTTGTGCGCAGTCTTCCGGCGCGGCGGGAGCAGGATCAGTTCCCCGGGGCCGGTGAAGCACTCGGCTTCAACGGGTATGCCGATATCGACAACGGTCGAACCCGCAACTTTTGCCCGGTGGAACGCGATGATCGCATCGCTCCGTATGCCTGGCGTGGGAATGTCGGCCGCGATGATCCGGGCGTCCGTGGCATTCGCCATCGCGATACAGGTCTTCAGCGGTTCGTGGATCGTGCCACCCGCACCCGTGCCAATCAGGCAGTCAACAATCACGTCAGCCCGTGCGAAGACGGATTCGAGCGCTTTGAGATCGTCCCGGTTCCGGAACGGCAGAAGATGGCCCCGGGCATGCATCAGGGCTGCGAACTGGTGCTCGCATGCCCCGCTCCGTTTCCCCTCGTCGAGATAGCACACATCAGTCCGGACCTGCCGGCAGAGGTGCCGGGCCGCGACCATCCCGTCGCCCCCGTTGTTGCCCCTGCCGCAGAGGATGAGTACCCGGTCCGGAAGGGTGGAGAGGACATGTTCAGCAAGGCTGCGGCCTGCGCTCTCCATCAGCTGGAGCTCGGTGACGCCCAGCGCTATCGCGTTGGCGTCGATCACCCGCATCCGCTGCGGGGTGACGAGCCCCGTTTCCAGAAAGCCGTCGGCCAGGTCCGGTCCCATGAGAGAGTACAATTGATGTGTATGAACTCCCTAAATATTAGGCAATGGGTTTTTGCGATGATGTAAAGGCAGCCGCGGAGCAGATCGCGGCAGCACCGGAAGTTACCATCATCTCCCACATCGATGCCGACGGGATCAGCTGCGAGGCGATCCTGTCGCAGGCCGTGTCCCGGCTCGGGATCCCGGTCAAATCCGTTTTTGTGCGCCAGCTCGAACCGCTCACCATGCCGCAGGTCCCTTCCGATTCCTCGCTCAAGGTCTTCTCGGACCTCGGGGCGGGCCAGCAGAACCTGATGACGGAGCGGGGATTTGCGGAAAAAGAGATCCTGATCGTCGACCATCACGTGAGCCAGCCGGTAGAGCGGCAATACCCGCAGGTGAACTGCCTCCCCCACGGGTTCACCCGGATGAGTGCGGCAGGTGTCTCCTATTTCGTGGCAAAGGAGATGGACCAAAAGAACGTTGATCTTGCGAAACTAGCGATTATCGGGAACGTAGGGGACATGATGGCCCGGGAGAAGTGCGGGCTGGTCGGGCCGGTCCGGAAGATCATTGTCGAGGACGGCATCCGGCACGGGTCGGTCGAGGTCAGCAAGAAGGACCTCAACTGTTACGGCACGGCAACCCGGCCCGTCCACCTTTCGCTCGCGTACAATGATGATCCTTTCATCAAAGGGATCAGCAACAACCCCGAAGGTGCCCGCCAGTTCCTCAAAAAACTCGGCATCCGCCAGCAGACCCCCGATGGCCGGTATTATGTCTGGGAGGAACTATCCCCGGATGACCGGAAGACGATCATCTCCGCGCTCGCCCAGCAGCTGATGGCAAACGGTGAGAAGACGGACCGGCTCTTCGCCGAGATCTACCGGTTCCCGGGAGAGATCCCGCGGACCCCCATGCGGAATGCCCAGGAATATGCGACCCTGCTCAATGCCTGCGGCCGGTGGTCGAAACCGCAGACCGGCAGCGCGATCCTCCGGGGCGACCGGGGGCCCGCGTACCGGGACGCCGAGCACATGCTCAACAACCACCGGGCGATCATCCGTGACCTGCTCCAGTTCATCATCGACACCGGCGTTCGGGAACTGGGGAACCTCCAGTACCTTCACGTGGGCGGAAAATACCCCGATACAATCGTCGGAATCGGCGCCGGTATGGCGCTCTCGAAACTGAACAGCAGCAAGCCAATCCTGATCATGTGCGAAGTGCCCGAGGACCGGAACCTGACCAAGGTCTCGATGAGGACCACGGAGCGGGTCGTGGAGCGGGGCATTGACCTCCAGCAGGCGCTCAGCGATGCCTCGGCCGAGTACGGCGGGGGCGGCGGGGGCCACAAGATCGCGGCGGGCGCGTATATCCCGAAAACAGCAGAAGAGGAGTTTGTGCATCGTGTCAACAGGATACTCGGAGAACAGCTCGCTGCGGCGGGTCCAGGTAATCGCTGACTTCCAGTTCGGCGGCGGAGTGGGGACGGGGCTCTTTCCGGAGGGCTGCACCTTTATTCTCTCGACGACGGGCAGGATACGCCAGGTACTGGACGGGGGTGTCAGGCTTGTGACCGTCCGGGCCTCGGATGGCAGGCTCACCCTTGGGATTGAAGGGGCGAGGAGGATCCAGGCCCTCCTTCCGGCACCCGGCTATCGCGTGGTGATCCGCGACGACATCTCTTCGTTCGTGGCCCAGGGGAAGAACGTCTTTGCCAAGCACGTGACGACAGCCGATCCTGAAATCCGCGCGGGCGACGAGGTCATCGTGGTTGCGGGCGACGATCGGCTAATAGCCTGTGGTGCAGCAGTCGTTTCGGGTGCGGAGATGCTTGCATTTAATTACGGAGCAGCGGTAAGAGTACGGCAGGGTAGTGAGAAGGATGCTTCCGGGAAACATCAATCCGCGCCAGATGAAGGCGATGATGAAGAAGCTCGGCATGCAGGTCGAGCAGATTGAAGACGTGCAAAGTATTGTTATAAAGACGCCGAAGGGCAACTGGATCTTCGACCAGGCAGAAGTCTCCTCGATGACCATGCAGGGCCAGACCACGTACCAGGTCACGGGCACCCCGCGCTTTGAGGCCGCAGTAGCCGAGATCCCGAACGAGGATGTCGCCATGGTTGCAGTCCAGGCAAACGTGCCGGCGGAGAAGGCAAAGGCCGCACTGGTAGCATCGAAAGGCGATATTGCCGAAGCGATCATGCACCTCACCCAATGATCGAGCAGGGCGATCGCGTCCTGCTCGTGGGGGCAGGACGGGAATTTTTCATCAAGGCAGGACCGGGCACACTCGGCACTGACAAGGGCCAGCTGGACCTCGCCGCGATTGTCGGGAAGAACTCCGGTGATATCATCACCACGCACAGCGGCTCGGAGTTTACCATCCGCATCCCGAGGCCCACCGATTTCTTCACCCACGGCAAGCGTTCAGGAGCACCGATGCTCCCAAAGGACATCGGCCTCGTCATCGCCTATACCGGTATGAATCACAACGATGATGTGCTCGATGCCGGCACCGGCAGCGGTATCGCCGCGATCTACTTCGGGGGTATTGCTAAAAGCGTGAAGACATATGAAGTGCGCCCCGAGTTCTCAACGCTCGCGATGAAGAACATCACGGAAGCAAAACTCAAGAACGTTGAGGCAGTAGCTGCAGACTTCCTTGCCGCAGAAGGGATCTACGATGTGGTCCATCTCGACCTGCAGATCCAGCCGGAATATGTAACCCATGCATTTTCGCTGTTAAGGGCCGGCGGTTACCTTGCGTGCTACACGCCTTTCCTCGAACAGATGGCGATCGTGGTCGATGCGGCCACGGACCTCTTCAGCGAGGTCCACACCCACGAGCTGATCGAACGGGAGATGACCCGGTCGAAGCGGGGAACACGGCCCTCCACAAGCGTGTGTCACTCGGGATACGTGACAATCGCGAGGAAGTAATGTTTTATAATTTTGCATAGGGAATTGTGAAAAATTGGAAAATGTATCTTACCCGTAAACAAAGACATGCTTTCTTTATTTCTTGACCACAAGTGTTTTTGCTATCATATCATGAAGTCCTTGTTTCTTGTCTGTGAATCCAATCATGATGAACCCACCATATAAGATTACAAGAGATAACAATTTTCCAATATATCGAATGGAGGCCTGTTTGAACGTTAATTGTGATCCATCCATATTTGTTACAATCAATCCTACAGCCTCCTTTCCAAATGTTGCCCTTTTCGGAGAACTCTCTAAATAAGCAAAATATGCAAATCCCACAATCCAAATTAAAAAATAGAAAATCGATGGATTAGTTCCAGATTTGGCAGCACAGATGACAAATGGAATGAGCAAGATTAATCCATCAATTACTGCTGCAGTAAATCTCAACCAAAAGCCTGCATAGTTAATTCCTAACTCCTTGTTTGCAAATGTTAGTGCTTCACTTGTTGAAGCGTAGTTGTTGTTTGGTTTTAACACGGAGTTTGAGTTGTTTTTTGGGGGGACGGGGTCCGGTGTAAATTCTTGCGATCTCGCTGAAGGAGTGACAAATTTTATTTTTGGGTTTTCTTTGCTCTGTTTTACAATCATTTGAACTTCGTCGAACGCTGCATTATATATGGCGAGATCTTCATTCTTCGTGAACCGTATCCCCATCTCCCAATTATATGCCTGTGAATGTTCGTGAAGATTCATTGATGTTATCAGACCTTCATTCTCATTTATGAAACACTTCGCATGAAGGTTTTCACAAACACGAACATCTGCGCTGATTAGACCCCGTAGGAATTGAATGTCATTCTCATCGACATTTCTTTGTGTATTATTCTCGGCTCGTGAAATTACTATAAACTTTATTCCTCGCGTATCTACATTTTTTATATAATTTTTGGTGATTACTGAATAGAAGCCACCAAAGAATACTCAAAGATAGATTTCACTACAGCATCATAAAGGTCATGGTGTCGGTTGTTATACCTGAATTCCAATTCTTTTAAGTAGAGCG
>Ga0074046_10003317_pt1 | contig 13537 bp, 9 predicted proteins | sample BogForMeECP23OM3_FD_94441 | JGI IMG/M metagenome (GOLD analysis project Ga0074046, IMG submission 94441) | Bog forest soil microbial communities from Calvert Island, British Columbia, Canada - Bog Forest MetaG ECP23OM3 | ecosystem: Environmental > Terrestrial > Soil > Wetlands ...
CGTCGTGCGTCCGCGCCAGGCCTTCGATCGAGTCGGTCAGGTCCTTCGCCTGCAAGTAGGCGAACTGGCTCTGCTGCGAGCCGACCTCGATGTCGAACACGTTGTAATTGATCTCCGACACCAGGCACTTCAGCGGAACGCTGCGTTCCACGCGAGTCGGCGAAGTCAGCACCGGCACAATGTTCCGTGGATCGACGAAGGCCTGCGCCGCGGTCAGCGAGGGGATGGCCGTTTCCTCGAAGAAACGGGAAGGATGGCCGGTGGCCGGCACCTGCTTGATGCGCTGGCCAAACGGATTGCGGCGGCGCACGATGTCGGTGATCTCGGTCTGGTACATCTCGACTTCGATCGCGCCCGGTCCCATGTAATCAGCCGCGGCTTGAAGGTTGACAAATTGTGCTTTCATAATTTTCCTTTCGAAAGAAAATGGCGGCCGCAGCCGCCGGGAACGGCAACTAGCAACTAGCGACTAGCAACTGGTGTGCGAAGCCGTCGGCAGACGCATTTTTGTGAAATGCTCGCTGGATGTAAGTCCACTCGGATCAGAGGGTCGGCTTGACACTAGTTGCTAGTTGCTAATTGCTAGTTGCTTTTTGTGGTGAAACTGCTACTTGAGGATTCCGGCCCGCGCCAGTTCGGCCTTTACTGCGATGCGTTGTTCGATGCTGAGCCCGGCGAGCGCTTTCTCGATGATGGGCGCCTCGACCACCGTCTCGCCTTCGACGCCTTCTTTGGCGAGCAGTGCGCTCACCATCGGTGATAGGGTCTTGCGGCGCGCAGTGGCCGACTGCGCCTTCAAGTCCTGGTTGGTCTTTTCCAGTTCGGCTACCTTGCTGCGCAGCGCGTGATCGTTGTGTGCGCTGGCCTGCAGGTCGCCATCGTCAACCGCCGCCACAATGCGGTCGAGTTTGGCGTGCAGCGAGGCAAACTGGCTGTCGAGATTGTGCAGCGCGTCAGCCAGCGATTGCGTGGCCTGCGCCATTTGTCCGGCGACGGTCGCCGGGTCGGTCGTGTTCTGAGGTGTCGCTTGGTCCATATGTGTCCTCTTACTGTGTGGGATATCGTCTCGCTGGGCGAGCCGGGTAGAGCTCTTTGTTGAATCGAAAACATTGTCGGCACCAGAACAAAAGTAGAATGCCGCGCCGACCAAAGCCCCGAAGCCGGGGTCCCCATTACGCGCCGCATTTGCGCGGAATGGGGTGGAGGAGGGGCGGCTCAGTCTAGCCCAGCACGGAGCCGAAGGCGGAGTGCTGGGTCGTGTGAGAGATTGATCCAAGTCCCGTAGGACGGCACCGGTTGGGAAAAGCTACTCCGGCCCCGCCAAACCCATCCGTCTGCGCGCGGCGCAACGGTTTTGCTCCTCCGACTCCTGAACGTGGCGCAGGTAGCGGCTTTCGGCGATAGTCATCCTCATGGCATCGCAAACGTAGCAGTATTCGGTTGAGCCGCTACGGTTGGCGTCGAGAGGGCAACGGCAGTTGGCACACATGTGACTCGCCATAGTCGCCTGCCTTACCCGGAGCCTGTGCCGGCGCGGTGATCCAGCGTAATCCATGTCTGAGGATAGGCTGCCCTGTCGCGCCGCAGCATCGCCGCTCCCGTGAACGTGAATGCCGTCGCGGTCCAGATCGAGGCGGCCTGGTTGGGCACCTCGACCTGGGTCATCTCGTACGACATGCCGAGCGCGGTGCCGCTCTGGGCGCGGATCTCGTCCACAACATCGGGAAAGTCGTGAGCAAATAGGTAGCCCTTGACCGCAAGCTGTCCAGTGGCGTGCGCCGAGCTACCCGCGTGCAAGGGCTCGATATTCGCTTCCGTAATGATACCGACCTTGCGTCTGACATCGTGGGATGCCAGCGCCGGAGCGTAATCCAGCGCCATGCCCAACAGTGACGGCAGGGCCCTGTCAGCGGCGGGGCGGCTCAACATGACGCGATGCCCGCGCGCCCCGCTGGGCGCGCGCTGCGAGGCCACGCCCACCAGGGTGAGTACTCCGCGAAACGGCAGCCGGTTGGGATGTCCGGCGACCTCCGGCATGGCCAGCGCCATGGCTTCCAGTTGCAGGTTCATAATGGTTCCTTGTGTAGTAGTTGGTAGTTGGCATCTGGCAGTTAGCACTTAGCGATGAGTGTCAAGCCGACGCCTAATTCTGCGTGTGAACGAGTCGCGCCTTGCGCGACGTTAGGTGAAAGCCCCGCCCTTCAGGGCGGGGTAGACGAAAATGAGAGACGCCGAAGTGCCCCGGGCACGACAGAAAGGCCATCATCGTTACAAAACGGCTCCGCAGGCGTCTGCCGTGCCTGAAGGCACTCGAAATAAATTCGCAAACAAAACCCCGCGCCGAAGCGCGGGGCTATCACTTTCCGTCGCGCAGGCGCGACTGGCACTAGGCGCCAGTACATGGTCGTATTGCATCGGGCCGGTAGTTTGGGACGACAATTCGTTTGGCGAAAGGCAAACCGCGAACGGCGAAAAGCGAATGGCGGCCCTGCTCATTCCATCTGGGGCGTGTCCGATGTCCCACCCTGTGGGAGTACCGGCAGTCCCCGCAGACGCCGCACCTCATTCACTGTGAGCACGCCGCAGCCAATCAGGATCTGCTGGATCTGCGCCTGCTCCAGCTCATTGGGCGCGTCCACATCGGTGAAGACAAACTCCAGGTCGTCCCACCCCAGCCGCTTGCTGATGACGTCGCGCGTTAGGTGTTCGGCGATGAGCCGCGCCACCGGCACGACCGCGGTGCGGAAGGCGTCGTCATACTGCGTGGTAGCCGTGTTTCGATTGACGTCGCGCTCCAGACCCAGCAGCATTGGGGGCAAATCAAACGCATCCGCAATAATGCGAATCAGGAACTCCTGCCACTGTAGCCGCAGGTCGGCGTCGGTGCCGCCGCTGAAGCGCAGCACCTCGGGCTTGGTTTCGACCGAGAGGATGGGCACTTTGCCGGTGCCCTCAATTTCGTCCTGCCACCAGCGAATGAGCCGCTCGTGGTGCGAGGGGCTGAGGTTCTGCAGCCACAGCGCGTATTGCACCACGCTGTTGCTGGCCAGGCGCGACGCGAACCGGTGCGCGCACAAGAACTCGTGAATGGTCTCGAACGCGACCTCCAGCTTGCCCAGCCCAAAGGGCGTGTGGGTGCGCGGATTCAGCCGGATGTACGACAGCTCCTCATCGGCCAGCGTGATCTCGCTGTTGGGCAGAAACGCGCCCGTGGCTTGCACGTAATGCGGCGACGCAGGATTGCCGTCCCAGTCGGTGCGAATGCGAATGCTCGCGCCGTCCACCGGCCACAGCACCAGCGGCCGTTCGGGGTCGTCGGTAAGGTCGAGCTCGATTGCCCCGAAACCCCCGACCAGCACGTCTTCCAGCACCTGCTCGACCAGCGAGCGGAAGGAATCCTCAGGATTCGGTTGCTCGAAGTTGAGGACCAGCGTGGCGATGCGCGCCGCCGCATCCGGCAGATCGTCGAGCGAGCGCCCGCGCCGCGGCTGGATGCGCCACTGCATGCCCGCGATGCGGTCCTTGATGGTGTTGATCGCCTTGCGCGCGATCGGCATCTCGGCAAAGCGCCGCAGGTTGGTCGGCGACGGTTTGGGCATGACCCCGGCACGCACAAGCGTGGGTGCCCCCGGAGCGAATATGGTTGGAAGTGGCACCGTCTTGCGTGCGGCTTCGGCGCCGGCGGCTGCCAGCGCGGTAGGAGAACTGTGATGGGGCACCCCGCCAGTGGGTGCCCCACCCTTGTAGCCTGCTTTCGGTGACAGGGTGGGGCGTCGTGTGCTCAGGCCTGTGTCGCCCCGCAAAAAGGGTGGGAATTCGGCGATGCGGCGCAGCGCGCCGCGAAGCGTGTTTCGCATGTTCATGGGTTTGCCGCCTATTGGAAGTGGCTAGTGGTTAATAGGTAGTGGCGGAGCCTGTGTTTTCCGCCTGAAATGAAAATGCGCTCCCAAGGGAGCGCTCATAGATTCCAGCCGCTTCGCGGCGGCTTCGCATTGAGCCCGGGGTGCAAACCCCGGGACACCGGACCACATAATAATAATAATGAGGAGCCGCGTAACCGGGGTCCCCGGCGAGCGCTGATGTTGCGCTCGCTGGAGTGGGGTAGCGGCGACCCGCTACAACTTCAACTCCACCCGCGCCCGCTCTGCGAGCTGCGGCAGCTGGCTGACCCGCGCCACCGCGATCTCGCTGTTTTGCAGCGTGGCCAGCGCGAAGGCAACGCCCTCGTCCTCAAGGTCGATCCCGTCCTCGGTAATCGCAGTCATGTCGCTCATTGCGTGCTCGGCGGCGTCCAAGCCCTCGCGCAAATCCGAGTAGCTGAACGCCAGCACCTTGGCCGAATCCACATCCGTCGCCAGCGACAAGGCATGAAACAAATGAATCGTGCCATTCGTTCTATACCCGCAGTCGATCTTCAGCGGATCGCCCTTGCGCGTGTAGCGCGCGACCTCGATGTTTTTCAGCATCAGCTCCCACACGCCCGCCTGCTCGAAGGCGTCGCGCATGGTGTTGAAGATGGCACGCCGTCCTGCCGGCAGGCGGCGCCCGCGCGCGGCCGACTCCAGGTACGCCTGTGCCAGCTTGCCCAGCTCGGCCGCCGGAGACTCGGTCAGCACCGCACTCATCGGCGCCAGCTCCAGCGCGCCGGAAAACGATTGCTGCATCAGCGCCAGCAGCCACTCGCGCCGCGACATCGGCCCGCGATAGTTGATGATCTCCGGCACGCGCGACTGCAGCAGCCGCCGCAGCTCGCTTTCGTACGATTCCAGCAACGCGATGTCAAGTTCTGGATCGAGGCAGCGCGCCCGCCGCCAGTCGCGCGTGAAGCGCACATCGGTGAATGCCTTCCCGGAGCCTGTCGAAGGGCCACCGTCGTCATTGCCGCTTTCCAGCAGCACCACGCCCACATTGACGAACTCGCCCTTTACCACGTCAGGCACGTAGCGCAGGAGAAAGAATTCGCATTGTTTCAAGCTAGCCATTTAGCAATTAGCAACCAGCAACCAGTATCACTCCTACTGCACTAGCCTCAATGACGCCGGGGCGCACCTCCCGGTCGCCTCTTCGTTTAGCAGCGCACGCAGCCTCTCCTCAATATCAATCCTTCTGCCGAGGAAGTGTTTCGCGCACCCGCTGGGAATCAGGCGCATGTCGTAGGCCAGAAACATCAGACAGTCCAGCGCACTTACCGCTCCCAACGCCGCATTAAAGTGCCGGCGTCCGCCGTTGTTCTGGTACGCGCCGCAGCCCTCAGCGATCTCGGCAGCGATGGCCAAGCTGGCCTGCCTCATGCGTGGCGCCATTTCATCGAGCGCCACCGACGGATAACTATCGATCAGCGCGTACACCCAGTGGTGAAGTGAGTATGCCCGCTTCCAAACCTCCAGCTCCCAAAAATCCTTCATGGCCTCCGCCCCTATTCTCTACTTTCTCCGCGCCCTCTGTGCCTTCGTGGTGAACATTAATTCACCGCTTCCTTCCAGTTCGGGAAGGGGTTCCGCGATGAATTCTTGAAATCCAATATCAACTCCCGCACTCGCGCACGCCGCGCCAGCAGCCGCGACAGCAACCGCTCCAGCTCGTCCGTCGCGCTGCCGTACCACTCCGGAGGGATCTCCTCGGCCAGCGGCCACAGCGAACTTTCAGGGAAGCTCTCGATGCGGCTCAGCCACGGCTCGAAGCTGTCCCACGATGTGATACATGCATACACATCGTTGCGCCCGAAGACGCCGCGCAGCGGTGCGTCTGGAAAATTCCACTCGCCGGCGTTGAAGCAATATCCTTGATCGATGAAGCTGGCGGTGAACTTGCGCTCCCGGGACAGCTTCCAGAAGGCCGCCTGCCGCCCGTTGGCGTTGCACGTCCACTTGTCAAGAACCAGCGCTCCGGCAAAGTCGCGCAGGTTGCGCACCCGCGGAATCATGTTCTCCGGCAGGTAATCCCACACCTGGCCTTCGAACGGCGACACCACGTAGCGCGACCCGAACGACAGCCCCGGCGTGAACATCTTGCGCTGGCCGCACAGTTCGATACGCAGGTCCGGCGTTTTTTCCAGCAGCCAGGGATGCACGTCCACGACCGCGACCGCCGGCATGGGCAGGCCGATCATCCCGCCCAGCCGCGTGCCCAGCCAGTCGTTGACCAGCACCCGAGTGTGCTGCGGATTGTTCTGAAACTTAACGACGTAGTAGTGGCCGTCGGCGCAGCGCATGAGATGGCTCTGCGCGCCGCCACGCATCCTGCGTACGTGTTGTACCGCCTGCACCAACCAGAGACCAGCAGTTGACCCCGTCTGGGAGCGACAGGGCGGTCTCTACCACAGAGTAGGAAACCGCCCGCAACGGCCATCGCGGCCGTACGTCACGGCCATCGCCTCCGCGTCGCCCGCAATCGGGATCCGCAACAGCCTCAACGGCAGTTTCCGCGCTAATCGTACCGCGAAGCCTAGTCGCTTTGCGCTGTCATACGTCACACAGCCGTGTGAGGTGGAAAAACAGTTGTCAGCAGTCAGGAGCTGGTAGCGCAACGAAAATAACTAATGCTGTCATCCCGAGCGAGCGGCCTGTTCTTGGCCGCGGGTCGAGGGACCTGCTTTTCGCGGTACCGGAGCTCGTCGCTCAGGATGACACCTCATGTGTACTACGCCGCCAGCGCCCCCGGCTCCGGCTGCGCCTGCTTTTGGCGCTCGCGATCCTTGCCTGTATCTCGTTCACGCACGATCAACGCGATGGCCATGGCCATCACGGTGTCGTCATGCGCTCCGGCGGCCGCCGCGCACTCTCCATCCTTGTTACGGACGAAGCTGCGACAGTCCTGCAGCAGCCGCTTGCTGTTGAACAACCCGGGAGACGCTGCCAGGGTCGCATCCAGCAAGGCCAGCATCTCCGGCCGGGTGGACCGCGAAGTCACCCAACCCGCCCGCTCGCCCACCGGATAAAGATGCGAATAGCCTTCCAGCATGGTCAAGTACTGGATCGCCGATTCGCCCAGGCCGTTGCGTTCCACCGCCACCAGCGCGTGATTGTACTTTCGCGCGAGGGTGGCCACGCGCGCTCCCAGTTCTGCGGGCGAATAATGGCCGAGCAGTTCGGCACACTGCGTTCCCTTCACGCGCTCGATCACCTGCGCGCAAGCGTAATCACCGGAGGCGCCTCCGCCCGCCGGGTCCACGCCGATGATGTAATCCTTGCCCGCCACCGGCGGCAGAAACGTCTGCAGACGGCCATTCTCCGCCGCCTCGATATACTCCGGCGCTTCCTTCATTTGCTTCTCCAGCTTCTCGCAATCGAACATGCAATGTCCCGACGTCAGGAAGCAGGTCTCCGCATCCTCGGCGTACTCTTCCGCGAAGCGATTGCGGAACTGCGAGCGCATCTCGCGCCGGAAGGCGATCTGCGCGGCCTTGAGCCCGCGCTTCATCATCAGCTCCAGTTCTTCCTCGGTAAAGTTCACAATCTCCACCTTTCGCTCGTAGCTCTCCTCCCACCACCAGGGGAAGAAGTGCTGCACGTAGCCGGTCTCGGGCGCGCTCTGCCACTCCTCATAAAACGTGCCGCCCGCGCCGCTGGGCGTGGACTCCAGAAAGATCTCGCCATCCGGAGGCACCGCCGCCCGCAGCGCCGCCAGGGTTTCCGCCACATCGTGCGGCCAGCGGGCGACCTCCGAGCAGTGCAAATTCTGGATGGTCAGCCCGCGGCCGGCACAGCGGTCCGCCGCACTTTCCACGCGATATTCGCTGTCAAGCTTCGGAAAGATGATCTGGCGGACATTGGCCCGGGAGGTCTTCAGGCCACTGCGGCGCCACTCTGCTGGCAGGTTCTCCAGAAAGCGGTGCACGATGCGAAAAATCTGTTCCGCCGAGTCCTGGTCGTGCGCCACCTGCACGCTCAGGGTTCCCGGCTGCAATATGGTGGAGAGAAAAAAGCGAGCCGCCACGTAGGTCGTGATGCCCACCTGGCGCGCCTTTAGAACGATGTTGCGCTTGCCCGCCTTGAGGTCTACTTCCCGCTGCGCTGGGTTGAGGTGCATGGGATTTACGTATTTGTCCTTGCCGCGGATGTACGCCTGACGCTCGATCGATGCCAGGACCGCGGTTGCGCCCCGCCACACGGGAGCGTCGGCAGCGACTTTCTCTTTCAGCATTGCGCCCCAGCTTGTCAATTGCTCGACGGAAACCGGTTTGTCGCGACTGGGCAGCACCAACTCGCGTCCCGAGGTGGTGTGCAGAATCAGATCTTTTTCAGGTTCCGGTCCCTTCGGCTGCTCCGGCGCCGGCTTTTCTTTCTCTTTGTGGTCCTTTTTCTTGTTCCTTGTGCGGCCGCGGAATTTAGTCCGATCATCTTTACACGTGTCATCCTGAGCGAGCCCGCCCTGCTGTTGGGCGGGCGAGTCGAAGGACCCCTTTACCTGCAGGATGCCGGGTGCCCCGCCCTTCTCGCCCGCCTTTGGCGAGAGGGTGGGATCGTTCGTGAAAGTGTTTGTTGACTGAGTTGCAAGTTCCCCTGCTGGTATCTGAGTTTGCATTGCGCCACTCCGATGACGCAGCCCCAGCACGGAAACCTTCCAACCAGAGAGCACGAGGGAAACGTGAACCTGTCTCACAAATTGTCGCTTTGCTTAGTTTTGTATCAGGGCACGACGTCAGTCGTGCCAACCGCGGGTCGCACAAGTTAGGGCTTCAGCCCCTGCGCTCCGCGACACGGTTCGATCAGGGGCTGAAGCCCGAGTTCTTGTTGGGCGGGATGCGGCTGGAAGCCGTGCCCTGATACAAAGCAATTCATGAGACAGGTTGTGTTTCTTGCTCCGTGTCCTCCGTGGAAAAGATGTTTTCCATCCGGGACCTGCCATCACTGTGGCCGGCGTCGTGGTGCGCCGGCCTTCCCAGCAGGGGTCATCACAGCACTCCCACGTTGTGGGACTCATATCGGATATGTAAGTATGCCGTCCCACGATGTGGGAAGGCGAGTCCGGATGCCCGCTGCCTCAAGAAGGATGTGGATTTAGAAATCAGTAGCTAGTGGTCAGTAGCCAGTTCAAGATGTCGATTGTTCGCTAAATCTCCTTGTGGTTGTAAATCAATTCATTTCATAGCTTGTCATCCCGAGCGAGCAGCCCCAGGTTTGGGCTGCGAGTCGAGGGACCTGCCCCGAGCGAAGCCGAGGGGGACCTGCTGTCACTGGGTGGTGGGCAGGCTGTGCACTTCGAGCCGAACCGGCTGATCCCATTCAGTGGAAAGGTCCTCCCATGTCGGATTCTCTCTTTCGATCAGTACGACTTTCTTCTCACGCCGCCAGCGTTTCAGTTGCTTCTCGCGGCTAATGGCTGTTCGCACGTCCACAAAGCGCTCGAAGTCCACCAGGCGATGCACTTTGTATTGCTCGGTAAAGCCGCCAAACACTCCACTTCGATGTTCACGGACGCGCTCAGCTAGACGGCTCGTGATCCCGATGTAGAGAACGCGCGACCGGCTAGCAAGAATGTAAACGTAATAGAAGCGTTGGTCGCGGTACATGTGTCCGCAGCATCTCATCGCTTAGCGACTCAGCGCTATGATGCGTATCACCTACGCAAGTAACAGCAGGTCCCTCGACTCCTCGCTTCGCTCGTCACTCGGGATGACAGCGTTATGGATTGAGAAAATAAATTTCCCCCAGGGACGGCGCATCGGCCTTCTACATGCCGCCCAGATTACGCCGTCCCCGGCCCGTGCTGACAACTGACAACTGCTTTCTCACTGAATGGTCTCGCAGTAGAAGGTATCTCCCGTCAACTTATCGGTGTTGGCGACGCTGAAGTTGAGCGTGATCGCGCTGGCGTTCGCCAGGTTCTCGCTCCACGCAAGCCCGGTATAGGGCGCCTGATAGTTGCCACCCCAGGCTGCGATCGGCACGTTCACGGTTTCGGAGCTAAGCGTCGATGGAGTCAATATTTCGATCTCGGCCTGGCACCCCGGCGAATTTCCGGTGGTGAAGGTGCCGCTATAGGTCCACGTCGTGGCGCCCAACTTCCATTGCATCGTGACCGCTGCGCCTCCCGTGCTGTGATGAAAGCGCGCGAAGCACTTCATGCCGGTCCCCGCCGAAAACGTCCCGGCAGGTATGGAAGCGCTGTAGAGTGCCGTCTGCGACCCGGTTCCCGTGATCTGTCCCGTGGGCCCCTGCATGGTCCCGGAAACCACGTGCACTCCCTGTGCGGGAATGCTTGGCTGGTTCGTCAAGTCGTTATAGTTGCCGGAAGTCGCAACTGTCGCCAGCGCGGGCTTGTTTAGAATTTTCGCCACGCCGGAATTAGCGTTCCAGTCGCTGTTTACCTGCTGCGTGCCGCCGCCGCAACCGTTGCAGGTAGTGACGTTCAGCGTGCCCACGGTCGCCGTCGTCGTGTTCACATCGGCGGAGTAGATCTCGTCCCAGCGATAGGTGGGATCGCCGATCCAGCGCGTGCTGTTGTCGCCGCCAACCTTCGCCGGAATGAACTCCCACTGCTGCGTGTTGGGCATGCCGCCGGGGAAGGCGTACGTCATTTTGGCGAACAGCTCCGGCGTCTGCCCGTAGGTGGTGCGGTTGGGCATGCGGAAGCCGATGCCGCCGACACTCAGGTCGGTGGAAGTCCCGCTGGCCGCAACCAGCGTCTCGTTGGAGCTGGTGGTGCCGAACGTTTCCGTCAGGATCCCGTTGCCCGAGTGCGGCGACTGCACAAAGGTGTTCAGATCAAGCGTGAACGCCTGGCCGGAGTAGAACGCGCCCGTCGGCCCGTAGTAGAACGGCACCTTATTCATATTGGCCGCGGCCGTGGTGCGATTGTTCACCGTGTCGTTCACTGCGTTGACGTAGTTCTGCGTATAGAAATTGCTGACGCTGATGTACGGCGTGGTGCCGGCGGTCCCGTTCACATACTTAATGATGTCGTTCACGCCGCTGCGCCCGAAGGTGTAGCCGCCGACGATGAACAGGCTGGGCTGCGCGCCGCTTTGCCCGGTCTCGTCAATGGTGATGAGCGGGTCCTGGCCGCTGATTTCCTCTTCCGTCTTGAAGCCAAGAATGGTCAGCGTGCCCGACTGGCCGCCGTTCAGGCGCACCAGCGACGTGGTGTTGGAATCGCCGCTCAAGCCGTGGACCACGGCCATGCCGGCCAGATTGTTGAAGTTGAATCCGTAGCGGCCGGCGCTGTTGGTGGTGATGTTGGCGATGTCTGACGGTGTGGCACTGGCGCCGGTGAACAGAATGTTGTCAAGCTTACATCCGCTCACCTCGAGGGTGCGGAAAAACGCGGTCTCGCCCATGTTCTCGATGTTGAAACAGTTGCCCGCCGTCTGGTTGGCGCCGTTGCCGGTGACGCGCAAATTTTCGAATCCGCCCCAGTGCCACCACTGCGCCGCCGAGCCGATCCCGGTGCCGACCGTGGAAGTCGCGATCAGGTCGGCGTTGAGCCCGTTGCCCGCAGTAATAATGGTGCCGTGATTCGTGGAAGTACTGGCGCCAATCAGTTTCCCGCCAGGGAGCGCAATGATTCCCGCGGTCACATTATTGTTGCCGTTGTTGTAGCTGACGGTGCTGGTGATGGTGTAGGTGGTCGGCGCGAGCTTCAGCGTGACCGAATCGTAAAGGATGAACCCCGGTCCGCTGTAGGGCGTGATGCGATCGTCCACCACAGTCCCGAGAACGCTACCATTATTATAGGCAGCCGTGATCGCGGCCTGAATGTTGGCGTACTTGCTGACGAAATATTCTGCGCCGGGAATGTCGCGGGCAGTGAGATCTCCGGCGAAGCTGGCGTTGGCTCCGGCAACGTCGCCGGAGTTCAGCGCGACATAGACTCCACTCGCCAAACTGCCACTAACACCAATAGGAGTCGTGACCCCGCTTGCAAAGAAGTTGTCGGAAATGACGGACCCGGACGCCAGAGAGCCGGAGCCTATCGTGATGCAAGGGGAGGCGCAGGCAGTCACGGTTTCCCGTGTGATGCTGAGCTGATTGGCCCCGTTCGTCAGAATTATGTATGCCTGTTGCGCTGTGTTGAAGCTATTTCCAGTGAAGATGAGGCCGCTGTTGTTACCGCCGATGCCAACCGCGTTTGAGGTTTGAGTTGCAAAGTGGTTCCCGCTTATTTTGCCCGACGAGGAACCAGAAAGATACAACTGCTGGTTGCTGCCATCGTAGCTGCTCATTGGCGCCTGCGAGAAGTCATTGTCGGCAATGTTCAAGCTGATACAGGTGTTGCAACTGATGCCCCGGCCGACGGCGTAGAGAAATTTATTGTTGCTGATGTCAACCGCCGTCACTCCATGGATATCGAAAGTCCAGGCCGACCCTCCTAAGGCGAAGTTGAAGGCCCCGCTATCGAATACATTGTGGTCGGCATCGAAGTTGGAACCTCCCGCCTGGTTGGCCCCACTGACCCAATTCACCGCCTCATAGTAGTACTCGAAAGTGTTGCCGCTCATCTTCAGGATGTTGCTGGCGTTGCCGCTGCCATCCACGTCCATAATGATGGCCTTCTGAAAGCTGTCGACCCAGTTATTGGTGAATCGCAGCGCCACACAGCGGGCGCAATGCACCACGGACGGCATGTAATAACCCGGGACATCGTTGAAGCCCAGGCCATCAATCCATTCCTCGGTTCCGATCCCGCCGGGGAAGACAATGGAGATCAGGTCCTTACTCACGTCGGCTTCAAAAATGGTGCTGGCTGTGTTGCCGTCACCGTACAGCTTGATCCACTTGTACTGGTTCTGCGACGAATTGGGCATTTTGATGGTCCCGTCCACCAGGTAGCCGCCGGGCGCTGCCGTACTTAAACCCGTGCCCTGGCCCAGGGAGTGGGGAAAGTAAACCGAAAACTGAGAAGTGTTTGCCGAGGTGCTAAGGTCAATCGCAGATTGGATGGCGGCCAAATTGTTTGTGCCGTAAAGTAAACCAACGTTGCTGGCCGCATTCGTTGCGCTCGCCGCGAGGACCGCAACGGCCGTGCTGGTGACGCTGGTGATGGTGGTTTTAAGCGGGCATTTGCCATCGTAGCGAGCTGCACTGCATCCCGTCGAAGCGCCGGCCGTGGGCACTACGATGGTTTTGCCTGCATCCGCAGCGGTGCTGGTAAAGGTGCCGCCGGGACAGGTCAGGGTGTTGCTGCTGGCCGCGATGGAACAGCCGGCCAACAGTTGTACCGCATTGCCGACCGCGCCATAGGCGCGCACATCCACATAAGGGTAGTACAAGGTTTTCAAGTCGGTCGCGGTCACGGCATTCGGCGTGACGTTGCCGATGGGCGGCGGCGAGGCCAGATTGCCTTGGCTGTTGGCGTCAACATACGATTTGTTGGCTGCGTCGGTGGGATTCACCGGAGTGGGCACGGCGGGCGAGGCGCTGAAGGTCTTTACTCCACTGATGCTCTGCGTGCTTGCCAGGCCAACGTAGTTGGAATCAGCGAAATCGCGCGTGAGGAATTGCGCTGCCTGTTGCGCCGGGACCAGCTTGCTGCGAATGGCGCCGATGGTCGTCGTCTGCGCGTTGGGGACGACCCAGAATTCCGTCTCGGTGGTGCC
>Ga0074046_10003319_pt1 | contig 13535 bp, 6 predicted proteins | sample BogForMeECP23OM3_FD_94441 | JGI IMG/M metagenome (GOLD analysis project Ga0074046, IMG submission 94441) | Bog forest soil microbial communities from Calvert Island, British Columbia, Canada - Bog Forest MetaG ECP23OM3 | ecosystem: Environmental > Terrestrial > Soil > Wetlands ...
CCTTGACACGGAAGAGGTCGCTGGTTCGAATCCAGTCGTGCCTACCAATTCCCCTTATAAATCAAATACTTGCAGGCGTGACCTCTTCTTTCTGCCCCCAATTTAGGGTGCCGAAGGGTCCACCGCTGCATATGGCTGCGAGCTCTGTTGGAGTTTGATCGGCCGATGCCGAGTGCGGCTGGCGGTGCGCCGGCACAGTCGGCTGTTGTCATTCATTCGCTCAAGGTAATTCTTGAAATCCGGATGGATCGCTTTGTTGAGGACCATGTTTTGCGCGTGGCCCTGCAATTGGCCGCACGGCGGAATCTACTGATGCGCACAGCTGCGACGATTGCTGAAGACCGACTTTCAACGCACGCCAGGTTCTGCGCGCTACTTGCTGTTGAGCGGTGATGTATTTGCCTGCACAGGAGGATGGCTCATTTTGTTGATGAGGGCAGTGTCTGCGGCCTCGGTAATGCTCCTTGCCTTGTCAAGCTCTGCTTTTGCATTCTGCTGGTCGCCCATCGCCTTGTAGAGCCGTCCCAGGCGCCAGTGAACATCGACGTCATCGGGGGTGAGCTTTTCCGCAGCTTGCAATTCGTGCAATGCGTCTTCACTGCGACCAGCATCGGCTTCAATGGATCCCAGATCGAGATGGGCCAATTCAATCGTGGGATCGACCCGGATGGCCTTTTCAAGCAGCGGAGCCGCAGCTTCGGGGTGACTCAAATGCATGTCAACATCGGCTAAGTAGGTCAATGCCTGGGCGTGGTTCGGATCATTGTCCAGTTCAGCCTGAAATTCCGGGGAAGCCTCCACGTAGCGGCGTTTGGTCCACAGCAGGTAGCCAAGGCCGAAATGAACGTCGGGCATTTTGGGGTCGGCTTTCACCGCGGCGCGGAATTGTTCAATGGCGCCGGCAATGTCCTTCATCTCGTCCAGAGCTTCACCGGCCAGCATATCGGCCTCGGCCGACTCGGCGTTGAGCATAAGGATCTCGTGATAGGTGTCGAGGACGCACTGGTCTTGCCTGGACCACATGCAGCTGTGCGCCAGCGCGAGCCGCAATTGCAGGTTCTGCGGATCGTCAGACGCAGCCTTCTCGAGATACGGGATCGCTTTCGCGTATTCGCCGAGGCCGTAATGACACATGCCAACCAGGATCGTCAGCCGCCGATGGTCCGGCGACGACGTGGGGGTGCTCCTAAGAACCAGGCTGAATTGTTCCAGCGCCTCTTTCATTGCGCCGGTTTTGAACAGCGCCAGGCCGAAATTCAGGCGAAGGCCGGGCATGGTGGAGTTCAACGCCAGCGCCTTGCGATAGAGCGGAACTGCCAGATCGTAGTGCTCCTGGCGTGCTTCAAGCAATCCCATGTGAGCATAGGCTTCAGAACTCGCGGGGTGTTGCTTGAGGTAAGTGCGCCAGTCTACCTCGGCTTCGGCATTTCTGCCCTGTTGCTCGAGCATGAATGCGTTCTGCCGGGAAGCATCCGGAGCGGTGCGATCCTGCCCACGGCACGCCATCGCACAAAGCAGCGAAATTGCCAGCAGCCGCACGGAGCAGCGCAAATTCAATCCTGACCCCGTATTTCTCTGCAAGTGTCTGATCTTCATCATGGAGAGAACAATTCTAATCAGGCTTCTTTTTCCAAATCATTCTCTCGCGCACGCAGTTCGATTCGCAAATCGGCGGCGAGAGGTTCCGGAACAAAAGAAAAGGGCGCGGCAAAATAAACTGCCGCGCCCGTTTGGAGGATGAGGTTAAAAGGTGAACTTGCCGCCGAGCTCGAACTGCCTTGGGGCCAGATCGCTGTTCACGAAGCCAAAGGAAGCGCTCCCCGGGTTCTCACTGGCGATTCCGTTGAACTGCGGATGGTTGAAGGTGTTAAAGCTTTCAGCGCGGAATTCGAAGGCGGACCGCTCGCTGAAGGCAAAGGATTTGTAGATGGAAGTGTTGAAGTTGCTGTTGCCGGCGCCGACCACTGCATCCTTGCCGGAGTTGCCGAAGCCCAGATTCGGACCGCCGTTCCACGCTGCGATCGGCGCCGAGAAGCCGGCGTTGCTCACGTACTGATAGCCGGCAGCCGTCCTGGTCTTTACGTATTGGGGCTTACCACTCAGATTGGGACGGATCGAATAACCCCCGCCCAGGCCGACGGTATCCCCATAGGGATTCTTGGGAGCGTCACTGCCGAACCACGGCAGACCGGCTTCGGAGATGATGTTGCCTGCGATCTCCCAACCGCCCAGAAGGGTGTGACTCAAACCACTCGCGTGCGCGAAGAATGGCAGCTTGTACTCGTAGTTGATGTTGAGGACATGGCGGCGATCGAGTGCGCCGGAGCCCTTGTCGTACTTCAGGTTCCACGGGTTGTAGGCCGGGTTGTTGTTATCCGTGTCGTCGCTGCTCTGCGTAGAGTCAATCTGGTGGGCCCAGGTGTAATAGAAGCCATAGCTGAGGCCCCACTTATTGTCCTGCCGCAAGCCCACCTGCAGGCTGTTATAGGTGCCGTTGGATGGAGTGGACTGCAGGTTGATGGAGCCGAAACCGGGATAGGTAACGAGGCTATTCACCTGCGCCGATGTGAGGCTGCCGGCTGCATATGCTTTCCGGGTTGCCAGCGGCGTGCTAAGCGGGAAGTTGTTGATCGGGATCCAGTTGTTCTGGTCCCATTCCACGTTGCCGACGTACTGGGTGGTCAGAACGAGTGCGGGCAGGATTTCATGCTGCACGCCCAGGCTGTACTCGGCCACGCCAGGATCGGGGTAATGGGTATTCAGTGAGTTGTAGCCCTGCGGGAACGACGGTGAGGCGGCGGTTCCGCCGGTCAGCCAGTTCGTCGTGGGGCTTGTGAATTCCACGTCGTTTGCCGACGGCTGGCTGATGAACGGAGGCGTGCCGGCAGCGTCGTAGATGTCGTTGCCCTGCACGCGCTCGTAGAAGGTGCCAAAGCCGCCACGAAGCACCGTCCTGCCGTTTCCGAACAAGTCGTAGGAGAAACCGACCCGAGGCATTACCGTTGCGTAGTCGTTCTTCACCAGCGCGCGCGGCACGCCGTTTTGCCCTGCGACCGCGACGCCGTTCATGTAGAACGATGTCGGCACTCCGCTCAGGCTGAAGGTCTGCAAGCCGGGGCTATTCACTCCGGTGCAGCCGTTGCTGGTGTTGCTCGTGGTGCAGAAAGCGCCGCTCTGAGAGTCAAACGTGGGAGCCAGCGCCGGCTGATACAGCGACGGTTCGAAGTTGGAAACCTGGTTATTGCGCTCCCACACATGCGGCATGGCGTCGTAACGGACGCCAAGCTGCAAGCTCAAGCGGGGGCTTACGTGCCAGTTGTCCATGGCAAAGAAAGAGTAAGTGTTGTTGACGTAATGATTGATGGGGTTGGCGTTCGCCTGGCTGAAGGTGGTGGCCAGGCCGAGCAGGAAGTCCACGTAAGAGTCGCCGGTGAGGGCGCCGGTCGGCGTCTTGGTGGTGGGATTCCAGCCGTCGTTAAAGGTGTAGTCGCCTTCGGAGTCCTTGCCGATGACCTGGTTTTTGGTGTAGCGATTGTAGCCGCCGCCGAACTTCAGGTTGTGTTTGCCTTTCGTCACCGACAGGGCAAAGTTCTCGTTGTAATCCTCGGCGCCGTTGGTCCATGGATCGTTCCCCGGTCCCCATTCGCTGCTCGAGGACCCGTTGGGAACGCTTTGCAGGGTAATGTCGGGCAGGCGATTGCCTACATCGTTGGTCGCCGGGAAGTACGTGCCCGTGCTCCAGCCCGAAGGCTTCACAATGCTGCCTCCACCTGCGGCCACGGGAATAATCGCAATCTTGTTGCCGTCGTAACCGAACGTCGCTTCCATCAGCACGTTGGGGTTCAAAGATCCGGTCAGCTTGATCACCGAGCTATACGACGGGTTGCTGAAGTTGGAGCCCACGGTCGGGAAGTTGTCTCCCTGCCACTCCGGCGTGGCCTGGGTCGAGATGTTCTCGTCGTGGACGAAGTGGCCGAAGATCGACCATTTGTCGTTGATGTTGTGGTCAATGCGGAAAAGTTCCTCTCTGATGGTGATCGGCAGATGGCCGCCGCTCGGCGTATATGTGTCGTTGGCCGAATTCTGCGCCGCAGGAATGTTCTTCAGCGTGTTGAAGAGAAGAGCGTTCGCGTCCAGAAGGCCGCCTGGGATCGCATTGGGTGTGCCGTTGTACACCCACGGTTGGCCCGGCGTGAGGCCGTAGCTGGTCAGTTTCGTGTAGAGCGGCGTCCCGCTCGGGACATTGGGCACGGTAAGGTGCGGCGCGGTGTCGTAGGTCGGTATCTGGTAGGTGAACGTGCTCGCCGATGTGACTTCGTCGGCCCCAGGCAGAGTGCTGATGGGGCTGGTCGGCACGCCGTTGACCATCCTGCGCCACTCCTCGTTGTAGAAGAAGAAAGTCTTGTTCTTCTGTGCGGAGTTGTAATGGCCAGGAATATAGAACGGGCCACCCAGGTTGGCGCCGAAAACGTTGTAGCGCAGTTCGGCTTTCGGGGTAACCGGGCCTGAAGAGTTGTAGTCGAAGTAATCGTGCGCATCCAGAGCATCGTTGCGGTCGAACTCCCAGGCCTCGCCATGGAACTTTGTGGTGCCGCTCTTGATGGACATGGTGACGGCCGCGCCGGAGCCATAGCCATAGTCGGGCGCGAAGTTGCTCGACAACACCTGGAACTCGCCGAGCGCGTCCTGCGACGGCATGATCGACATCTTGCCGCCCGAGCCGCGGTCGTAGTCTTCCGCACCGTCGACCATCCAGACGTTGTGGTGCTGGTTCAAGCCGTTGAAGCTGATCTGGTAGTTGGCATTCACCGAGAAGGGATTCTCGGCAGCCGGCAGGTTGCCGCTGACGCCCATGCCCAGCGTCGCCAGGCTGATGATGTTACGGCCGTTGGTGGGCAACTCGGTAATCTGCTGTTCGTTGATGAGGTTGCTCACGGCGTTCGAATCGGTCTGCACTGTCAGTGCATCCGCCGCCACGGTGACGGTTTGCGATGCGGAGCCAACAATGAGTTTCACATCCACGCGGAAGGTGGCGGAGATATTCACCACAATGCCCTTCTGCGTGTAGGTTGCAAAGCCGCTGGCTGTCACTTTCATGTTGTAATTGCCGGCGTTGAGACCGGCAATCGCATACAACCCGCTGCCGTCGCTCATCGCGCTCCTGACTATGCTCGTCGCCGGGTCAATGAGCTCAATCTTCGCGCCCGTCACCACGGCTCCGGTCGGGTCGGTAACTAACCCGTTGATGGATGAGTTGGCTTGCGCAAATGCGTTTGCGCATGCCAATACAAGCAACAGCGGCAACAGCAGAAAACTGTATTTCGCGCCTCTCATACGACCATCCCTTTCAATGTTGTCATCGGTTATGTTTCCCACAATGCCGCGCAACCGGCAACGCAGATTCCGGTTGTGGACCACGTGGAGTGGCCCGGCCTGTCGTACTTGGAGCCGGCGAACTTCTCCGCCCCAGCCAGGGAATCCAGAGGAGAAGTTGCTGCCTTTCTCCCCGTGCGAGTCGCCCTCCTGGTTCAGGCTCAAACGTTTTAGTAAATTAATGAACAAATGACCCTCTCCGATGATGGGGGCGTATCCCCCCATCCTTAGAATCGGAACTGAGTTCCGCTTTTCGAGTCGGAAAACATTTAACACCCACAAAAGAGCAGATGTCAAGAACATTTTCAGTACTTAAACGCTTGAGTAGGGACTTTACCGGATAATCCAGGAAGGGATGGCGGCGCAGACTCTTGCGGGCCGCTTTCCGGAGCCGCCCTTGTCCGGCGTCATGTGTAGGATTTCCTGCGAGATACGGAATTTCCGCCATCTCCATTCACTAAAGCGTTTAATTCATGAATTAGTAGCCGGCAACGCCACCGGGCCGGCCTGCCGGCAGGCTCTTTCCCGAAGCAGGATGTGAGGGACCGATATTTCTAACTCAGAATGCCGCGCACCGACACCTCCCTGCGGCCGTCTGTGGAAAACGGCACCAGGCTGCCCTGAACCGGCACACCATCGACGGTGAGTGCAACGTGGTTTCCGCTGCCCTTGCGCTCAATGGCAATCTGGTAGACCACTCCGCGAAAGACGCGCGTGGCGGTGAAGCCAGGCCAATCGCGGGGAATCACAGGTGCGATCTCAAGTCCATCGAAAGTAGTGCGCACGCCGAGGATCCACTGCACGATGGCATAGTAGTTCCATGCTGCCGTGCCCGTGAGCCAGGAATTCTTCGCCTCGCCGAATGTGGGTGCGTCTTTTCCGGCGATCATTTGCGCATAGACATAAGGCTCGCAGCGGTGCACCTCGCTGATCTCTTCGCGCACCGAAGGATTGATGCGCCCGTAGTAGTCGAAGGCCTGGTTGCCATGACCGAGGCGTGTCTCCGCGATCATCATCCACGGATTAACGTGACAGAACACGCCCGCGTTTTCCTTGTATCCCGGCGGATAGGAAGAAATCTCGCCGAGTTGCAGGTAGTAACGGGAGTAAGCCGGCTGATGCACGACGATGCCATGTCTGGTAGCCAGATATTTGCGAACCGCGGCCAGGGCGCTCTCTGCCTTGCCGTCCTCGAGACCGATGCCGGCCAGAACACAAAAGCTGTTCGATTCAATGAAAATCCGGCCTTCCGTGCATTCTTTCGAGCCGATCTTGGCCCCTGTATCGTCGTACGCACGCAGGAACCACTCACCGTCCCACCCGTGCTGGTAAATGGCCTGCTCCATCTTGAGGACCTCGGCGAGATACAGCGAGGCATCCTTGGCGAGTCCGCGGCGGCCGGCAATCGCGGCTAACTCGCGTCCCGCATACACGAATAAGCCCGCGATGAAGACCGACTCGGCCACCTTGCCGTCTTTGTTCGTGGTGGTTTGAAAAGACTGGCCCGGCGCGTCGGAGAAACAGTTCAAGTTGAGGCAATCGTTCCAATCGGCACGGCCGATCAGCGGCAGACCATGCGGCCCAAGGCGATCCAGCGCGTAGAGAAAGCTGCGCTGGAGATGGTCGTAGAGCGGCGCCTCGGAGCCTGGCTGGTTGTCGTAACGCACGGGCTCATCAAGGATGCTCCAGTCGCCGGTTTCTTTCAAATAAGCCGAAGCGGCCACGATAAGCCAGTGCGGATCGTCGTTGAAACCACTACCGATGTCGTTGTTTCCACGCTTGGTCAGTGGCTGGTACTGGTGATAAGCGCCGCCGCTTGGCAACTGCGTGGCCGCCAGGTCGAGAATACGCTGGCGTGCACGGCGTGGCGCCATGTGCACAAATCCAAGCAGGTCCTGGTTGGAGTCGCGAAAGCCCAGACCGCGGCCGATGCCCGACTCATAAAACGAAGCCGACCGCGACAGATTAAATGTCGCCATGCACTGGTAGGCGTTCCAGATATTCACCATGCGGTTGGTGTGGGGATCGGGTGTCTCGACCTGGCAGATCGCCAGCAGCTTGTCCCAGTGCTCGCGCAGGCGCTCGAATGCCGCATCCGCCACCTTTCCATCGAGATGCCTTGCGATCACCGGCTTGACCAGCTTCTTGTTGATGGTCTGCGAATCGGGCGGGTCGAATTTCTGGCCTACCGGATTCTCATGGTAGCCGAGGACAAAGATCATTTGCCGCGTTTCCCCTGGGGCCATCTCGAGATTTACCTGGTGGGCGCCCATCGGCGACCAACCGTGAGCCATCGAGTTGGTAAGCTGGCCAACCGCCACGGCAGCCGGGTCGTTCCAGCCGCGGTAGGGGCCAAGAAATGCGTCGCGGCTGGTGTCGAAACCGGAGGTCGTTTCCGAACAGGCAAAATAGGCAAAGTGGTTGCGGCGTTCGCGGTACTCGGTCTTGTGATAGATGACGCCGTCTTCCACCTCGACCTGGCCGGTATTGAAGTTGCGCTGAAAGTTTGTGGCGTCGTCCTGGGCATCCCACAGGCAGAATTCGATGCTGCCGAAAATAGAAATTCGCGCCTTTTCCGGGCGCAGGTTGGCCACCGTGAGCTGCCAGATTTCCAGGTTTTCATCGAGCGGAACAAAGTAACGGGTATGCGCCTCGATGCCCTCATAGGTGGAGCCGATGATGGTGTAACCAAGCCCATGACGGCAGGAATAATCGCGGAGATCATGGCGCGTTGGCTGCCAGGAGGGTGACCAGAAACGGCCCGATTCGTGGTCGCGGATGTAGATATAGCGGCCACCGCCGCCATCCATGGGCACGTTGTTATACCGGTAGCGCGTAAGCCGCCGCAAGCGGGCATCGCGATAGAACGAATAACCGCCGGCGGTATTGGAGATGATACCAAAGTACTCCTGGCAACCCAGGTAGTTGATCCAGGGCAAAGGCGTATGCGGCTGCGTGATCACATACTCGCGATTTTGATCGTCGAAATACCCGAATTTCATGATGAATTCCCTTATAAAACCCAAACAGGAATGTGGGGGGCTGCCCGACCATAATACTACTTAAACGTTTTTGTGCAATATATTTTCGTACTTTTCAAAATCCGGCTGCATCAGTATACTGGTTGCGCCTCAGCGAAAAAGGAAACTTGGGAACCTGGCAACGGCGACGCTCGAGCGCCGCCGAAGCTTGCCGAGGCGCGATTTACTAAAACGTTTATCTCGAAATCCAAGGCGCTGGCACGGGGCGAAATGCGGGTACGGCACGTATCTGGTTCGCGCATCCGCCGTATCCTCATGATGGCTACGCGGTGGTCTGAGCCTGCGCTGCGGGATGGTTGTTTCGCTGCGTCGATCTGCATTCGGCTTCTGCCACGCTTGCAGACGGACGGCGCCACGAAGCCAGAACGGTATTTTGCGTTGCTCAGGCAGAAACGAAATCTTACCCGCAGCTCGGGAGCTTTATGCATCTACACTTCCTGGATATCGCCATTATCGTGGTTTACCTGTTTGGCATAGTGCTCGTCGGCTACTGGGTTTCCCGCTATGCCTCCCGCGATATGGCAGCCTATTTCCTGGGCGGCAACAAGTTGCCGTGGTATGTGCTTGGCCTGTCGAATGCATCGGGCATGTTCGACATCAGCGGCACCATGCTGCTGGTGTACTGGATGTTTGTGTACGGCCTGAAAAGCGTGTGGATTCCATGGCTTTGGCCGACCTTCAACCAGATCTTTCTCATGGTCTATCTCTCGGCCTGGCTGCGGCGTTCCAAGGTGATGACCGGCGCGGAGTGGATCAAAACGCGATTCGGAACCGGCCGCGGCGCGCAGTTGTCGCACCTGATCGTGGTGATCTACGCCTTTGTCAGCATCATTGGCTTCTTCAGCTACGGATTCAAAGGCATCGGCAAGTTTGCGGCGACATTTCTGCCCTGGCATCTGACGGCCAATGAATATGCGCTGATCCTCGTCGGCATAACGGCAATTTACGTCATCAAGGGAGGCATGATCAGCGTCGTCATTACAGAGGTGATCCAGTTCTGCGTGCTGTCGGTCACCTCCATTGCCGTGGGTTTGATTGCCATGTTTAAAGTGGCTCCGGAGATGCTGCACAAAGTGACTCCTGAAGGCTGGGACAACGTATTCTTTGGCTGGCATCTCAACCTCGACTGGTCTACGCTGATTCCGGCGGCGAGCGCCAAGATCAACCAGGACGGATATGGGCTCTTCGGATTTCTCGTCATGATGCTGTTCTTCAAGGGCATCTTGATCTCGGCGGCCGGGCCCGCGCCAAACTACGACATGCAACGTGTGCTCTCAGCCAAAAGCCCGCGTGAAGCCTCGATGATGAGCGCCTGGGTCAATGTTGTGCTCACTTTTCCGCGCTACTTTCTTGCCGGCGGGCTCACCGTGCTGGCCGCCGCGTTTTTCAGCGATAACATCCGCGCCATGGGAACCGGTATGGACTTTGAACTGGTGCTGCCTTACGCGCTGGGACGCTTCGTTCCCGTGGGACTGCTTGGATTTCTGATCTCCGGCCTCCTGGCCGCTTTCATGGCCAACTTCGCGGCCACGGTAAACGCCGCGCCGCCTTACTTCGTCAACGACATCTACAAACGTTACATCCGCCCCAACGCCGCGCCGAAAACCTATGTTCGACTCAGCTACATCAGCTCCTTTGCAGTGGTAGTCATCGGCGTCCTGATCGGTTGGAATGTCAACTCGGTGAACGAGGTCGTGGTATGGATTGTTTCCGGCCTCTGGGTGGGATATACCGCTTCCAATGTGCTGAAATGGTACTGGTGGCGTTTCAACGGCTACGGCTACTTCTGGGGCATGGTCGTCGGAATCGCCTCGGCGCTGACAGTGCCGTTGATGGTCAAGAAAGTGGCGTTCTTTGAGAACCTTTTGACTCGATACTCCATCAATTCGGATGTCTCGATTGTCTTTCCGCTGGTGCTCATCCTCTCCCTGGCCGGTTGTCTTGCCGGCACATTGCTCAGCAAACCGGAAGACGACGAAGTACTCAAGACTTTCTACCGGCGCGTGCGGCCATGGGGCCTGTGGGGACCCATACTGAAGAAGGTTCTTACCGAAGATCCTGGCTTTCAGAGCAACCGGGACTTCCCGCGCGATGCCCTGAACATTGCTGTCGGCATTGTTTGGCAGGTTGCGTTGGTCGTCCTTCCTCTCTATTTCGTGCTTCGGGAGTTCCAGCGCGCCGCCATCACCCTCGCGGTGGTTCTGGTGACCGCGGTGATCCTCAAGTTCACTTGGTACGATCATTTGAGCGAACGGGAAGTGCAGGATGCGCAACCTGCGCATTCCGCACAAGCCTGATGCGCGTTAAGACAGGAAAAAATGGCGAAGCGGAAAGGATCAAAAAGCGAGCCGGCACCGGGACAGCCAGTCAGCTTGCGGGTTTTAGGCGAATACCTTGACTTGTCGCCAGCCACCATCTCTCTGGTGCTCAATGATGCTCCTGGCGTGCGCGCCATTCCCCAAAGCACCCGGGAACGCGTAAGAGCGGCGGCGGCCAAATTCGACTACCGGCCCAGCTTCTTTGCGCGCTCGCTGCGCAACCGGCAAACGTACTCGATCGGCGTTCTGGTTCCGGAGCTGAACGACGCCTATACGACCCAGATTCTGGCGGGCGTGGAAGAATTCCTCATCGATGAGGGCTACTTTTACCTGACCGCAAGCCACCGCCGCAAGCCCGACCTGATCGAGGAATACCCGCGCCTGCTCATGGATCGATCGGTTGAAGGCTTTATTTTGATTGACACCGTGCTGAAGCACAGCCTGAAGCTGCCTGCCGTGGTCGTGGCGGGACATCGCGAGATCGAAGGCATCACCAACGTTTTGCTCGATCAGCGGCGCGCCGCGGAGCTCACGTTGCGTCACCTCTATCAGCTCGGCCATCGCAACATCGCCTTTATGCGCGGCGGCAGCCACAGCTCAGACGCGGACGACCGTTGGAATTGTCTGCAGGCAGTGGCTGCAGAAATGAACATCGCCGTGCGGCCCGAATTGACCCTGCAACTCAAGTCGCGTGTTTCCACGCCGGAGTTGGGATATGAGCCGGTCTGTGATTTGCTTAACCGCAAGGTCAGTTTCACCGCCCTGGTCTGCTACAACGACATCGCGGCCATTGGAGCCATCCGGGCCATTCGAGAAATCAGACTGCGTGTTCCCGAAGACATTTCTGTGGTAGGCTTCGACGACATTCAGAGCGCAGCCTTCCACAACCCCAGCATCACGACCATACGCCAGCCGCTTTATCAGATGGGCATCACGGCTGCGCGCATCCTGCTGCAGCGGATTCGCAGGCAGACAGACATTCCCCGCCACTATACAGTTTTGCCGGAACTGGTGGTCCGCGAGTCCACATGTCCGCTGAACGAAAAGCCGGATCGCAGCAAGTGAACCTGAGCGGTCCTTTCCGCCGTTGTCGAATACGGAGGCGCCGTGGATGACGCGGGCTTCATCACTTGCGGGGAAGAGAATAACGTTGGCAATGTCAACAAATGAATCGAAACGCTCTAGCTTCTTCTTTCCCGCAGCGGTGGACTTGGCCCAACCGATCCTTTTCAACGCATTAGATGTCGAGGTTTTTTACATCCAGCGCATTGTCTTCGATGAATTTGCGGCGGGCTTCCACGTCTTCGCCCATGAGGGTGGTGAAGATGGCCTCAGTTTCGGCAATGTCCTCGAGCTTCACTGAAAGCAGGGTGCGGTGCTCGGGGTCCATCGTGGTTTCCCAAAGCTGCGTGGCCGTCATCTCGCCCAGGCCTTTGTAGCGCTGCACCTGGTAGTCCTTCTTGCCTTGCTCCACGATGTAGGCGAAGAGTTCGCGGGCGGTTTGCTTTTCGACCGGCTCGCGCAGGATCCGTGCGGCGCGGGCGGGAGACTTGGTTTCAGTCTTTGCCTCGGCGCCTTCCGCGTCTTCTTCGTCAGCGGCCGCGGCAGTTTTGGCAGCATACTCCACCAAGAAAGGCGGCTCGAGAAACTCCTTGATGAGCGAGTACTTCGACATCATCTGGCGGAACTCGGGGCTGGATGCCAGCGTCCAGTCAATGCAACGCGTGGCGCCCTGGGTGTCCGTATAGCAGACGGACCAGGTGTGGTGTTCCTCGTCCTCCACCGGCTTGCCCACTTTGAACTGGAACTCATCGGCAAGTTCGACTAGCTTTGCGTGCAAATCGGCAATCTTGTCCGGAACTCCCTTGCCGTCCTTTGCAGAAAAATCAGCGCGATGCGTCAGCTCGGCGCGGGCCAGCATCTCGGTCAGTCTTTCGTTGCGGATGCGCTTGTCCACCTTCTCCACGAAGCCGAGATACTCATTAAGCGTAGCCATGAAGCGGGTGAGCTCGGCACCCTCGATGCGGCTCGCGGTCTCTCCGTGGCGCACCACCATGCCTTCCGACGCGCGCTTCACCATGACCTTCACAAACTCGCGGTCGTCCTTGATGTACTGCTCGAAGCGCCCTTTCTTGATCTTGTAAAGCGGCGGCTGCGCGATATACACATGATCGCGCTTGATGAGCTCGGTCATGTGGCGGAAGAAGAACGTGAGCAGCAAGGTGCGAATGTGGGAGCCGTCCACATCGGCGTCGGTCATGAGGATAATTTTGCCGTAGCGGACCTTGGCCGGATCGAAATCATCCTTGCCGATGCCGCAGCCCAGCGCCGTGATCATGGCGCGGATTTCCTCGTGTCCGAGCATCTTGTCGTAGCGCGCCTTCTCCACGTTCAGAATCTTTCCCTTGAGCGGCAGGATGGCCTGGAATTTGCGATCGCGTCCCTGCTTGGCTGTGCCTCCGGCCGATTCGCCCTCCACCAAGTAGAGTTCGCAGCGCTCGGGATTGCGCTCGCTGCAGTCGGCCAGTTTACCGGGCAGCCCGCCGCCATCGAGCGCGCCTTTGCGCCGCGTCAGGTCGCGCGCCTTGCGCGCCGCCTCGCGGGCGCGCGCCGCTTCAATCGCCTTGTTGATGATGCGGCGCGCCACCGGAGGATTTTGCTCGAGATACATGCCCAGACGCTCGTTCACGAAGGCCTGCACGGTGCCGGCGATGTCGGAGTTAAGCTTACCCTTGGTCTGGCCTTCGAACTGCGGCTGCGATAGCTTCACGCTCACCACAGCCACCAGGCCCTCGCGCACGTC
>Ga0074046_10003320_pt1 | contig 13534 bp, 8 predicted proteins | sample BogForMeECP23OM3_FD_94441 | JGI IMG/M metagenome (GOLD analysis project Ga0074046, IMG submission 94441) | Bog forest soil microbial communities from Calvert Island, British Columbia, Canada - Bog Forest MetaG ECP23OM3 | ecosystem: Environmental > Terrestrial > Soil > Wetlands ...
CACGCGGACCAGGGATTGGATCGTGCCATCCTGAATGCGCCGATCGTTGAGGGAACGCGCATTGTGACCCGAAACGACGGGCTGGCCGAGGTCGAGTTCGAAGACCAGAGCGCGCTGCGCCTGGCGGAGGACTCCGAAGTCAAGTTCCGCCAGCTCACGATGAACGACACGGGCGCCAAAGTGAATGAGATTGAGGTGGTTCGGGGTGTCGTGTTCTTCGATGTCCGCTCCAAGAGCGATGACGTTTATCGCGCGGTCGCCGGCGGGACGACCTTCCTGGTTCGTCGCGATACCGTGGCGCGAATCAGCGCGGCGCCCGATCAACTGCGGGTCGCGGTCCTGAAGGGCGATGTGCAACTGCAGAACCAGCCGCAACTGGTTAGCGTCAAGAAGAATGAGAGCCTGACCCTGGATCCGAACCAGCCATCCGGTTACAAGATAACGCACGGGACCGAAGCGTTGCCGGTTGATGCCTGGAACAAGGAACGCGGGGCTTACGACGCCGCCTATGCCCACAATGCTGGGTACGGCGGTCCGAAGACAGGATATGGCCTCCAGGACCTTAACTACTACGGGAATTACTTCTACGCTCCGGGTTATGGTTACGCCTGGCAGCCCTACGGATTCGCCGATTCGATGATCGGATGGAGTCCGTACAGCAACGGCGCGTGGGCGTTCGTTCCCGGCCTCGGATACACCTGGGCATCAGGGTACCCTTGGGGATGGCTTCCCTATCACTATGGCTCGTGGGCTTTCCTAGGTGGTGGCGTTGGCTGGGCATGGATACCCGGCGGTTATCCTGGCCAGTGGTATGTAAACAACTTCCAAAGCACTCCGGTTGTTGTGAAACCGCCCGCTGGCTGGCAGGCCGTGTCTCCTCCGTCACCACCGGCGAACAACTCTCCCAAGCCGACAATCCTTGTGGGCAAGGCTGCTGGTTCGCCAGCATATATTCCGGGCGGACCCATTCCGCCGAATTTCTCCAGCGTTATCGCGGGTCGTAACGTCGGTCCCAATGCTGCAACGAGTGATTTGGTTGGGCCGAATGCCAGGTCCAACAGGTCCGCCATCCCGAATGTGTTCGCGACCAGCACCGGCCGCAACGGGTCATCGGGCCATGTGTTTATCGCTCCTGCCGCAGTGTCAGTTGCGCCCGCAGCCAGATCCTTTGGTGTTGCGCCAAGTTCCGTCGGATTGGGAGCGACATCCGCGGCGCCCGGCGCGCACAGTGGCAACTCCACCAGCCACGGCCCGGGTGCGTCTCATAAATAAACGAAAACCTGGAACGAACAACAAGGGCGACCAATGTGGCCGCCCTTTTTCATTTTCGCCTGTCAGACTTCAATACACCGCGACTCCCGCATAACCGACAACCATATCGCGATCTTCAGATACATCGCCGGATGTCGCATACCGGACGAGTTCAGCCTGCGTTGCGCCCAGCTTCCTGGCTGCAGTCAGCATCACAACCGCAGGACCGTATCCGCACATGCTGATGTCGGCCTGGTGCACGACGTCGTACAGTCCTCGTGGATCGAGCGCCAGAAGTTGATCAATAGCGCGGCGATCCTTCACCCGCGTAACGCTGTCGCTCTCGTAGTGGTTCATATCGCTGGAAGCAATAACCAGAACCGGTTCGCATGTTTCGGCAGCGACGTTGCCAATTACGACCCCGAGCGCGCTCAACGCGTCGAAATTGCTGGTTCCCACAGTGATCGGGACAAACTCGAAACCCGGCGCCAGGACCTGCAGAAATGGGAGCTGCACTTCCAGCGCGTGTTCGAAGCGGTGGGCCGCCGGATCTTCGGAGAGCAGCGGCAGGCATGACTTCAGGCGCTCTGCCAGTTGTTCATCGATCGATACATCGCCCAGCGGCGTATGCCACGCGCCCTCGCTCATGATGGCCAGCGGCTCGCCCATACCGGTGTGGTTCGGGCAGAGAATGACGTAGCGGCGCGGCAATTCCAGGCGGCGATAAACTGCCCCGGCGACGTGTCCGGAGTACATGTATCCAGCGTGAGGAACGAGGCAGCCCACGGCGGCAATCTTTGCCCTGGGCTCGGCTGAGGCATCGGCAGGCGGCGTGGTGAACGTCTCTATGGCGGCGCGCAGGTGTTGCGCGATTCCCGGATAGAAGCGTCCCGCAACAGCCGGCTGACGAACTGCGGTTGGCATGGCATCCGCCCCTCAGCTAAGTCTACGCCTGCTGTAAAGCGCGGAACACCGCAGCCGCCTTTTCCAGGGACATGCCTTCCGCGCGAACATCGGCCCGCAGCCCAGCCGACTTCGTCGCCGCGCGGACGGCAACATCCGGATACTGGCCGCGAAGATTGTTCAACAGGGTTTTGCGCTTCTGCGCGAACGCCATTTTGAGAAACGCGATGAATGGCTCCGCCTGGACCTGCAACTCTCCCAATCGAGGCGCCATGGTGAATCGCAATACGCTCGAATGCACCTCCGGGGGAGGAGAGAACGCTCCCGGCGGCAGCGTGAACAACTTCTCGACTCGGGCAAACAACTGTGCTGTAGCCGAGAGCAGCCCGTAGTCGCGGCTGCCCGGTTCTGCCGAAATACGATCGGCGACTTCGCGTTGCACCATGATGACGGCGCGCTCGATGTTCTGGTGCAGCTCCAGAATGCGCAGCACAATATCGGAGGTGATGTAATACGGCAGGTTACCGATCACATCCACGGTTTCGGGCTGCGTGGGACGAAGGTCGTGCAGCGGGCCAGGCTTGCGGCCTACCATCGAAGCGAACTCAGCCGTTACAAAGTCGGATTCGAGGATCTCAACGTTGGGTTTCGTCGCGTAGCGCATCCGCAACTGCGCCGCCAGCACGCGATCAAGCTCGATTCCGATGACGCGCTTCGCCCGCGGGATCAGCAAATCCGTGAGAACACCGCGACCCGGACCGATCTCGATCACGGTCCGGCTCGATATATCACCAAGCGCCTCTACAATCCGCCGCGCCGCGCTCCGGTCAGTGAGGAAGTGTTGTCCCAATTTCGGTTTGCGTTTGCTGCCACCTGCAGCAGATTTCACCGATGCCGTTCTGGCCACGTTGACCCTCTTTCGATTCGGCAGTTAGACTCAACTGTTTCGCCGATTTTTTACAAGCGCACCGTCACTTTACGCAGTTCGGCGTTTCTCGCGGAGTTCTCCGCCGCGCCGGGAGGTTTCATGCATATCGCCTTTGCGGCATCCGAGTGCGTACCCTTTTCCAAAACCGGCGGCCTGGCGGATGTCATTGGAGCGCTGCCGCCCGCTCTCGCCCACCTGGGCCACAAGGTCACTGTCTATCTTCCGCGTTACAAGCAAACCAAGCTCGACAATCCGCGGAAGGTCATCTCCAGCATCACAGTCCCGTTCGATGACCGTTACCGCTTCTGTTCGGTGCTCGATGGCGGCGTGCGCGCTGGAGTGCAATTGTATTTCATCGACTACCCTCCGTACTTCGACCGCGAGGCGCTCTACGGCACTCCGCTGGGCGATTATCACGACAATGCTGAACGGTTCGCCTTGTTCAGCCGCGCAGTCCTGGAGTCCGCGAAGATCCTCGGCGTGCCTGATCTATTCCACTGCCACGATTGGCAGACAGCCCTGGTTCCCATACTGCTGAAGACTTTGTACGACCAGGACCCTGCGTTCGCAGACGTCCCCTGCGTCTTTACCATTCACAACCAGGGATATCAGGGACTGTTCCCCTCCGAGATACTTCCTCTGCTCATGCTGCCTTGGGACCTGTTCACGATGTCGAAGCTGGAATTCTACGGCAAGGTGAATTTCCTGAAGGGCGCGATCACCATGGCCGACTACATCACAACTGTGAGCCGAAGGTATAGCCAGGAAATCCAGACGGCGGAATTTGGATTTGGGCTGGAGGGTGCCTTACGCGCACGCGCGGGCACGGTCACCGGCATTATCAACGGCGTGGATTATAGCGAGTGGAGCCCCGGAAACGATCGCTACATCGCGGCCCCATACTCGGCGAAGGACCTTAGCGGGAAGACACAGTGCAAGCTGGACCTGCTGAAGGAGCTTGGTTTGGCCCTTGATACGCAATGGCCGGTGGTGGGCATAATATCGCGTTTCGTCGCGCAAAAAGGGTTCGACCTCATTCAGCAAGTAGCAGACCGCATGGTACGCGCGGATTTCATCATGGTGGTTCTCGGCACTGGCGAGCCCGAGTATGAGGAGATGTTCCAGCGGCTCAACAAACGGTATCCCCAGAGGTTCGGGGTGAAGATCGCCTATGACGACGCCCTGGCGCACAAAATAGAAGCGGGCAGTGACATGTTCCTCATGCCCTCGCACTACGAGCCCAGCGGCATGAACCAGATGTACAGCCTGCGTTATGGGACCGTTCCCGTCGTGCGTGCGACTGGCGGACTCGACGACACCGTCGAGCAGTTTGACCCGCAGACCTTAAAGGGAACCGGATTCAAGTTCAAGGAGTACAGCGGCGAAGCGTTGCTGGAAAAGCTGCAGGAAGCGCTGAAGGTTTATGGCAATCAAGACGCTTGGCAGGCGCTGATGCGCAACGGTATGGCGCAAGATTACTCCTGGCCCAACTCGGCCCGCGAATACGTAAAGGTGTACGAGCGTGCAAAACAGCAAAGACAGCAGTTAGCAACTAGCAACTAGCGATTAGCAAAAACTGATGCTTCCTACTGTTTCCAGCTGCTAACGGCTTTTGGCAATTTTTTCTTCTTCCCCGCGAAGTACAGATAGATTGGCACTCCCGCCGCAATCACTGCTATTCCCCAGGCGGAATTCCGTATGTTCTCCGTAAAGGTGTAGTAGAGGAGTACGGCCGCTGCCGCGACGAACAGCGCAGGCACAAATGGATATCCCCAGGTCCGGTAAGGACGCGGCGCATTCGGCTCCTTCCGGCGCAGAACGAACACCGTACTGGTTGCAGTCATGTAGAAGAGCCACTCAGCGAAGATCGCCAGCGAAAACAGTTGGCGGAAGCTTCCCGCGAACAGCAGCAGGATGATCGAAAGCACAAGCTGCACAATGAGCGCGACCGAAGGCGTGTGGAAGACTGGATGCACTTCGGCCATCGCCTTGAAGAAGTACCCGTCGCGGGCCATGGCGAAGGGCACACGCGCTCCACTCATGATGGTTCCGTTCAGGGCGACCAGCATTGACAAGGCCATGCCGGCGGAGACGATGGCCGCTCCCCACGCGCCAACGGCGGCGGCAGTAGCATCCGAAGCGGGCCGCTGCGAGGCAGCGATGCTTGCCGCCGGAAGCACGTATTGCACTGCGGCATTGGTCAGCATGTAGAGCACGGCAACCGCTCCAACACCGGCGATTAACGCGATCGGAACCGTGCGCCCGGGATCGCGGATTTCGCCGCTGACCATGTTCAGGTCGTTCCATCCGTCATAGGCCCACAGAGCTGCGATGAGCGCGGCCATGAATCCGGCAAACCCGCCCCTCGCGCCGGGGAAGCTGGTCTGAAAGTTACGCCACGTGCCGCTGGCTGCGGAGAAAGCCATAAACGCGACGGCGACGATGATCGCGATCTTCATCAGCGTGAAAATAACCTGGAAGTCGCCCGCGCGCTTGATGCCGATGTAGTTCAGCCCAGTAATGAGCGCGGCCGCCGCGATGGCGACCAGTTGTCCGTAGCTGATGGCGAAGGGCGAGCGTACTGCGTCATGGTTGAAGAACGCGAACACTGGAAAAGTCCCGAGAATGCGAACGAACCCTACGGTGAGGGTCGCGATGGAGGCGGGCTTGGCGATGGCAAACCACGTCCAGGCATAAAGAAAACCGGGAAGCGGTCCGTAGGCGTCGCGAATGTAAACGTATTCGCCTCCCGCCTGCGGCTTCATCGCGCCAAGTTCGGCGTAGGTGATGGCGCCCGCCAGCGACAGCACACCGCCGACGATCCAGGCAAGATAGACGAGCCAGGCCGAGCCGACGGCCTGCATCATCTCGGCCGGCACCAGAAAGATGCCGCTGCCAATGATGGTTCCTACGACGATCGCGCTGGCGTGACTTACGCCAAGATCGCGCGAAAGCGAGGGTGCGGCGGCGCTGTTAGTTGGCTGCGTCATGTGCGGTCGCCGTCGTGCGACGGAAACAACAGACTGGAACTATACCCGACGGCGAACGTGATGCCGCTGCCGATCAGAACATACCAGGTGAAGGGAATCGGTCGCGATAATGCAAGTGCCGCGAAAGGCGCTCCAGTCGTGCGTTGCAGCCATTGCAGAATCGCGCTGCCTTGCCAGATGTAAACATTGGCGCAGAATCCGATCGCCATGCCAATCGTGCTGCCGCGTTCGTTGGCGCGACGGGTAAGAACTCCAAGCAGAAATACTCCCAGCAAGGCGCCGTAGGCCACCGAGGCAATGCTAAGGGCGACCTCAACTGCCTTCCCTCCGCGGCGCGACACGATCGCCAATGCGAACAGCACAAGGCCCCAGAGGACAGTTGCCACTCGCGAGAGCAATACACGCCGCCGTTCGGGTATGTCGGGCCTGTGGCGCATGTAGAAGTCAACGATGGTCGTGGAGGAAAGCGAATTCAGCGCAGCGCTCAAGTTCGACATGGCAGCGGCGAGGATTGCTGCGATCAGGATGCCCGAAATCCCGTGCGGCATGTAGCTAACGATAAATGTGGGAAAGATACGGTCGGTCTTGTCGAAGGGAACGGCTGGCGGCGAAATGCGATAGAAGACCCACAACATCGCACCGATCATCAGGAAAAGCGAGAACTGAAAGAACACCGCGACGCCGCTGCTCAACAGAGCCAGCTTCGATTGAGCCTCGCTCCTTGCGGCCAGCAGCCGTTGCACGATCAGTTGATCGGTGCCGTGGCTTGCCGTGGTCAGGAACGCTCCGCCGATCACGCCCGACCAGAAGGTGTAAGTACGATAGAAATCGGGCGCGAAGTCGAAGACACGGAACTTGCGGACGCTCGCGGCCGTCGCGTAGATGGTGCTCCATCCGCCGGGCACAAGATGCAGGATGGTGAAGAATCCTACCAGCGTTCCGCCGACATAAATGAACATCTGTACCACATCCGTCCAGATGACGGCGGTCATGCCGCCTTCGAATGTGTACAGGAGGGTGAGCAGCGTGACGATGCCGATGGAAATCACATCGCGCTGGAATTCGCCAAAACCGCCCAGCATCGGTCCGAGCGCAATGCCGACGACAATCGCCACCGCGAACACGCGCACTCCCTCTGCGGCGGCACGGGTGACGAGAAACAGGCCTGCGGTCAGCGAGCGCAACCGGTTTCCAAAGCGGCGTTCGATGAGTTGGTACGCAGTGTAGAGATCGCCGCGAAAATAATGCGGCAGCAACACAAAGCTGATGATGACGCGCCCGACGAGATAACCGATCACCAATTGCAGGAAGGCGAAGTTGGTGTCGTAGGCAAGGCCGGGCACGCTGATGATGGTGAGGGTGCTGGTTTCAGCGGCAACGATGGAGAGCGCGATCGCCCACCACGGAACGTCCCGACCGGCAAGAAAGTAGTCGCGCAGCGACCGCTGCTGCTTGCGAAAACGCAGTCCGAAGAGAGTGATGCCCAGCAAGTACACTGCGATCAGCGCAAGATCGAGCAGGTTCATGGGAGTCAGTGGATAGTGGTTAGTGGTTAGTGGATAGCTTCAGGGCGTGAAATTCCGAGCGACGTCTGCAAGCCGTTGAGTATGCGTGCGACTTCTCTACCCCTGCCGATGTTGCTCGGTATCCACACAAATTACTATCCACTAGCCACTATCCACTATTCACTATAATTCCAGCCGTGGCTTACTTTCTGGGTATCGACGGCGGAGGCAGCAAAACCACGTGCGTGCTCGGCGATGAGAAGAGCGTCCTCGCGTCGGTGACGGTTGGCGGCAGCAACATTGTCCGTCTGGGCGAGAGCGAGGCGCGCAACGCCTTAGAGCAAGGGGTGCGCGAAGTATGCAGGGAAGCTGCGATCAAGCCCAAGCAGATCGTTGCCATTTGTGCAGGCATCGCCGGAGCAGCGCGGGAGGACATTCGAAAGCAAGTTACGGGAATCCTGGCGAAGTTGGGGCCTGCGCAAATCGAAGTCGTCGGTGACATGGTGATCGCACACGAGGCTGCTCTGAGCGGCGCGGCAGGGATCGCCGTGCTCGCGGGAACCGGCTCCATTGCCTATGGGCGGCACGCATCGGGCCGCACCGCTCGCGCCGGCGGTTGGGGCTACGCCATCTCCGACGAAGGTTCGGGACACTGGATCGGAGTGCAGGCGGTGGCGGCTGTCACCCACGCGCTCGATTCCGGCAGCTACACCAAACTGAGTGATTGCATCCTGCAACATTGGGGCGTTCGCTCTTATGACGACCTCATCTGCCGCGCTAACACAACTCCGCTGCCGGATTTTGCTGATCTGTTTCCTGCCGTGGTCGCCGCTGCCGAAGCGGGCGATTCTTATGCCCACGATGTCCTGGCGCGAGCTGGCGTGGAATTGGCTGGATTAGCGGAACTGGTATTTCGCAGGTTGTGGAAGCCCGCTGACGAAGTCGATGTCGCATTGGCTGGTGGCGTCTTTGAGAACTCCGCCGAGGTTCGGGAATCCTTCCGCAGAGAGATGAACCGCTCCATTCCACAAGCGCAAGTCTCTCTCTCGACCAGAAATACCGCTGAAGGCGCGCTCGCGCTGGCACGCAAGCTGACTGCCTCGATCAAATGAATCCATGACCGCATGAAAAAAGCCGGAGCTGGTTGGCTCCGGCGTAAGAACCTGAAAGATAATGGTTTAGAGTTTCATTTTGCGACGGAAGGCGCCGAAAACGCCGACCAGTCCCGTGCCGAACAACAGCAGAGAAGCGGGCTCCGGCGTGGTGCCGCCACCACCGCCAATAATGTCGAATGCGCCTTGCGGCTGGTTGCCGTTTCTATTCCAAGTCTGGCCGCCGTCGGTGGAATAGTCATCGTTACCCGTCGCACTGTTGCTGAAGTTCCACGCTTCCCAAGTGGCAGAGGAAGTGCTAGTCGGACCAATCACCATCCAGTAATTGGTGCCAGTACTAAGGCTAAGTCCCGAAATGTTGGTGATGGAGGTCAAGTTGCAGCAGGATCCGAAGTTGTTCCCGTTGCTGTTCAGGCCGGGGAACATGGCCAACTCCGATCCAGGTTGACCGCCGTTGTCGGCGAAAATACCCACGTAGAACGAATCGGGGCCCACGACAAGGCCAACCCCAACGTCGATTTGGCCGACGTTGCCACTCTGCGTAACTTGGAACTCGTTGGCTGCGATAAAGCTGGTGCCGATGGTGCCAGTGCCGGATATTGTCCAGCCTGAGCAGCAATTGTAAACATTGTTTCCCGACCCCAAATTGCTGTACAAGACCTGTGCCGACGCTGGCATGCTGCATAGCGCCAGAACCAGCAAGCAAATCAACAATCCTAGCTTTCTGTTCAAGTTGCTACCTCCGTGGTTGAGAGTCATGACTCGCGAGGTGAAACTGCTAAACTCGAACACCTTGCGGTGTTCAACGAATGGCCCGTTGTGCGCAAGGAGCAGGCCGCGACCAAGAGATCAGCTCCTTGCCTAGCTCTCCCAACCACTGCGAAGCGGTGCGAAACCCGGCAACAGGGAGAACTGTAGCCTGTATTGTTGCAATTTTGTATCCGCTGTAAGCCATTGAAATATATAAGCAAATAACTCAGCGGATGCAAGAACTTGCAACAGAGTTCCCGTGATTTTCCCGTTCCGGCATGCCCACGCCCCACGAAGATGGTAAGTCCCCGGACGATCAATCCTCACCGTCCCGGCGTTCCAGCCGGTTCTGCAATGCGTCGCGCCAGCCTTCAGGAAGGGTGCTGACCTTTATCGCGCGGCGCAGCACGTCCCTATCGCGGCTATCACCGGTGAAGAGCCGAATCACGTCGGCGACGCTGACGGCATTGGGATCCTGACTTACCACCGTGATGGCTGATCCAGCCTGGAGCGCGCCTTCGCCAAGCACGCGAAGATAGAACCCGAAGCGCCGGCTCTCATAAAACCGCTTGGTCATGTCCTCGCGATTGAACCGGACGCCGAGTTTGTAGCAAGGGCTGCGAGGCTGGGTCACGGTGAACAGTGCAGTGCCGATCTGCAACTGATCGCCAATGTGGATGGTCTCCTCGGACAGGCCAGCGGTGGTGAGGTTCTCGCCGAAGTTGCCGGGCGCAAGGGAATACCCGGGGAGCAGCGTTTGCCAGTAGGTGTAGTGCTCGTGGGGGCACGCGTAAACGGCCTTGTCTGGGCCTCCATGGACCGTCAGGTCGCCTTGCTCGTCGCCTTCGAGGTTCAGTTTACTGACGGCGACTGGACCTTCGACCGGACTCTTGAAGATGGCGGTCCTCACGCGCGAGCCCTTCCACTCATGCTCTTGCGGCTTGCCCACGTTCACCGAGATGACTTGCATGACCGCGGCCTTCTGTTTACCATTCACTAACTGATTGTTAGCATGTGCCGTTATTCCCATTTCGGGACGATATTACCAATCGGTTAATACCCCTCCCCCCTCCCCCCTGTCACGTGAAATCAATGGCTTAGACTGAAATTCCTCGCAAAATATTCCATCCAAATAGTTTGCATGTAAACTATTCGTTTGTAATGACTTACGGGAGGGAATTTGTTCCATCTTGGGACCCAGCGCGAAGTCGTAGTAATAGACTGGTAACGTCCTACAATTCGGCACCGCCAGAAGGTAGTCAGCCCCTGACGGCGGTCTTTCCAGGAACAGTGCCCCGCTTCGGGCGTTAGAGACACTACACCTCATGCAGGCAGTGTACCGCTTGGCGGGCCGATGTCAACTTACGAAGGTAACGCCACTTTAGTAATTTGCGGGCGTGGAGTAACCTTCTGACGCAGCGGGGAAGGGGCCGGGCTGAAGCCCGGCGCTTCCACCGCGTCCCAAAATCAGGGAATCACTGTGGCGTTGAAGACCGAAAGCGCCGGGTTCGGGTCGGTTACCGGCATCATTACGGCCTTGGTCGGCGAGGTCTGGGAGCCCGCCGACCCCACTACGTACATGATCGCCACTGGGGCTCCATTTTGCAGCACAACAGCCCTGCCGGTGTTGTCCACCGTGTACGTGTAGCTGAAGCCGACGGGCGGTGGTCCCACTGGCCCGCCCGGGCCGCTAGTGTCTTGCATGCCGTTTATGTTCAGAGTGCCGTCGGCATACAAGGAGGTGACAGCGTTCGTAACTGTCGGAAGAACCGGAGTGACAGTGCCTCCAGAGTAGAGTCCGAAAATCGATAAAGTACTGAACGGAGACCCGGTTTGCTGCTCCAGGATTCCGGAGGCGACAGCCACATCGGTACCGACCACGAACGCCTGGTTTGCCGTGATCATGTAGAACACTGGTGGCACAGCGAACGGTCCGACGTTGAAGGGTGTCAGCGTAACCCGGCCCGTGGTTTTGTCAATGCAGTACGTGCCTGTAGAAGTCTGCTGCAAGCTTGAGGTTCCGCCCTGATTCTCATCATAGTTGAGCGTGGCAGGATCGAACTGCGGCGTGCCGCCTTGGCCACTAGTACAGGTATGACCCGTGACCCCCTGGCCGACGAATAATCCGGCGGTGACGTCTGCGGTCACATTGTTGTCGAGCGCGTTCAATTCAGCCACATCAGTGCCCGTGAGACGTGAATTGTCCCAGCCGGTTGGTAAGTTGGGCTGCGGAAGTCCCGACCAGAGCGTCAACGGGGTGGACTGCGAAGTCGGATCCGTGGATACCAGGATCAGTTCATTCTGCTTGTAATTGTTGCTCGATACAAGGTAGAACGCATACGTGTGAGCACCACCAGGCTTGAAAGTTATGCCCACGTACCCACGGCTGTTGACGTTGTCATACTGGTTAAAAGCGCCTGAGAAGGTTGCACTCGACGGGCTACCGCCATCGTTAATGTCCATTCCAGGTACGCCGCTGACGAAATCGACGCAGGTGCTAGGGTTAAATTGAAACTGGCCGGCAGCGGCATATCGAGCCGAGGAACTGTCCACTCCAAATAATCCCACCGCAACATTGCTGCCGCAGAGTGGCCATTGTTGATCTTTCGCTAGCGGCGTGTGCTTCATGATTGTGCCGGAACCGTAGGTCTGCGGCTGCGTGGGGTCGCTCTGGATAAGCCTTCCACTGCCGTCGCTTGTAATGGACACGTTGAAGACGTAGGGCGACGGCGGACTCATGTTGGTAACCAGCGTCATCGTGCCCAGCCCATTGGGATTGATGGAGTACGTCGAGTTCGCGGCGATTATCTGTGGAGTCGGGTTGCTGCCACCTGGCTCTCCGTTGCCGTTGTTGTAATCGAGCTCGCCGTAGGTGATGTTTCCTTGCCCATCGGCGAAGAAACTTCCGGCCATCAATACCAGGGTCCCATTGTTGTAACCGCTAAACGTGAAGACATAGTTGCCACTCAGATTGGCATTGGTGACGGCCGCGGCGATGGTAATGCTCAAGCTTGCGGTGGCCGTGGCGGGCGGATTCTCTTTGTCACTGGCCTGGACCGTGAAAGGACCGAAAGTGCCGATCTTAGTTGGTGTGCCCGAGATCAAACCTTTGCCCGGTTGGTTTGTGCAATTATTGTCCAACGTCAATCCATCCGGTAGCCCAGAGGCAATGCACCAGCTATACTGGCCGCCCTTGAATGGCACTCCGCCGGAAGCTGTCAGTGTTGCGCTATAGGGAACGCCAGCCGAGCCTTGCATCAGGGACGTCGTCGTGATGGACATGATGGCGATGCTGAAACTCGAGCTTCCAACGGCGGGGATACCCGGCGAGGTCTCCGCGTCCGTGACTTGGATCATGAAAGACGCGGGCGCTGCCGGAGTCGTGGGAGTTCCCGAGATCACGCCGGTGGTAGTGTTTAGGCTCAAACCAGGAGGCAAGCTGGCTTGGGTGGGATCGCAACCTCCGCCTGTAGCAAGCACGCACCAGGTGTAGGGTTGCAACCCGCCGGTGGCCGCCAACGTTTGACTGTAGGGCACCCCCACGGAGCCCGAGGGCAACGACGCGGGTGTGATTGAGACCACACCTTCGATGTATATGCTGAGGTTCGCGGTACTGGAGAGGGAGTTGGCATCGGTCACCTGCACCGTGATGGGATAGTTCCCGACGGTTGTGGGTGTCCCGAGAATAACGCCTTGCGAGGCGTTCAAACTCAGCCCCGGAGGTAAAGGACCGGTTGAAATGCTCCAGGTGTACGCTCCCGTTCCGCCAGCGGCCGACAAAATGGCGCCGAGGCCGTTGATGCCGTAACTTGCGTTGACCGCGCCATGAGGTAACGAGTCTGTCTGAATGATAGGTGGACCTGGAGGGGGCGGAGTGTACTTGCTGCCGCCACAAGCTGCCAAAATAACGCTGAAAATAATTGCCAATCCCAGTGATACAACGACCTTGGGCGAATTCATCGGGTCCCCTTCGAAAGCTGGTTGCGTGCTCCGGCAATTCCGATCATCAGAAATGGTCGATTCTCTGGCCGCGGGAAAAGGAAAATAGGAAGCGCCACGCGAGATGGCCTCCACCCCATCGCGCGCAAAGGCGGC
>Ga0074046_10003321_pt1 | contig 13529 bp, 10 predicted proteins | sample BogForMeECP23OM3_FD_94441 | JGI IMG/M metagenome (GOLD analysis project Ga0074046, IMG submission 94441) | Bog forest soil microbial communities from Calvert Island, British Columbia, Canada - Bog Forest MetaG ECP23OM3 | ecosystem: Environmental > Terrestrial > Soil > Wetlands ...
CGCCCGGCGGCATCCCGCCCAGATAATCCCAACCCTTGACCATGGTCTCCTCGACCAGCACGACGATGTTGGGGTGCTCGTTTTCGTAGGTGAGCGCGTTCTCGATTACGCTGTCGCTCACGCGACAGTACTTGCGCGTTGGAGCGTTGGTGCGATCGGGATTGTCAACATAGTTCTCCATCGCCTGCGCGAACTTGCCCTCGATGCGGGCGGCAGCAGAGACGGAATTGACGATGTCGCGTCCCTCTTTGTCCATGATGATGCCCCGCGTCCAAACGGTGAGTTCCGTGTAACTCATGATCCCCCTTCCACAATCGCTAATAGCCGGCCGATGGCCAAAATCCTTCGTTGGTCAAAACTGGTTAAGTACGATCTCTTCGACGTCTTCAATATGCCGGCGCATAGCAGCCTTTGCGCCTTCGGCATCGCGACGCTTGATGGCAGTTAGAATCCTCCAGTGCCCGGCGAGCGATTTCTGCTGGCGGCCCGGCGCCTGCAAGGAGCGTTCACGCGTGTCGCGCAGCAGGTCCATCAGAATGTCGAGCACCTTCAGCACGACACTGTTGCCCGAAGCCAGAGCAATGCTGTAGTGGAATTCCGCGTCCTCGTCGATGGCGGGCTCCAAATGAGACAGCTTCTCTTCCTGCCGTTGCAGAATCTCTTCCATCTCTGAAATCTCGTCAGATGAAGCGTGCGTTGCTGCCCGCGCAGCCAACGGCGGTTCGAGCATCTTGCGAAAATCCAGCAGCTCGCCGACCAGTTCCCGCCGGCGCTTTAGCGCGTTAGCAATAGGATTGGCCGATAACTCGGCTGATCGTTCGCGAACGATGGTCCCAGCGCCCTGACGCGGTTCCACCAAGCCCGTCAGTTCCAAGCCTCGAATCGCGTCCCGAATGGAACTGCGGCTCACTTGAAGCATCTCCGCCAGTTCGCGTTCCGAGGGCAGTTTGTCACCGGGCCTCAGTTTTTCCAGGATCAAACGTTCGATCTGCTTGGCGACTGCTTCGTAGACCTTGTGTCTGCGGACAACCTCGAAGTCGGACTTGACCGGTGCTGGCATACGCAAGTGGTCCGATAAGTGGACCAGACGACCAAGGGAGTATATCCCGGTTGTTTTGCCCTCTGCAACCATTTGTTATGGATTTTTTGTTGGGTGGATGAAAAAAGTCGATGGAAGCTTGCCGGCAGTCAACAGGGTGGCTGCTTGAACCAACGAAATCGGTCAGTCGGAACTGGCGATGGCGAATTCGGGCGACAAGCCGAAAGCTAAGGACCTCTTTGCCACTGCGCTCAAGCGTCTGGTGGTTCGCTCATTCTGGTTGGCGCCGAGCTACAGATTCCGCCAACAGCTTGGTGCAGTCGTACACTGTACGCGTGTAGGGCATGGGGAGACCTACACGCTCGCCCAACTCCACGACCGCGCCCACCAACGCTTCCAGCTCCATCGGCCGGCCCGCTTCCAGATCTTGCAGCATTGAGGTTTTGTGCTCCCCGACTTTTTCCGCGCCTGCAATTCGCTGCTCGATGGAAACAGGCAACTCCATGCCCAACTTGTGGGAGACCGCTTCCACTTCCTGCATGATGTTTCGGATCACCGAACAAACTCCTGGATCGCGGACCATCTGGACCAGTGTGGCGCGCGTCAGTGCGCTGACCGGATTCAGGGAAGCGTTGCCCAGGACCTTTACCCAAATCTCGTGCCGGAGACGAGTGGTGACCGGGCAGCGCAAGCCGGACGCGATCAGCGCCTCGGCAATTCGGCGGCAGCGATCGGAGCGCGTGCCATCCGGCTCGCCCAGAGAAATGCGATTCCCCTCGATGTGCTGAATCACTCCTGGTGCGGTAATCTCGGTCGAAAAGTAGACGATGGACCCAACCACCCGATGCGCTTCGATGGCCGAGGAAATCACGCCGCCGGGATCGATGCGCTCCAGACGTAATCCTTCCCAATCACCGCCGAAACCCTGGAAGTACCACCATGGAATTCCATTCTGCGTACTGACGACCGTGGTGTCTGGCCCCAATACTGGCCGCAACTGAGGCGCAAGTTGCGGCAGGCCGTGCGCCTTTACCCCAAGAAAGACAACGTCCACAGGCCCCACTTCTTCGAGGGAACCGGCGATTGTGGGTCGCGCCACGAAATCTCCCTCGGTACTTTTCACCTGCACACCGCTCGCCTGCATGGCGCGAAGATGCGGCCCTCGCGCGAAGAGGGTGACATCGAACTCAGCCTGCGCCATGCGCGCGCCGATGTAGGCCCCGATTGCGCCCGCCCCCGCGATCAGGAATCTCATCGTTGGTCATCCATGAGCGCAGCGGCGACTGCGCGGCGGCGTATTTTTCCGGTCGCTGTGGTTGGGATACTTTTTACCAGATAGATCTTCTTTGGACACTTGAATTCCGCCAGCGACTCGCGGCAGTGCTTGATTAGCGCCGATTGGGTGGCGCCGTGCGGTTCGTGCAAGACCACGGCCGCAGCCACTTCTTCGCCCAGGGTGGGATGCGCATAGCCAAACGTGACCGCCGCCGCAACCGCGGGATGTTTTAGCAAAACCTCATCGACTTCATGAGGGGCCACATTCTCGCCGCCGCGAATGATGATGTCCTTGATGCGGCCGGTCAGGTGCAAATAGCAGTCTGCGTCAAGCAATCCTTCGTCGCCGGTACGAAACCATCCATTCACAAAAGCGCGTGCGTTGGCTTCGGGATTGTTTTCATATCCACGAAACACATTGGCGCCCTGAATGGCGATTTCGCCCCGATGGTTGGTGCCGAGGTGATTGCCCTCCTTGTCCATAATGCTGATGCGCAGCCCTGCGCCCACTCCCACAGAGCCTGCTTTGCGATGTCGCGGCGGCAGAGGATTCGAGGTCATCTGGTGGGCGGCTTCGGTCATTCCGTAGGCTTCGACGAAGGGCACGCCAAAGAGTCCCTCGATCTTGTGAATGAGCTCCGGCGACAGGGGCGCGCTGCAGGAACGGATAAAGCGCAGAGAGGCAGCCTCTGCCGGTTTGTGGTGAGTCCGCGCCAGCAGGAGCTGATGCATGGTGGGCACTCCCGAATACCAGGTCACCCGATGTTCGCGCACCGTCCGCCAGAAAGAAAGTGCGTTGAAGCTGGTAGGAACAACTACGGTCCCCCCGGAAAGCAGAGTCGCCATGGTTGAGCCAATCAACCCATGAACGTGGAACAGGGGCATGATGCACAGGGAAACGTCTTCTTCGGTAAGAGCGTAGGTGTTGGCGATATTCGCAGACGAGACCGCTAGGTTGAAATGCCGCAAGGGCACACGCTTGGGCCGTCCCGTGCTGCCGCTGGTGTGCAGGATCAGGGCAATGTCTTCGGCCGTGGGCTCGGTTACCGCAACTCCGGTGGGAACACCCGCCAGGTGAACCTCGCCCTGCTCGCTCATTTCCACGGAGAACACTGGGATCTTGCGGTCGGCGGCTGCGCTGCGGGCGAATTCCGCGCCCACCGGGGGGCAAAGCAAAATACGGGCATCGGTGTCACCGAGAAAAAAAAGAAACTCCTCATAGGGGTAGGCTGGGTTCAAAGGGGCCGCTGTCCCCGCGATGGAGGCAGCTAGAAAGCTCACAATCGCAGGCAATCCGTTCGGCAAGGCGATCGCCACCGCATCGCCGCGGCGAATTCCGGCCGAGGCCAAAGCGCTCGCCATGGCCAGGACCTGCTGCCGGAGCGCATCGTAAGTGACACGGATTCCAATCTCGGGAACGATAACGGCCGTGTGACTATCCGCGAAATGTAAGACGTCAAGAAGGGTGTCTACCGACTTCAGGGTCATTTCTTCTCCCTTGGTGTCCTTGTGCGCCGGTCGTTGGGTCCTTGGCCGACTTCGTCGGATGTACGTGAAACAACGGCATCACAAGACATGGTGTTCGGAGCGCTCCCGATGAATCTCATTTTGAACTTCCGGTCGGGCATCGGAACATCATTGCAGGGCGTTACTACGGAGTCAAAGTCGAGCTTCACGCCGGGGATGAAAGAGATACGTTGGTTCTGCACGTTTTGCAACGCGAGTCCGCAGGGACCCTGGCAGCTTCCGCGCGGATTAATCAGGGGTCCAGCCAAGAAATTCTTCGTGCCCCTCGAAGATCTCTACCAGTAGGTCTCGAACCCGTTGTTTCAGGCTTACCGGCTTCGGCTCATGGAACTGCGGCGGTTTCTTTTCGACCGGCAGCTCCACTTCCGGGGCGACCATAGTAGTTGCCATTGGATTTCTCCTTTCAATCAGCGGTTCCACTCCGGCGTGCGAGATCCTTCCCTGGGCTCGGTTTACTTGGATTTCTCCTTTCAATCAGCGGTTCCACTCCGGCGTGCGAGATCCTTTCCTGGGCTCGGTTTACGTAGAGAGAAGGATCGGAATCTCACACTAAAGCTAACCACTTTGGCTGCGGCTTCCAATGACCGGCATCACGGCTCAGTGTGATGAGATGGCAAGAATCCGGTGACGTGACCGGCAAGTTCTATACCGTCGAGGACCCTTCATGGTTTGGTACTGGACTGAGGAGCGCCACCTGGCATTAAGCTTCGCAGTGCAAAGTTATGGGGGTGAGGTGCTGACAAAGAGCTGGTGTTAGGATACTGAGCGTCCGAACTCCCTGCATCGCGAATCGCGCTGCTCATGTGGGAGTCTGGTTGGTCAAGAGCTGCTGCGGAGCGAATCACCCTATGTCGCACAATGAGGCTGAAGCTTTGGCGCGTGAGCTGTTGTCCGCGTATGAGATGGGCCAGATGGTGCCTGCCCTTCCTTCCGAGCGCCCCGGTTTCGATCTCAACACTGCTTACGAGGTTGAAGCAGCACTCAAGCGGTTTCGCGAAGCTGGTGGGGCCAAGGCCGTGGGTCGCAAGGTTGGTTATGCCAATAAGGCCATGTGGCGTCTGCTCAAGCTGGAAACTCTTGTTTGGGCCCACATGTACGACGATACTGTGCAGCGCAGCGACAGCAACTCCGCCACGCTGACGCTCGCACATCGCCGCTCGCTGAAGATCGAACCCGAGATTATTTTCGGCTTGCAACAACCGATCATCGCTGAGGACCTCGATGCCACCGCTGCGCTCGAGTCCACGGAATGGGTGGCGATGGGATTCGAAATCATTGATTGCCCCTTTCCGGAGTGGAAGTTTCAGCCAAGTGATTTGGTTGCATCCTTTGGACTTCATGCTGCACTCGTGATCGGAGAGCGGATGCAGGTAAGGCCCGACGTTATTGCCACGCTCGTGGACGAGCTATCGCAATTTAAGGTGCGCATGTCGAAGAACGGCGAGTTCGTGGAAGAAGGATCCGGCAGGAACTGCTTGCGAAGTCCCGCCTTGTGCCTGGCGGAACTCGGCGCTGCCATCGTACGGCGATTCCCAACCGAGCCATTGGGCGCTGGGGAAATCGTCAGCTCCGGAACGCTCACGGCCGGGCATCCGACCGACAGAGGCGATCTCTGGACAGTTGAGGTCGAGGGGCTGTCGCTGCCGCCGCTGACACTGCGCCTAACTTGACCGCTTGCGGAACTGTGTGGTCGCCATAACTCCGTTACGTTCGCAAAATTAACGACTGGGCACTGTACGCAGGCATGGAGCACCTGATCCAGATTGGTTAAGGTGAGCGGACCTCTCAGAGCGAAGTTTCTAAAACAACACTAGTTCCCGAAATTTACCTTCACCGTCTTGATCTCATATGGGTTGGTTGGCACCGCCAAGACCATGCCTGTCGCGTCCAGCGATAACGGCCTCTGCGCCACTTCCATCAGGTTCATTTCCCACGCCGCAACGCCGGGCTGCGGCAAGTTGAGATGAATGTCACCCTTCCTCCCCGCCCATTCGTAGAACCGAATGATGAGCGCACCCTCCTCGGGATGCACGGTCCGCGGCTGGCCGTCGTAGATGGCTTGCACCGGCGCTTGTGGAGCCTGTTTCTTGATGGCTGTTATCACGACGTTGTCTTCGGCCGTACCGAAGAACGATTTTTCCGCCGGCAGCGGACCTGGATGTTGCCCGGTCGTGACCGCCATGAGCGGATAGTTCAACTCATAGCCCTGGTGCACGGTCATCGCCTCGCGCCACGTGCCGCCGTGCGGATAAAGCGAGTAGGTGAATTCGTGGCGGCCCTGATCGGTCTCAGGATCAGGCCAGGTCGGCGAACGCAGCAGCGACAGTCGCAGCACGTTGTCCTTGGCGTCGTAACCGTATTTGCTGTCGTTCAAGAGACTGAAACCGTGCACACCCGCCCCACCCTCTTCCTTGGGTGCCCCACCCTTCTCGCCCGGTGTTGGCGAGGGGGTGGGACCCGAAATGTCGGCCCAGCGCAAAGCCGGCACCTCGAACTGCGCCTTCTCCGCCGGAGTGTTGCGCGTGGTAGGCCGCTCAACGCTGCCGTACGGAATCTCGAACGTCGCCTTCTCGCCGCGCGCGCTGACGGGAAACGCGACCTTCAGCAGGATGTGCTGCTCGTGCCAGTCGGCCTGCATGTGAACATCAACCCGCGGCACGCCGGGATACATGGTGATGTCTTGTATGAAACTCGACTTCTGGAAGTGGTGCTTGACGCTGATGACGGCGCGCACCGGCGAGCTTTCCGCCAGGGTCACCGAGTCGGCCTGCATCAGGTCCGTATGCTGCTTGACGAAATCAGCGTCAATGTTCCACGCGTCCCAGCGCTTGGGCTTGTCCACAAATGCCTGTAGCAAATTGCCGCACGGCAGTCCGTCGGGCGACGCCGCAGGCGAGCCTTCGCTCTGCGCTGGCAGCGCGAGAGCTTCGGTGTTGCTGCGCTTGTCGAATAGGCTGGTGATGCAGCCGGTCTTGGGATCGATCTTGAGGCGAACGAATTCATTCTCCAGCGAGTTGGGAGTTGCAGCCAAGGCCGGCGTTGCGGACACGGGACCGGGGCCAGGCACGATCCGAATCAGCTTATATCCCGTGGCCGGCACGCTCTTCGCCAGTATGCGCACTCTCATCCAGTTGTTCGCCGGATTGGACCTGATGACCCGGTAGGCCACCGGCCCGTCGTCGTCCTCCAAGTGGAATGGCCGCACCTCGGACGGAAGCTGCACGTCGGCTTCAACCTCGTCCGTCCGCACCCACGACAGCGGGTTGAACACCAGCACACTCGCGCTCGGCGAGTTGACGCGTGACGCAAGATCGGCCAGCGCGGCATGAATCATGTCATTGTCAATGCGCGCCGCGACCTCGTATCTACGCGCCGCGTCCACGTAGTTGATGTGAATGCCCGAGCCCGGCAGAATGTCGTGAAACTGGTTGAAGAGGATGTCCTTCCAGGCGGAGTCGAAGTTCTGCTGCGGCCAAGTTGCGCCGAAGAGCGTCTCGATGGATGCCAGTTTCTCCGCGTTAAGCACCAGCTCTTCGTTCTGGCGATTGCCGCGCTTCTCCTCCGATTGGCTCGTCTGCACGCCGCGATGGTATTGGAAGTACAGCTCGCCGTCCCAAGTCGGAATCTTCAGCTCGCTCTCGTTCTTTTCCAGATCGGCGAAGTACTGCGCTGCCGTGGAGAAGTTGATCTGCGGATAGACCAGGTTCGGGGCCCCCGACAAGTCCCGCTTTTGGACTTGTTGGGGTGTAAGGTCACCCTTCTGCCAGCGCAAGGCGGTGTCGAGGTCCACGCGAGTCGGCCCGCCGCCGTGATCGCCGACGCCGTACAGGTACATCATGTCCAATCCGCCGGCGGGCGCTGAGTTCGTGCCGCCGTTGTACTTCCACATCAGCGGTCCATATGTGGCTGAGTCGCGCGCCATCTTCTGCGGATCAATCTGGTTGGCGTAATCGCTGGGGAAGTACGTCAGCAGCCGGCTCCCGTCGGGCGCCTGCCACCAAAACAGGCGGTACGGAAACTTGGTAAACTCCGAAGCCCACAGCAATTTCTGGGTGACGAAGTAGTCGATGCCCGAGCGCTTGTAGATTTGCGGCAGTTGCCAGTTGTAGCCGAAGCTGTCCGGGTTCCAGCCGATTTTGATGTCCACGCCGAACTTCTGCTGGAAGTAGCGTTTGCCGTAGAGAATTTGCCGCACCAGCGACTCGCCGTCGGGCATGTTGAGGTCGGGCTCAACCCACATGCCGCCGATGACCTCCCAGCGGCCTTCTTTCACCCGCTGTTGGATCTCCCGAAACATCGCGGGATACTTCTCTTCGATCCACTCGTAGGCCTGCGCGGCGCTGGCCGTGAACTTGAAGTCGGGATACTCGCGCATGAGCTGGAGCGCCGTGCCGAAGGTGTCGCGAACCACTTCGACCGTCTCGGTCCACGGCCAGAGCCACGCCATATCAATGTGACTATTGCCGACCGCCGCCACGCTGAACTGCTTCATGTAAGGCCGCAGCGCTTCGAGCTTGCTTTGCGCCTCCCGCAGCGAGGCGTCGAAAGCCGGTTGATCGCTTTTGCCGAGCGCAGAGATGTTGATCGCCTGCACCGCCGCGCCGAGTTGCTGCTCGCGTTCAGCTTTGCCATCGGGATACGCGGCGATCAGCGGCTCGGCCGAAAGAATCTCCAGCCGCATCAGCGCGGGGTCGGGACGGTTGGCCGGTGGCTGAATCCGCAGCTCGGCTTGTTCGATTCTGGTCGAGTCGCCTCCACAGCAGCCGCCACCGCCAGAGTCGAGCAGGCGCACCGCCAGCACCAGCTTCTGTCCGGGATGAGCATTCTCGATCAGCGTGATCGGGACCTGGCCATCTTCGTCGGTGCGCGCCACCATCGAGCCGTTTGCGAAGACGCTCACCTGGATGGCATCGTCGCTGCCGACGTGCAGATTGAGCGCGATGCCAGCGCCTTCCAGGCTGTAGCCATTCAGTTGCGCCGGGACTTCGAACGTCAGGCGCAGCCAGCGAGAACCCTTCCAATCCTCCTTCAGCTTCACTTGCTGCCAATCCGAGGTGCTCAGCGCCGGATCTTCTCCGTGCGGGAGGTCAGCCGCGTGTGCTTGCCACGCCGGAAGCGGAATGGAGGTGATGGATTGCAAGCGGTCGAGGACAGGCTTGTAGGGATCGGGAGGAGCGGTGGCGGTTTGCGCGAAGGCGCAAGCGCAAGTGAGCAGAACGACAAGCAGCCGAAGGGTGCGATGCATTCCGAATTTACTCCAGCCAACTTCGCAATGCGGCTGGCCAAATTGTGCATCGGAAAGTCTAACCCAGGAAGCGGAAACACGCAGGCAAAGTACGGCGAGTGGAGAGTTGAAAGGGGAGAAAGCCAAAAACAAAGGCACAAGAACAGACATTCAATCCAACTTTGGAGAATGCTCTGGGAGCAGGCGCTCCTCCGCACTCTTCACGCACAGTATTGCGAAACGTAGGAACCTTTGTCAGTGATCCAGGTCACGGATGCGTGTGACGCGGCCGAAGCGTCGGGGCTGAAGCCCTGTGTCCAGCTATCGCTCTTCGGGATGGCCAAAAGCCGTGCTCCGATACAAAGCAGGAACGATCGAGTCCTAGAAGAAGATTTCCGGTGATACATGAAATCGCTGGCTCAGCCGCCGGATCTGCTCTAACGTGAGCTTTCGCTTTCCGCTCATCACTTCGGACACCACGCTGCGAGTACCAAAGACATCCATGAGGTCTTTCTGCTTGAGAACGTGCTGTTCCATCAAGAAGGCCAGCGCCTGCAGCGGCGTGGCACGCGGCAACTGGTAGCGCCTTTCCTCAAAATCTTCGATGAGCAGTGTGAGCAGGTCGGAGAATTCTTTCTCCTCGCGGCTCAGCGACCGCTTTTGCTCGAGCGCATACAACGCCCCAATGTAGTATTCGTTCTCCGCTTCGGTGCGGATGACTTTGGGAGGCACCTTGGCCAGCAGGCTTGTGTAAGCCGGATTGGCGATTGCTGCATTCATTGCTTCCATCTCCCTCGATCGTACTCGGCGTGTGTGAGCACGTGTCGAACAAAAAGCCGTTGGCTACGATAATTGATCTCGACTATCAGACGATATGAATTTCCCTTCACATTGAACACAGTGTACTTGCCAACGGCATCTGCCGACGGGAACGTTTCTCGCACCTCGTTCAGCGTTCTCCAATTGGCCTTCTTAGCCACTCGGTACCACACGTCCAATGGAGCAAAGAGCTCACTGTGCTGTCGAGCTGCCTCCAACAGCTTTTTCCGGCTTATGACGTGCACTCAATAGGATGTTCGCAAATTGCGAACGGGTCAAGAGAATTTTCCTGAGAGGCCCGCTGAATTCTGCGGGTGGTCGTTCGTAATCCACGTTGCTAATATTCAATTCCCAGCCGGTGCTGCATCTGCTCCAGCGTAACGCCCTTGGTTTCGGGATAGAAGAACAGCACGACAAAGAATTGCAGAACCATCATCGCGGCAAAGAATACGAACGGGTAAGCGCCAGAGCGCACCGCGAGCACCGGGAAGATTCCCGAGATCAGCGCATTCATGATCCAGTGAGTCGAGCTGCCGAGGCTCTGGCCCTTGGCGCGCACGCGGTTGGGGAAAATCTCGCTCAGGTACACCCAGATCACCGCACCCTGCGATATCGCAAAGAACGCGATGTAGGCGACGAGCAGCCATACTAGCGAGCTCTGGTGCTGATGCGTGAAGAACACCGCTGCCACACCGCCCAGGCAGAACGTCATGCCGACCGCGCCGATCAGCAGCAGTGTCTTGCGGCCGAGCTTGTCAATGAGCGACATGCCCACCAGTGTCGCGGCCAGGTTCATCGCGCCCACCGCTACCGCCTGAATGTCGCCAGAGAGTTTGCTGAAACCGGCCATCCCGAAGATGTCATTCAGGTAATACAAGATGGCATTGATGCCGGCGAGCTGATTGAACATCGCCACCGTGACCGCGAGAAAAATCGGCAACCGATACTTGCGCCGGAACAGAGGTTCCGAATGCGGAGCGCCGCTGATGTGGATGGAATCGACGATCTCGTGCAACTCAGCCGCGGGATCGGCAGAGCCCAATTTCTCAAGCACCGTATGGGCTTCAGGAATGCGGTTCTGGGTGACCAGCCAGCGGGCGCTGCGGGGTATGCCGAACAGCATCACCAGAAACAGAACAGCGGGCAGTGCGGCGACGCCAAGTTGCCAGCGCCATTCGTTCATGCCCAATCCCGCAAGCCCAATCAGGTAGTTGGACAGGTACGCGGCCAGGATGCCGATGACGATGTTGATCTGGAAACAGCCCACCAGCCGGCCGCGCCACTGCGCGGGAGCGATCTCGGCGATATATACCGGCCCCAGGACCGACGACCCCCCGATACCGAGGCCGCCTATAAATCGAAACACCAGCAGCGCAGGCCAGCTCCACGCGATGGCACAACCGACCGCCGAAATGACGTAGCAGCCGGCGAGAATGCGCAGGCTTTCGCGCCCCCCGAGCCGCTCTCCCAGCAGGCCGGAGAACATGGAGCCGATCACCGTTCCCCAAAGCGCAATTGAAACGGTGAACCCAAGTTGCCGCGCTGAAAGCTGGAAGACGGTCGTTAGCTGGTGGGTGGTGCCGGCAATAACGGCGGTATCGAAGCCGAAGAGCAGGCCGCCCAACGCGCCAACGATGATGCTTTTCACCAGCAGGAAATTGAGTTTGGTTTTCACACCAGTTATGCCGCTTCTTTGCTTTTCGCCCTTCGTCTTTTTCTCTTACTTAGAACGCGCTACTCACTCCCGTGTCGGCTACCAGGCCCACGGCAAGATCGCCTTGCCGGCCAAAGCGCCTGCCTTGCAGAAATCCAGCTACTTACACCACGTAGCCAAGCATCGAAGCTGCTCGCCGTGAGGCTCTTATGGAGACGTTCGGCCAGTAGCGCTCCATCCTCGTGAGCGTAGGAAATGAAGAAGCGGCTTGGTTCAGATGGTGGCATGAAGCGGCGAGACCATTATCAATCCAGAACCTCGCACTGCCAAGACAAGTAACGCCTGTCTGCGCGACCTTGGCACACTGCAACTGCAACGTTACTTGAGCGGCTTGACTGGGAGCAGGTTGTCGCACGAATCGAAGGACAAGATTGGTGACGTGCTTTCCCGCGTTCCTGGCTTGGCGGTGCGCTACTAGCTCCCCGACAAGAACCCGATAGAAGGCGTGCAGCTTCCTCCCGGCACGACCGGCAAGAGAGTCAGGAAGCCGAACATGACCTCTGAGCAGTTCGGCGAGCTTGCAAAATTGATGCCGGAACGTTACGCCCCGATGCTGTACGTCGCGGTGTACTGGTGTACTCAGGTTTGCGTGTCAGCGAACTGATCCGGTCGCGTTGGAACGACGTGGGGTTCGATAGCTTGATGGCAGGCGATGCAAGTTATTGATTCTATGGTGGCCAGGGACGGAGTTGAACCGCCGACGCCAGCCTTTTCAGGGCTGCGCTCTACCAGCTGAGCTACCTGGCCACGCGCGCGATGCGCTGGAAATGGTGCTGCGGTAGCCAGATTATAACAATTGCGGCCTCAGTTTCGCCAATTCGCAGTTGCGGAAGTTGTGGTTGAGAAAGACAGACCCGCTCAGCCAGGTCTTACTCAACCATTCCAGGAGCAGTTGGAGTCGCGACATTATGCGGGTCAGAGTGTTGGCCGGATTTTTCCCGCAGCTTCTACACTCTAACGATCATGACTTCGGTTGACTTGACCAGCGCTGCTGCCTTGTCGCCGCGCTTGAGCCGCATCTCGCGGGCGGCGTCGGCAGTGATGATCGAAGTGATGTGCTGGCCGCCAATGGAGAGCTTCACCTGCGCCAGCAGTCCTTCGATCCGGACCTCAACGATGCGGCCGACGAGCTGGTTGCGTCCGCTGATGTGGCGGAAGGTCGCGCGGTTCTCGGCTGGTTGCTTGCCCAGCGACTTGTAGAGATATCGATCGAGCTCACTCTGCGGGATGCGGTGATGTCCGCCCGCTGTCCGCACCGTGCGCAGTTTTCCTTTGTAAATCCACTGCTTGAGGCTGGCGTAGCTGATACTCAGGACAACGGCAGCATCCCGCGGCCGCAGTAGCTCTTCGGACTTCGGGCTCATGGATGCATTCTAGCCTGTGGCCATCATTCACTGGAGGTGGAGTTTTTCCAGCACAAGTCTTGCGGCGGCAAGGTCCTCCACCGCCAATCCCAGTGACTTGAACACTGTGGTCTCCGCCTGCGGCATCGGCTTGGTTCCGGCGAGCAGTTCACCCAACTCTGCGTGAATGCTCGCTCCCGCGAGCAGCAAATCGCCGGATTCTTCGCGCGCTGCGTCGCTCGAATCCACGATGACGCTGCCGCGCATGGCGTCCGCATCGAGTTCACGGCGGGCAGGTCCAACTGCGCCCACCGCATTGACCAGAACGCCAGGTTTCAACCACGCTCCGCGCAGCACCGGCTCCGGGGAATTCGTACAAGTGACGACGACATCCGCGCCGCGCACTGCGTCTTCCGCTGAGGTTGCGGTCGCGCCGATCTCGTTGGCGAATGCCTCTGCGTGCTGCGGGTTGCGGCTCCAGACGCGGATGCCGTCGAACTTCCGTACCAGTGCGAGGGCCTGGACGTGAGCCCGCGCCTGTACCCCGCTGCCGAGAACGGCCAATGTTCTTGCAGTCGGCGATGACAA
>Ga0074046_10003322_pt1 | contig 13526 bp, 12 predicted proteins | sample BogForMeECP23OM3_FD_94441 | JGI IMG/M metagenome (GOLD analysis project Ga0074046, IMG submission 94441) | Bog forest soil microbial communities from Calvert Island, British Columbia, Canada - Bog Forest MetaG ECP23OM3 | ecosystem: Environmental > Terrestrial > Soil > Wetlands ...
ACACCCGAGAACGTGCGTCGTCTCGAAGTGTCGTTCGCCGAAGCGCTCGGCATCTGCGAGCGACTTGGACGTGATTCCAGCTCGCTCTTAACCGGTGCGAATATGGAAACGTCAAAGTGACAGCTCCCCTGGCCCGGTTTTTGGTTGATTGACGGTGGAAGATAAAACCGGTTATCTTCCGTCGTCAGAACGGCCCAAACGAGTAGGGGAGTGCCATCGAGCACCACCGATCGGGCCGCCAAAGGACGGGTCATGGACGAGAAGAAATCGACCGAGCTGGTGCCGGTGAACGAATCGCGGGCGGAGCTGCCGCCGATCCTGGTCGGCCGGCATACCCCCGCGGTCGAGGCCCAGGTCCAAAGCTTCTATCAGTCGGTCGCCGAAATCTTCGAGCGCTGGGTCACGCGGCGGTCGAGCAAGCACACCCAGCGTGCCTACCGCCAGGACGTTATGGACTTCGTCCAGTTCCTGGAACTTCGCTGGCCCCAGGAATCGACCCGGCTCTTCGCCGTCTCGGTCGCCGAAGTCCAAGCCTTCCGCGATCGCATGATCGCCGAGTCCAAGGCCCCCAAGACCATCAACCGCCGGATCGCTTCGCTGTCGAGCTTCTACAAGTACCTCCAGGGCGTGGCGTCCGAGTTCCGCCTCCCCATCACGGTTCCCAATCCGGCGCACGCTCAGTTCATTCCCCGGGGCTCGTCCGATCCTCGGGACGAGACGAAGGCGCTGTCAGCGACACGCGCCCGGCAGCTCATGGGGCTCCCCTCCGGCGACACCGTCTTCGACTTTCGGGACCGGGCGATCCTGAAGTTCTTCCTCTATAGCGGGGCTAGAATCGGCACCGCGTGTCGCCTCCGGGTGAAAGACTTCCACCAGGACGGCGACGAGGCGACCATCACGCTCCACGAGAAGGGCGACAAGCACCGCCGCATCGGGCTCCATTTCGCCGCGGCCGAAGCGATCGCGGCGTATATCGCCAAGGCGGAGCTGACGAAGGGGCCGCTCTTTCGCGCCCGGCTCAACTCGCGGAGCCAAAAGCTGGGACGCTCGCCCATCGGTGCCGTCACGATGTACAACCTGGTTCAGTGCTACCTGGCGCGGCTCCCCTCATCGGTGCGGGAAGAAGAGGTGACGGATGAGGACGGTACCGTGAAGAAGGTCAAGCGCTGCATCTACACGCCGCACTCGCTCCGGGCGACCACGGCGACGCTGCTCCTCGATGCCGGGGTGGACATCATCAAGGTCAAGGAGCTGCTCGGCCACCGGCACGTGACCACGACGCAGATTTATGACAAGCGACGGCGGAGTACCAAGGAAGGGGCGTCGCACGACGTACCGATCTGACGGGGGGCCCCTGCCCTCGGCCGCACGAGATGACGGCCCGGTTACCAAAGGAGTGTGTCCATGCGAAACATTGACCCGGTGAAGTATTACAGCGGCGAGGGGTTCGTCGAGCACAAGATTGAGCTTGGCGACGAGGACCTGGAGGAGATCCTCCGCGCGTATCTGGAACGGCATGCTGATTTCGACTTCGACGAGGTGGAGGTGGTCAAAAACCGCCCCATGAACATCTGGCTCTCTGCCAAGTGCCGGAAATATGTAGACCAGGACACCCCCGGTGACGCTACCGGAGCCGAGGTCGAAGTCAAAGGCAGCTACGACGGAAACCCGACGGGAAGGTCATGAAGGAGGGCGTCGTAATCGAGTTCGCCTTCTGCGTGCGGTGAATGACTCCCTGATGCCTCCCTTTCCAAGAAAGGAGATCCCTCGGGCGATAGGATCTGGGTCACTCGGCTTACTCACGACCGAAAAGTACGGGGGACCACAGCATGCCGAGGAAGCGGGGACCGCCCGGAGTCAGTCAGGGTGGGGTCCCGCAAGACCCGCGTGGCACGGTGCAAGGTTTGCCAGATCGCACTTGTGGCCGGGTGGCTGGGGTCCGTCTTCGGACCCCGGTTGATGTCCCGAGGGAGCCGGGGTCCGTCTTCAGATCCCAGCCACCCGCCGTGACCGGGGCACGCTGGCGCTTGGCCCCAGCCACCCGCCCGCTTTTGGATGGATTCCGAGCCAGCGGTCGATTCTAATATTAATTAAGCTCGGCTCGTCGTCGGCTGTGCGTTCTCCAGTCCGATACCGGCAGTCTGGCCTGGGCAGGAGTGCCTCGAAATGAATGTGTTCATCTCCTACCGGCGCAAGGACAGCCAATACATTGCCGATCGCATCTACGATTGGCTCGTGCCTGAGTTTGGACCAGATAATGTATTCAAAGATGTAGATGCTATTCCGCTCGGTCGGGATTTTCGCCGGATCCTGCAGGACGCGGTCGCCCGGTGCGATGTCCTCCTGGTCGTCATCGGCCCCCGGTGGTTGGGAGAAACCGACGCGGCGGGTCGTCGCCGGGTGGACAATCCAGGGGATTGGGTCCGCATCGAGATCGAGACGGCCTTGGAGCGTGACATCCCAGTGATCCCCCTCCTGGTGGACGGGGCCTCCTTTCCGCGTGGGGAGGACTTACCGCCGAGCCTCCAGGTGTTGGTCTATCGCCACGGGACGCCGGTGCGACCCGACCCCGATTTCCGCCCTGACATGGGGCGAGTGATCAAGGCCCTGCGGAAAACCGAGCCGGGGGTCAGCAGGACCGCTCCCACCGAGGCGGCGCCAGAACCTGATTCCAACGCTGTTGAGACTGTGCCGGAGGTCAGCGGGACCGCTCCCACTGAGGCGGCGCCAGAACCTGGTTCCAAGACCCAGCGCCAGCACCGACTGTCGCGGCGGATCCTGATGGCCGCTGTCGTGGCGGGAGTGCTTGCCATCGTGGCGGGCGTCGAAACCTGGCAGGCGAATAAGGCTCGCACAGAAACCCGCGAGTCGGCCCTCGCCGCGAGCCAGAGCGCGGCCCAGGAGAAAGCCCAGCGGCAAATCAAGGATCAGGCTAGGGTCGCGATCTCGCGCCGGCTCGCCATGTCCTCCGCATCGGAGCGGGACAAGCGGCTGGACCGGGCGCTCCTGCTGGCAGTCGAGGCTCTCGGGATCGAGAACACGTTCGAGGCCCGGGACTGCCTCTTCAAGGCACTGCAGGCTTGGCCCGGACTCGCGGCATTCTTGCACGCCGAAATGGGTTTAGTGTCGAGCGTGGCCTTCAGCCCTGACGGCAAGACCCTGGCCGCCGGATGCAGCGGCGGCGGCAAGGGCGCCGGGGTGGTGTTGTGGGACGTGGCCAGACGCACGCGGCTGGTCGAGAAACCTTTGGGTGTGCCTACACATAATGTTGTGAGCGTGGCCTTCAGCCCCGACGGCAAGACCCTGGCCGCCGGATACGCTGGCGGAAGCAGTGGGGTGGTGTTGTGGGACGTGGCCACACGCTCCCAGTTGGTCAAAGCCCCCCTGGCCGTCTCCGAGGGTGACGTACAGAGCGTGGCCTTCAGCCCCGACGGCAAGACCCTGGCCGCCGGATACGCCGGCGGAAGCAGTGGGGTGGTGTTGTGGGACGTGGCCACGCGCACGCGGTGGGGCGAGAGTCCCTTGGCCGTGCCCGCGGGCGACGTACGGAGCGTGGCCTTCAGCCCCGACGGCAAGACCCTGGCCGCCGGATGCTGCCTCAGAAGATTCCTCGTCAAGTTCGGCTCAATTCCCTCCGGAGAGGGTGGGGTGGTGCTGTGGGACGTGGCCATACGCTCCCAGTTGGTCAAAGCCCCCCTGGCCGTGTCCGAGGGTGACGTACGGAGCGTGGCCTTCAGCCCCGACGGCAAGACCCTGGCCGCCGGATACGCCGGCGGAAGCAGTGGGGTGGTGTTGTGGGACGTGGCCACACGCTCCGAGTTGGTCAAGGCCCCCCTGGCCGTGCCCGCGGGCAACGTACGGAGCGTGGCCTTCAGCCCCGACGGCAAGACCCTGGCCGCCGGATACGCCGGCGGAAGCAGCGGGGTGGTGTTGTGGGACGTGGCCACGCGCTCCCAGTTGGTCAAAGCCCCCCTGGCCGTGCCCGCGGGCGACGTACGGAGCGTGGCCTTCAGCCCCGACGGCAAGACCCTGGCCGCCGGATACGCCGGCGGAAGCAGTGGGGTGGTGTTGTGGGACGTGGCCACACGCTCCCAGTTGGTCAAAGCCCCCCTGGCCGTGTCCGAGGGTGACGTACAGAGCGTGGCCTTCAGCCCCGACGGCAAGACCCTGGCCGCCGGATACAGCCTCTGGCTATTCATCAGGACTTTCGCCATCCATGTCGAAGAGGCTGGTCGTGTCCCAGGATCGTTGAAACGCCTTGTTTTCTCGGGCGACTGTGAGGTGACGAAAATTCGGCGCTCGGAACCGAACCTCGAGGTTGGGGTAATGCTATGGGACATGGCAACACGTTTCCGTTTGGTCAAGGCCCCCCTGGCCGTGCCCGCGGGCGATGTATGGAGCGTGGCCTTCAGCCCCGACGGCAAGACCCTGGCCGCCGGATACAGCAGCGGCGGCGGCAAGGGCGCCGGGGTGGTGTTGTGGGACGTGGCCACACGCTCCCAGTTGCTCAAGGAACCCTTGGCCGTGCCCGAGGGCGACGTACAGAGCGTGGCCTTCAGCCCCGATGGCAAGACCCTGGCCGCCGGATACAGCAACGTCGGCAAGGGCGCCGGGGTGGTGTTGTGGGACGTGGCCACGCGCACGCGGTGGGGCGAGAGTCCCTTGGCCGTGCCCGAGGGCGACGTACGGAGCGTGGCCTTCAGCCCTGACGGCAAGACCCTGGCCGCCGGATACAGCAGCAGCGGCGGCGGCAAGGGCGCCGGGGTGGTGTTGTGGGACGTGGGCACACGCTCCCAGCAGTTGCTCAAGGAACCCTTGGCCGTGCCCGAGGGCGACGTACGGAGCGTGGCCTTCAGCCCCGACGGCAAGACCCTGGCCGCCGGATACAGCAGCGGCGGCCAGGGCGCCGGGGTAGTGTTGTGGGACGTGGCCACACGCATGCGGTGGGGCGAGAGTCCCTTGGCCGTGCCCGCGGGCGATGTATGGAGCGTGGCCTTCAGCCCCGACGGCAAGACCCTGGCCGCCGGATACGCCGGCGGAAGCAGCGGGGTGGTGTTGTGGGACGTGGATCTGAAATCCTGGCAGCGCCGTGCCGGCGAGATCGCCAATCGCAATTTCACCCGGGACGAATGGCGGCAGTACTTCCCCGACACGCCATACCGACCGACATTCCCCGACCTCCCCGTGGTGCCGTAACCTTCGACGGGCCGAACAACCATCATATCTCCTCCCGGGTCAACGGAGCCAGCGACGCGCGGTCGGCGTTATGCCTCAAAGGCCAAGTGCCACCACCACCCGATCAGTTGAAAGACAACACGGTGCCAAGTGCCACCAGATCCCGATCAGTCATCGAATGGACATGCTTAATTAACACTTTATGCTCAATCGCATATGTCATCCCGGTCACTCCGTGAACCTTCTCTTCTTGATGCAGGTCCCCTTCTCCGATCTACGTTACTCGCATAAAGGGCGTTATGCGAGCTATAGCGGGCCGGGGCTGGCGCCTGCAAGAGCCTGTTTGATGGCCTGCGAAATGGAGGACAGGTGGGGATGTCGAAGAGCTGCGTTGTGATGATGGTTTCGCGGCCGGGGTCTGACTCCTTCACGAAGACGTGCCGGAAGCCCCACCCGGATCCGACTTTGTCGGGGTAATTTTCGACCCAATTCGCGGACCCGTCCTGGTACGGGTAGACCCAACATTGACACTGGTGGCGAATTCCTTTTCTCCTCTCAGGCGGCCTGTTGCAAAGCGCCGAACCGCGAACAGCGGGTCTGGGAGCCTGGCGCCCCAGCCCACCAGTCATCGAGCCGGATCACGTTGATCGCCGCCGCTGTCAGGACATGCTGCAGGTGCGCCTTGGACTGCCCGATGTAGCGGCATCGCCGTAACCCACAACGCCGAACCGCTTGCTCATGCGTTCCCTCGATCCCGGCACGGGCCGCGTACTGCGACCGGAAGTCTTCGGTCGTTTGCCGGCGGCGGGCAGCCTGCAGCGCCTCGTGCTGCTCGCGGGCCTGGAGCCCGATAGTCCGCGGCTCCTGCTTCGCCTTCGTGCATTGGGTGCGGTACGGACACGGCGTGCAATCCTTGCGGCGGAACCGCGCCTCGAAAACCACGCCGTTCTGCGTATAGGAGTTGGGCAGCCAGGAGATGCTCTGCTTGCCCGCCGGGCAGGTTACCACTCGGCGATCCCAATCCACCTCGAAGCTCCCCTTGTCGAAACCCTCGCCGGCGCGAGCTTGCCAGCTGGGGTCCTCAGCCACGGGGCCGACGATAGTCACGCCGTACTCGCACTGGCTGTCGACGAAGACCTGGGCGTCAGTGTAGCCCTTGTCAACCAAGTGCTGAGCCGGGAGCAGATCGCGGCGCTTCTGCGACTCATGCACCACGTCGATCATGTTGTCGTCGGGCGTCGTCGCCGGCGTGGTCTCGACGTTGACGATCAGATGCGGCCGGTCCTCATCACACGTCTCGGTGAAGTGCACCTTGTATCCCACCCATTCCATCGCGCGCTTGGTGCTGTAACGCGCCTCCGTGTCGTAGGGTGAGCTGATCAATTCGGCCGGCGAGGGCATGTCCTTGACCTCGCGCCAGCGCAACTGGTGCGGCTCGCCGGTGTACTGCTCAGCCCAGAGGCGACGCAAGGTCAGCACCGCCGGGAGCTGCGCCAGCAAGGGCTGATCGGTCGCCGCATCCACGGCGGCCAAGAGCCGCTCTCCATCGGCCGCGATGACTCGGGCCAACTTCTCGCGGGCCGCATCGGTCTTGGGCAGGTGGTAGTTCTCGACTCGCCTCCTATGGAAGAGCCCGAGGACCGGGAACTATTACATCCTGATGGCGGACTGCTGATATACCATGTTGATTAATCAACCATATGAGTCTCAATATGGTACTATTGTATATATAGTAGTAGTGTTAGTCTTGATAGTCATCGAAGATGGCCGAGAAGGCGTAGTCGGACGGGCCGCCGGAGATCCTGGGATGGTCGCGGTCCACCGACCACATTGAGAGCAGACCCAGGCCCTGGGACTTGGCGAAATCCGTCAGCTCTCGGGCCTCCGTGACGTCGAAGACCTCCGACCGGACGTCGTTGACGCCGATCATCGGGGTGACGCCGATCATGGCCCACGTCGCCTGGTCGGGCGCGGCCTTGCCCTGGAGCTTGGCGAGCTGGGCCGCCGTGGACTGTGCGGCCTGGATGGCGTAGTCGCCCATCTTGCCGGCGGGCTTCGGGGCGTTGTAGTCGCCGTAGTCCATCGCCATGATGTTCACCTTAGAGAACGCCACGCCTTTGGCCATGGCCGACTTGAGGACGTACAGCCCACTGGCGGTGAGGCCGGTCGGCAGGACGGGCAGAGTGAACGAGATCGAGAGGCCGGAATTGGCCTTCTGGAGGGCCGCCAGGGCCGTGGACCGGCGGTCGATCGAGGCCTTGTCCGTGATGGCGGGGCCCTCGATATCGAGGTCGATGTGGGTCACGCCGTACTTGCTGATGACCTTCTGGTAGGCCGCCTGGAGCTGGGTCGTGTTCGTGATCATCTGGGCCAGCTCCTTGGAGCCGGCGCCGCCGAACGAGATCGTGACGTCGCCGCCGATGGCCCGGAGGTTGTTGATCGAGTTGACCAGGGTCGTCCCGAAGTCGCGCGACGTCAGCGAGTTGGCCGCGTCGCCCCAGACCGGGTTCGACCTCTGGTCGGACGTGATGAAGCCGAGCGTGAAGAACTTGACCCCCGAGGCCTGCGACAGGCCGACCAGGTTCAGGTCGGTCGCGCTGTCGGTCGTCTCGTCAACGTAGGGTGCGAAGACGTGCCCGGGCCAGGCGACCGGGGATACCGCCATCATCGCACGCCCCTCCAGGGACTCCAGCGTCGGCCGACACCGCCTGGCGTTGTGTGAATTTTGCATTTTCGACGATCCTCGTTTTGGTTTCTTCGGAGAAGTGTTTTTTCTAGTTCAATTAGGCGACCGGCAGGAATGAATTCACCTGCGACGCGGTCCTCCCTAGGCTTCATCAGGCGGAAAGGCTAGACTGCTCCACGCAAACCGGAAGGTGCTTCTGAACAGCGGTTTACGAGAAGCGCCGATAATTCGGCGCCCATTCGCTTTCCCAGTGTGCGGGGACCTGTTTGAGTTCTTGTGTGAGCTTCCACCTGCCGCTCTCCTCAACCCTAGGTTACGAGCGCGGCATTTTCCGCCGTCCCGAGAGGTCGGCGGCGTCGATTTCGTGGCACTAGGCGACACAAACTCGAAGTAGTCAAGGATTTACATCAATTTAAAAAATTGTCGCAAGGGCCAGTAAGGCGACCAGCAGGATTGAATACACCTGCGACACGGTCCTCTGCGGGCTTCGTCATGCGGGAAATCCAAACAGGTCTACACAAACCGGAAGGTGGTACCAAACAGCGTTTTACGAAAAGCGCCGATAATTCGGCGCCCGTTTGCTTTCCCAACTGTGCGTCGATCTGTTTGGGTTCTCGGGTAAGCTTTGACCTGCCGCTCGCCTTAGGATACAACATCGGGACGTTGATGTATCGATTGTTGCGGGATTGCCACGTCACGACGGCGGGCCACTGAGCCATGAATAACAACGGCCAAGAACACGGCTAGGAACATAGTGGTCACATGATCCCTATGTCAGTGTAAGGCGTTCGAGCACAGTCGGTTGCGCTTGTTTATCTGGGGTGTCTTAGCCGTTTGTTTGGTCGTTGATGAATAAGAGCGCGCCCTGCCAATGCTGCGGCGGCGGTGAGACCGTCGATGAGACGTGCGGGGGTTGTTCCGGCCACTTGCCGGCCCTCCAGATGGTCGATAGCACGCAAGGCAACACGCTCGTCTTCAGCGGGACGGTCGCCGTGGACTCGGCCGCCCAAGCAGGGCCACCGCATCAAAATGGGGGTTTTTCATAAGATAGGAAAGTCCAGACACAGTGATTGATCGAAAGTTTTGCGAGTATTCCAGACTTTTACAACCATAATTCGGAAGATTATTAAAAATGTGCCAATAGTACACATTATATGAACATACAAGATTCCCATCGAGAACAGCCAAAATCACTGGGATTTTAGATGCGGTGGCCCTGGCCGCCCAAGTGACCGGGGTGACCGATTGCGGGCCGGACGGGACGGTCGGGACGATCACGACGACGCTGACCTATGAATTGTTCTGTTCCGTGGGATCTCCGCCCAGCCCTCTAAACTTTGTCATATGAATCCGCTAAGCTTTCGCCTTCCAATGAGTTACAACTTCGCTAGGGAGGCAGCAATGGTGGTCCACAGCGATGTCTTCGAACGGTTCACGCAAGGTGATACCATTCCCGTCATGGCTCCGGCCGCGATGGAGAATGCTCTGAGCCCGCGGATCATCGACGGACTCTTCGAATTCGAAGACGTCGCCGAGCGGCAGTATACACGCGACCTCCTGTTCTCCTCGATCGTCGAGCTGATGAGCTTGGTCGTCTGCCGCATCCAGCCGTCGATCAACGCCGCCTATCAGATGACATCCCGGCTGCGGTGGCGGTCGATGAGAAACAGGGCCAAGCGGGGGTCGCGGAAGCACCAAGCCCAGGCGGGCTGGCCGTTGATCCGCCAGCCGGTTTCGTCCCCCTGAACCACGGGGGATTGGCGGAGCAACTCGAAGAGTTCGTCGACCACCGGGGAGAACAGTTGGCCGCCCCAGCGCAAGTGACCGAGCAGGCCGGCCCGGCTGACCGTCAGACCGAAGAAGTCATGCAGCAGGTTCTGGGTCTTGCCCAAGGAGATACCGAGGTGGGCGCGGCCGTAGCAGGTCAGCAAGCGGGCCCGCGGGCCGATGTGCGAGCCAGGCAATTCCAGGTCGCCGCGACCTTGGCAGGTCTGCTCACAGCAACGGCAACGGTAGATTTGCCGGCGGTAGCGATGCCACTCGATCCTCGGTTCGGGAAGATCGGCCACGAGGTGGTCTTCGTATTGGCCGGTCGGTTCCAGATCGCTAGCACCGCAATGGGAACACTGCTGGGGGGTGGACGTCGTGTTCGATGAAGGCGGTGCCTGGTGGGGGCTCAGGCCGAAAGTACCCGGGGTGCTTGCGATGCTCCTTGCGACGGTGGTCCGCACGGGGACCGTTCGAGTCGTCGCGGCCGTTGCGTGGGCGTTTGCCGCGCTGGCGAATCTTCTGGAGTTCGTGCTCCAACTTCGCCAACCGGCGCCGCAGTTCGGCGTTTTCCGCTTCCAACTCGGCGATCCGTTGCTCCAACGAGCCCACCAGGGCCAGGATGGCGGCTTGGGCCTGCGGTGGGACCGTCTTCCAGAGCGATTCGGGAATCGGAGGCTGAAGGCTCATACCCCGGTACTACGCAATCGCTTTACAAAGGGCTCGGCCTGGGAACGGCTACGTTGGCCCGAAAATTCCAAGAAGGGAAAGACGAACCGCTGAACAGTTACCCTTCCAAGCGATTCGTAGTTCTTGCGTATCCGAAGGCGAGCTGTGTAACCAAAGGTGTTAAAATTGCTCTTCGCAAATCATTTCTATGTAACCGCTTGTAGCAGAGACCCCAGCCAAAGCCGGTGATTGCATGAAAAAGTGAAAGCCGCGTCTCACCAAAGGGAGGTTTATGAGACCAGTGCTCGGCTGCGCTTTTGGAGGCAGACAACGCCCTTTGTCAATCATTAAATCGACCAGGGCAGGGAGGCCTCTTCGAGGCCAAGGAGCGGGTCGGATGAGGGCGAGGTGGCGGCTTTTGATGTCCTGAGTCAAGCTGGCCTGAACGGCTGCCTCAAGAGTGCTGCTCCCGAGGCCCCGACGGACCTCGCCACCAACTCGGACCAGATAGAAGGCTTTGGAGGTGAGTGACCGGGCGGTGGTCGATACCGGCCCCCTGGTCGCCATCGTCCGCGCGCGGGAAGAAGCCCACGCCCCTGATACCCCAAATGATTCGATGCATGGCCTAGCGCGTTGGCTCCCGAGGGCAATCCGAGGTACCATGGGATTTATGGAACCAATTACTACTCATGAGCCCGAGCCGCACGGCGAGCCGACGACCTTGCCGGTGATCACGGAGTACATCGGGGTACGCCCCGGCTACTGTGGCGGGGAGCCGCACATCCTCGGCCACCGCATCAAGGTCAGGCACGTCGCCGTCTGGCACGAGCAGATGGGGATGACGCCGACCGAGATCGCGGCTACCTACCCGACGATCACCCTCGCCCAGGTGCATGCGGCCCTCGCCTACTACTACGACCACCGCGACGAGATCCGGGCCGCCATCGAGGACGAGCATCGGTTCGTCGAGGAGCTGAAGGCGAAGACCCCGTCGCTCCTCCAAGAGAAGCTAAAGAGGCTCAAGGGCGAGGATGTCACGGACGATACGCTTCCACCTGGATGAGCATTGCGACCCGGCCATCGCGGCGGGCCTTCGCCTCCATGGCGTCGATGTCACGAGCACGGTCGAAGCGGGCTTGCTCCATGCCCGGGACGAAGAGCACATCGCCTACGGCGTCGCCACGGGCCGGGTCATCTTCACCCAAGACCAGGATTTCTTGAGGCACCACGCGGCGGGCGTGGAACACCGGGGTATCGCGTTCTGCTACCAGCGGAGCCGAAGCATCGGTCAAATCATCGCGAATTTGCTTCTCATCTGGGAAGCGTACGAGCCGGAAGAGATGGCGAACCGCGTCGAATACCTTTGACGGTGAAGTTCCGATCCTCTCCGCCTCCGTGCGGGGGGATCAGTGATTCGCTGCGACGGCGGCGAGTACCGGCTCATCGAACGACCGATAGATCCGCCGCTTGAGCCGCATCTACCGCCCCTTCAACGCACGCTCCTGCAAGCAATCGACTTCGCGAACCCTTTCATGACCGAAGAAAAACCCGCGTCTGTCCTTGTTGGTCGCATTCTAGACTGGTCTGCGGTCGTGTGCGTCTGCCTATGCAGACTACGCAGCATTCGCATCCACATTCCGTACACAATAGGGGTCACTTCGGAAGTTACGTCATGAAGTACGCCAGGCTGAGCAGTGGGAATCTCCGGAACGGCGGCCAATGGGTTCAGTGGCTCCTGGAGCCTGTCAGCCGGATCTGGATGCGCCGCGCCGCCACCTCGGCGTCTTCTTCCTTGCGCTCGAAGTAGAGCTCGGTCGTCCGGATGTCGGCGTGGCCGGCGAGCTCCCGCACTTCGTGCATCGTCGCCCCGTTGCGGATCGCGTCGTTGATCGCCGTTGTGCGTAGCGAGTGGATGCCGATGCCGCGGCTGCCCAGCCGCGATGGGTCGATCCCGGCCGCCTCGCAATATTTCTTGACCATCCGCCAGGGGGTCTTGCGGTCCAGGTGCCGCCGCTCGAAGCCGCTACCGTCTGGCCGCATGGGCCGAAAGAGCGGGCCTTCCGGGTCATCCCTGATACCGGCTTGCGCCACGTAGGGGCCGCACCGTATCGGCCGGCGGAGCCGGAGGGATCGGGCATCCGGCCGGGTCCGGAGCTCTCGGCCGACGCCCGGCTGGTGCGGGTGGTCCGCGCGGCGGTGGCCCGCGCCGACTATCGGGGCGATGCCTTCCCGCTGCTGAAGCGCCAGCAGCCGGAATGGACGCACGACCGCTGGGACCGGGCAGCGGCGGAGCTGGACGGCCATCAGCGGCTGGGGATTTGAGGCGAGATCGTCTTCCGTTCAGGCGGCGTGCTGACGCTGTGCTTCGACCTGGTCGAGGGCCTCGCGGAGCGCCGCAGCAAGGAGGTCGTCGTCCACGCCCTTGCGGTTTTCGATGGTGATCCTACAGCCGGCCGCCTTGAGCGTCCGGGAGGTCGGCACCTTCCTGGTCCGGCTCACCCCCCTGTCCTTGCCCGGCTTCGCCGGCGTGCGCTTGGCCGCGGAGCGGACGGCCGCGATCGTCTCGGAGCGGCTCAGGTGCTCCGAGACCACGCGGTCGGCGATCTCTTGCTGGCTCTCGGGATCTTCTACCTTGCCGATCTCGTAGGCGGTCGCGGGCGCCAGCGTCCCCTGTTCCACCTGGTCCTGCACCGGCTCGGGCAATTCCAGGAGTGCCAAGGCCCGGACGACCGTCGGTTGAGCGATGCCGAGCGTCTTGGCGGCCTGGTTCCCGGACCAGCCGTTCTTGTCCATCAGGGCCTTGAACGCCCTGGCCTGCTCGATGGGCCGCAAGTCCTCGCGCAAGCAATTCTCTATAAGCTGGAGGGCGAGAAGCTCGCCCTCGCCGAGGGGCTCCTCGGAGACGACGCAGGACATGGTAGCCATGCCCGCGATCTTGGCCGCGCGCCAGCGGCGTTCCCCACAGATGAGGGCGTACTTGCTCTGGGCCTCGTCCCAGCGCACCCGGATCGGCTGGAGCTGGCCCCGGGTTCTGAGCGAGTCGGCAAGCCGCTCAAGGGACTCCGGCTCGAATTCTTCGCGCGGCTGGTCCGGGTTGGGGACGATCTTGTCCAGTGGGACCTCGATGGCATTCTTGCTCTTGGCTACTCCCTGCCAGCGTGCCGGCATGGTCGAGGTCTGAGCACTCTTGTCGCCTCGCTCCAAGCCGGCCCCCATGCTCTCGGCGATG
>Ga0074046_10003324_pt1 | contig 13525 bp, 14 predicted proteins | sample BogForMeECP23OM3_FD_94441 | JGI IMG/M metagenome (GOLD analysis project Ga0074046, IMG submission 94441) | Bog forest soil microbial communities from Calvert Island, British Columbia, Canada - Bog Forest MetaG ECP23OM3 | ecosystem: Environmental > Terrestrial > Soil > Wetlands ...
CACTCGCCGCCGCCAGACCGTTGACCATTCGCTCGTGGCCAGAGACGCACAACGCCAGTGGCTCCAGGCGTGCCGGCCCCAGCCGCGGATGAACGCAGATCAGTCAATCCCGTAGGGCGAGTCAAGCCGAAGGCGACGGCCCACCAAGGTGCCTCGGCGTCCTGCTCGAATTCTGTTGGTTGGCTATCAAGAAAGGATCGTGTAATTCAGGCTTGGGAACTGGGCAAAGCCCTTATCGAAGGTCACCAGCTCAAGTCCTGCTGCGTGAGCGAAGGCAGCCAGGTACGCGTCGCTCCAGAGATTCGGCGAAAAAGTCGGCCGCCGGGTGAATGCCCGCCAGTGGATTTCGATCGGGCTCGGCTCGTGAACGAAAGTGACCCGTGGATCGCTCAAGATCCTGTCGTACAGGTCCCATGCGTCACTCAGGGATACTGCATCCTCATTGAAGACCTTGGGGTTGGATGCGAGTCGGAGGAACCCTTGCTGAGACAGCCGGCAAAAGCAGAATTGCCCGGCCGGCAAGCCGTCGAACCAACGCTTGGCGTCAAGGTGGTGGAAATGGACGTCGAACGCCAGGGCCAGCCACAGATTGATGTCAGGCAGGAACATCATCCTCTTCCAGGAACTCGGCGATGCGCTGGCCGGTCAAATGCAGACTCCCGGGGCGCCTGGACCGGACGAGAGGGAACTCGATCCGTTGCTCACCGACCGGCTTTGTCTCGGGCGCAGCGCCGGAGTAAACGATCACTTCCGTGCCTTCCGGCAATCGGAGCTCGCCCTCCAGGACCACGACGCCATTGTGGACGCGACCATGGATTTCCATACCCGCATTCTCAGTCGTCTTGTCATCTGAATCAAGTCCACCCTTTGTTTCGTTGAGGTCAATCGATGAGCAACCGGAACCCTGGGAAGGGCGAAGGGGACAAAGGGCGAAGGGGACATAGTGAATTGTGAAAGGGCCTTGGGTAATCTGGGGGATTCGGCTCGCCCGCCCTATGCTTCCTGTTCTATGAAGACAATCCACTATGTCCCCCTTGGAGCTCGACTTTCTTCAGAAGGAAGCCCCTCGGCGTTTCCAGAGGCGGTATTTCCTTGAAATCAAGCAGTTCTCTAAGCGGTTTCTGGATGATCGTCCGAACCCGCTCCGCTAAAATGAGTCGAAGTTCGCAAACGGTTCGACGATGACCAGATCCGCGAGAGACTCGGCGGGGCCGGACCGGAAGTCGGTGGGAGATGCGGCTCTTCAAGAACGAGAAACTCGTCGAGCGCCTGAGCGCCTTGGCCGTGGTCATTCTGTCATCAGCCTGCCCGGTTGCACGTATTCCTGGCACCAGACGGACGGAAGGCCTGTCCCAAGCGTGAACGGCGAAGCAACAGCGAAAGGGACCGCCCATGCCGAAAGAGATTCCCGACTGCCCGACGAAGCCGAACGCCGCGCCGGAAGCGAGCCGCCGTTACGAGGTCGAGTTGATTACGCCGATGTTCGGCGGTGGCGTCGAGCCACGGATGAACGACCCGAGTTTCCCGATCAGACCCACCGCGATACGGGGGCACCTTCAGTTCTGGTGGCGAGCGACGGTCGGGGCACGGTACGCAACGCGGGAGGTACTGCGAGACCGTCAATCGGCCATCTGGGGGTCCACGGAACGCGCGAGCCGGGTCCGAGTGCTGGTGGAGAATGTCCGGGCCAGCGAGCCGGTGCAGTGCGCGCAGGTCGAGTGGGACCAACGCTCCCGGCGTGGGCAGGGCCGGTGGCGAATCAATTGGCAGGCGCCCTTCAACGGGCAAGACTCGGCACTTCCATATGCGGTATTCCCTTTTCAGGGTGAGACGCCGCCTCCGAACCGAGACGCAACGGCAACCGTGCCGCCGGCAGCCTGCATCCATAAAGCGAGCTTTCGGCTGACCATCCAGTGTCCGAACGATATCTGGTCAGACGTCGAACCGGCGGTCTGGACATGGGCGAATTTCGGCGGGCTGGGCGGCCGCACGCGTCGGGGTTGCGGGGCGATCCTGTGCAGAGAACTGGCCCCACGGGATCACACCCATCTGGCCGAGCAACTGAGAGCATTTGCTCCGCGGCAATCAGCCGTTCGGGAATGGCCGGTGGTTGCCGAATGGGTTCTGCTCCGAACGGTTGACGCAGCGGGCGATCCGATCCGGGTTTGGGATTGGCTGATCGGACTGTTCAGGCACTTTCGCCAAGGGGTCGGTTTCGCTCGTAATCCTGGACAGCAGGCGAACCGACCGGGTCGGTCGCGATACCCCGAACCCGAGACGATTCGTCGCGTGGTGGGTCAGCCTCCAGGCCAGCACACCCGACTTACACATATTCCCGACGACGCCTTTCCGCGTGCAGACCTCGGCTTGCCGATCGTCTTTCACTTCCAGGGACAAGGAGAGCCGTCGCCAGACCCAATCCTCTATCCCTCCAATGGTTCCGACGACAAGCCGCGAGAGCGCATGGCCAGCCCCCTGATCCTAAAGCCCTTGGCTCTCGCGGACGGCAAGGCGATCCCGCTCATCCTGCGGTTGCGGACGCCGCCGCTGACCGGAGTTGATCTGCGGAGGGGCGGTGCGCCGCTTCAGATTCCGCCGACCACTTGGATCCGTGACGCCCGGCTATCGAGTTACCGTGATTCTCCTCTCGCCGGGTCACCCACTGGCTCCGCCCTCGAAGCGTTCCTCGCCTTCGCCCGAACTGAAGGCTTCACGGAGGTGACCCGATGACCCACCTCATTGCCATCTCCGTCGGACCGGTGCATGAGTTCATCGCGGCGGCGCGGCGAACCCGCGACCTGTGGTTCGGCTCGCATCTGCTCTCGGAGGTCAGCCGAGCCGTCGCGAAAGAAGTCGAGAAACAGGGTGGCACGCTGATCTTCCCGGAGTCCTCGGATGCGGACAATATCGCCAACGTGATTCTGGCCGAGCTGAATGCGGCGGCTGATCCGAAAGAGGTCGCCACGAAGGCCAAGAAGGGCGCTCAGAATCGCTGGTTGGAGTTCGCGGAGGAAGCCCGGGGCGAAGCGTCTGGCGTGATCCGCACCGACATCTGGAACGACCAAGTCCAGGATGTGATCGAGTTCTACGCCGCCTGGGTGGCTCGTTCGCCCGATTATCCGGCGGATCGCGCCCGCGTGAGCCGGTTGCTGGCCGGTCGCAAGAACTGCCGCGATTTTCTGCCGGCCAAGGGACGAGTCGGCGTGCCAAAGTCGTCCCTTGATGGGCAGCGCGAATCAGTGCTGAAGCCGCCCTCAGAGTGGCCTGCGCGGTTTCGCGCCCGCCTACGAGTCCGGGAAGGGGAACAACTCGATGTAGTCGGGTTGGTGAAGCGTGTCGCCGGCGGATACCAGCCGTATCCGTCGGTGGCTCGCGTGGCGGCAGACCCGTGGGTCCGAGGGAACCATGAACGACTTGGGGATGTGATTTCCGCGTGCAGGCAACTCGACAACCAAGTCATTCGTCCACTCAACACCGACGCGCACCCGCAATTCGCGGCGTTCGGGTTTGAAGGCACAGCGGTCTTCACGAGTCGGCACCACGAACTGGAACAAGAAACGGAAGTCGCACCTGAACAGCTTCGTCAGCTTCGGAATGCCCTCGCCCAGTTGCCGGAACCCGAGCCATATCTTGCGGTTCTCCGTGCCGACGGCGACAGGATGGGCGAAGCGCTTTCCCGGGTGATATCCGCAGACGACCATCGTACGTTCTCGCAAGCACTAGCCGAGTTCGCGGGAGAAGCCCGAAAAATCGTCAACACCCACAACGGCGTGCTCATCTACGCCGGCGGTGACGACGTGTTGGCATTCCTGCCCGTGGACAAGTGCCTGGATTGTGCCCGGAAGCTTCACGACAGGTTCGCGGAACTGTTGAGGAAATACAACTCCCGCACCCTCTCCGTCGGCGTTGCCATCGGGCACTTCATGGAGAACCTGGAAGACCTGCTCGAATATGGCCGGGCAGCCGAGAAACTCGCCAAACAGCCGGATCGCGACGGGTTGGCGATCCATCTGCACAAGCGCGGCGGCGCTCCGATCCGGGTGCGGATGAAGTGGACGGAGAAACCCGACGAGCGGATTACCCGCTATGCCCATCTCATTCTGGCCGAGTCGATCCCCGGCAAACTGCCGTATGACCTACGGAACCTGGCCAAGCTTTACGAGGACTGGCCGGCCGACACAGTGACAAACGCCATTTGGCAGGATGTCATACGGGTTATCCGCGACAAGCAACCTCGCTCCGGCCGACAGTACATGCCCGAGATCGAAAAGGCGTTAAGGGAACGAATCAAGGACGCCGCGAGCCTCCATCGGTTCGCCGCTGAACTTCTCGTTGCCCGGCAAATCGCCACGGCACTACGGCAAGCCGGAGAGCGTCTGGCACGAGCCACGGAGGCGGCGTCATGAGCGTGACCATCTTGCAACTGACGCCCCACGACCCGATCATCGCCCGCGACGGCCGACCGTTCGGGGCCGGTCAAGGCAACCGGATGCGCGGCCTGAGCTGGCCGCTGCCGTCGGTTGTCGCCGGTTCGTTCCGGACCGCACTGGTGAAGGCGGGCTCGGGCCTCGACTTCTCGGGCGACATGCCGCAGCGACTAATGGCCATCGAAGTGGCCGGCGTGTTTCCCACTGTTGGAAGTGAGTTGTATCTGCCCGCGCCGAACGACGCAGTAGCTGAGCCGACCGAGGATGGCAAGGGCATCAAAACCGTGTATCGGGTCACGCCGCAGCCAAACAACGGCGGATGTGATTTTCCGGATGATCTGCCGTTGCGGCCGGTCATGCTCTCCGAGGAGCAGGCCAAGACCGATTTCAAACCGGCTGACGTGCCGACTTGGTGGCCCATGGGCCGGTTTGTGAAGTGGCTCGTGGGTGAAGGTGAATCCGTTACGTTCGACAAGGCATTCCTGAACAGCCCGGTTCAGGAAACCCGCGATCACGTGAGTCTCGACGCGGACCGTGGCGCGGCCGCCGAAGGACAACTCTTCGCGACGGCGGGAATAATCGTGACGCACCTGCCGCGTTTCTACCCCAAGAATATACCGCGCGACCAAAAGCCGATGACCTTTAAGGAGCGTCTCGCCGAGATCACCATCTCCGCTCGGGTGACGATCAACGACGCGCGATTCGGCCACATGGAGGGGTTCAATACGTGGCACCCGCTCGGCGGTGAGCGGCGACTCGTTCACTGGCAGCGCACCGATGCCCCAGACTTGTGGACGTGCCCGGACGCCGTTCGGTCGGCACTTGGAAACGCAACGCGGATTCGGATGGTGTTGGCCACGCCGGCGATCTTCGACCACGGCTGGCAACCAGGCTGGCTCGACGTGAACTCGCTCACCGGCAAGCCGATCGGTGACGGGCCGGTGCTGAAACTCGTCGGCGTCAGCAACGCGCGGTGGAAAGCCGTTTCCGGCTGGTCGCTCGCCCCACCCCGTGGGCCGAAGCCGATTCGCCGCATGGTCCCCGCCGGCAGCGTCTACTTCTTCGAGAAGGTCGAGGGAGATAGCAACATTCTGGCCACCCAGGGTTGGCTCAGGCCGGTCAGTGATTCACCGCAAGATCGCAACGACGGCTTCGGACTGGCTATCTGGGGCACCTGGTAAACGAACAAGACATCGAGGAATGGCATCATGCCCACTACACGAATCTACTGGCTTCATGCCCTCAGCCCGACGCATGCCGGGATCGGCCCGGGCGTCGGCTACATCGACCTGCCGATCGACCGCGACCGCGTCACCGGTTGGCCGATCATCCGCGGCTCCGGGTTCAAGGGCGTCTGGGCGGATTACTACACGCAGCGAGAAACCGAGAAAGATCGCAAGAAGAATGACCTTCTCCGCGCAGCGTTCGGCATTCCCGGCGATGACAATAACTCGAACGCCGGGGCGCTGATCCCGACCGATGCCAAGCTCGTCTGCTTGCCGGTGCGCAGTTTCCGCGGGACGTTCGCCTGGTGTACCTCCGCCTTATGCCTGAGGATGTTGCATCGCGCTCTTTCTCTTGCAGGATTGAAACCGCCGGAAGTGCCTCCGTCACCGTTGGAATCCGACGATCAGAACAACAAGAGAGGCGAAGTGTTCTGCGTGGGGCAGACCTTGGTCGAACAGGGCGCGGTGTATCTGGAAGAATTAGACTTCACGGCATCGGCGAACGATCAAGCTACGGCTTGGGGCGAGAAGATCGCCGCGTGGGTTTTCGCCGACGATGCCGCTTGGCAGGAGCAATTCAAAAGGCGGTTCGTCGTTCTTCCAGACACTGCTTTCGACTTCCTTTGTGAGACAGGCACCGAAGTCCACACCCGCGTACGCATCGACGACGACACCAAAACTGTCGCGACGGGCGCTCTTTGGACGGAGGAATCGCTGCCTGCCGAGACGATCTTGGCTGGCATCGTGCAGTGCGATCGCGTGTTCGGCCGCAACGGTGAGGACATCACGCCGGCCGGGTTGCTCGACCGGTTCGCAAAAGGCCCGCTCACCCTGCAGATCGGCGGCAAGGCAACCATCGGCCGGGGGCAAATGCGCTGCGTGTTCACACCGGTAAACGGGGGTGGCCAATGAGCGTTCACACCCGAAGTCAAAGGCTGGCCCAGGCGGCATTTCCTCCCATTCAGGAACGGCAGAAAAACCTGCAAGAGAAGGAGCTCAGAGAGTACAAAACTTTCGCCCAGAAGTTCCCGGCTTTGATTCACACATGCGGCTTGGCTCAGGCCGTGGCGTTCGCTCTCGCGAAGCTGGAGACCGGTTACATCGAAGACTTGGCGACCGTGCTAAAAGCGACCGGGCATCCCGATGTGAGTTCAGCTCAAGCCCTTCAAAAACAGACGCAAGAACAGCCTCTGAGCGGCTATCTTCGCCTGAGCCGCGATGCCATCAGCGCGGCGGGTTGGCTGAAGCGTTACGTCGAGGCGGCGGTCGGGGAGGGCGAATGATGCGCAAACCCATTATCGCGTTGAAAGACAAGCGAGCGCATCGTGGTCAGCACGCCGGGCTCCTTCTGCAACGCTATCTTTGCGAGAATGCAACAGGTGACGGCGGCAACCCAGAGGAAAAGCGGGCCATACTGCGAGCCGCAATGACGGCAGCGACGGACGATGAGGTGCGCGCCCTTTATCGAGCCGCATTCGACCGCTGGTCGTCATCGCTCCCAATCGATCCGGCGCCCGTCGATCTCGTTACTTCGGGGCGCCTCATCGTCGGCCTCGGGTCGGAAAACGTGCTGGAAACCGGCATCCGGCTGCACCACACCTACGGTATGCCAATCATTCCCGGTTCGGCCCTGAAGGGACATGCTGCTCACTATTGCAACGAGGTTTGGGGACCGACCGATGAGAGTTTTCGCCGCGAATCCGGTAAGTATCATCAACTTCTCTTCGGCACCACCGACGACGGCGGCTGCGTCACCTTCCACGATGCCTGGCTGACGCCGGAATCGCAGAAGCCGCTGGTTCTCGACGTGATGACCCCGCACCATCCGAAGTGGCTCGATGGCTCCGTCCCGCCGACCGATTTCGACAGCCCCACGCCAGTGCCATACCTGTCGGTGACTGGTCAATTCCGCGTGGCAGTCTCGTGGCACGGACCGGCGAGCGACAAGGCGAAAAACTGGACAGAACTCGCGCTGTCGCTGCTCAAAGACGCCCTGAAAGACTGGGGCGTTGGCGCCAAGACCAGTAGCGGGTATGGGCGCTTGGGCGCGCCAAACACAGATCAGCCCAATCGATCAGCCCCAGCAGGGACACAAACACGAGCGCCAGATGTTCCGCAGCCTGGTATCCGCGTGGAAGCAGTGTTGCTCGAAGAGAAGACGAAGAAGGGCGGTTGGAAGGCAAAGCACCATTCATCGGGCTTGGACGGCCCCATCCAGAACACCGGCGACGTACCCGGCGACAAGAGACCGGGCGACAAGGTGATCCTGATCGTCGCGTCAGCGAATCCGCGAGAGATTGCCTTTCGTTACCCGACCGCTGCCGACGACCAGCGTGCAACGAAGCCAAAGGGCGGTCCCAAAGGCGGCCAGCGACCGCGCGGAAGGAGCTGAACAATGACCCAACCGTGCATTCTTGTTTGCACTGTCGGCGGCTCACACCAGCCCATCGTCACGGGGATCTTGCAGCATCGTCCTCAATTCGTTCATTTCCTCTGCTCGGATGACGCCGGCAAGGCCAAAGGCAGCTATACCCAGGTCGTCGGCGAAGGAAAGATTCTCAAAAGCAGCAGAGACCTCGACAAGCCGGACCTGCCGAACATCGTGACCCTGGCCGGGTTACAAGATGAGCAATACCGCGTTCATAAGATCAAGAACTTCGACGACCTCAACGCCTGTTACCTTGAGACAGTGCGGGTGATTGCGGAGGCGCGCAGGCAGGCGCCGGAGGCGCGGATCGTGGTGGATTACACGGGCGGTACCAAATCGATGACGGCGGGCCTAGCCGCCGCGGCGCTGGACGATGGTCGCTGCGACATTTCTCTTGTGGCCGGGCAGCGCAGCGATCTGGTGGCGGTTCAGAACCAAACCGAATTCGTGCGACCTATCCACGTCTGGGACGCACAGGCCCTGCGACGGATGCAGGCGGCGCGGGAGCTGCTCTGCCGTTACGATTACGCCGCGGCTGAGCATGTCCTGCTCGACGCTGCCGCCCGTTTCGCCGGCGAACATACTTTGCAGACACTCCAGCGCGGCATCGCCCTGTGCCGCGCCTTCGATGCATGGGATAAGTTCCGGCACGCCGATGCCCGACAACTGCTGCGACCCTACCAGGGGCAATTCGTTCCTTGGTGGCGCGTGCTGGGCTCCCTTGCCAGTGAAAGCCAAGGACACGGCTTCGAGTGGGTTGAAGACCTGCTGCTCAATGCCGAGCGCCGTGCCCTACAGGAGCGTTTCGACGACGCCGTCGGCCGTATATATCGCGCCGTTGAGCTAATTGCCCAGGTCTGGCTACAGGTTGCTCGTGGCATCCAAACAGGCGACATCAAGATGGAGTTGGTGCCGGAGACGAAGCGTACCGACGTGGAACGTTGTCGTGAACGCGATGGCAGCATCAAGATTGGTCTGCTACTGGCCTGGGACCTTGTTGCCGCGTTTCCGGATGACCCCTTGGGCAAGCTTTTCGCCGAGCAGCGCGGTCGGGTGCTGGATTTCCTCAGCGTGCGCAACGCCTCACTATTCGCCCACGGCTTTCGTCCTGTTTCCCGAGCGGATTATCGCAAGCACGTGCCGCTCATCATGGATTTCCTGCGGGGTTGCATAGAGGCCGCCGTTGCCGCCCGCGATCTGAAACGCGCGGTGGTGCTGACACAACTGCCAACCGATTTCTTGGATGATCAACAAAGCTAACGCGACACACGTATAGATGCGAGCCTTCGGCCAGTACGGTATCGCTCCCGATGAGCCGATGCCGTGGCTGCCCGACATCCCGCGTGGGGCGCTGGTCGTGATCGAAGGTCGGGCTCCGATCTGGCGCTACGGCATGGCATTTCACCGATTACATGGTTCCCCAGCGGGAGCCATTGCAGTCTTCGATCCCCGCCTTGGAGCCGTCATCGTCGCCTCGCATCATCCGAACTGGCGCGAGGGACAGGTGATAGACGTCGGTCCACTATAGGCAAAATCGGACTAACCAAGTCCGAATGCAAGGCAAAGGAGGCAAAAGGATAAGGATTGCGGAGTTATTCTCCCGGGTTACGATGATCCCAGGAAGCTACGCAGGAGGCTCTTCGCAGGCAAGGAGCAGGGGCCCGGGCACGCCGATGAGCTCGGGCAGAAAGAGATGCTGGAAAAACTCGACCGCCGCATCGCTTTTCTGCTCCGCAAGGCCATCCGACAGGCTGGGTACTGCCAGGAACTCGCATGGTCCGCCGAGATCCAGTGGCGGGGGGTCGGGTTCTGGCCGGGAACCGATCTTGCGGTCCGGTACAATTACCCCGAGAAGCTTCGTCGCTTCCGGCGGGTCCATGTACGGATCACCTGGCGTGACTCCGCAGGCAAGCCCCTCGCGATGCCCGGTCCGATCTACCTCGGGGGCGGGCGATTGCACGGTCTTGGCTTGTTCGCGGGCTGGTGGACGGCGGATTGCTCTTCCAGCCTGTCCACCGGACCGTGGAGGGCTTCCCCGTACCTGTCGCGTGCCCCATCGCACTGGGCCGCGCGTTCCATTTTGGTCTGAGGCTCTTCCCTCCCGCAGGCGTCTTGGAGTAGACTGTCGCACCGAGTGGAGCGCCTGTGCGCCACGTTCCGAGTACGGCGCCAGCCTGGCCGGCTGGTGCTGCCTTTCTCGACCCTTGACCTGCGAGCGGTGAGGTGCTGAAATATGGATCAGGTCGCATTCTGGCCACAGCTCCTTGGCAATCAGGATGTTAGCTCGAAAACGCCTTGCGGACGCCTCTCGCTGCGCCCAAGCCCCGTTCCCTTTGGACTTTACGACTTCATCTCCGGAGCTCGCGATCGGTTTGACACCCCCGCGGGTCGACCCTCTCGCAAACCCGGTCCTAAGTCCTTTGCTCCAAAGGGTCCGGAGGGCGGGCCCTCTTCCACGGCTCCATCGGCCGTGGCCCCATTGAAGCCGGGAAACGACCGGGAGCCCGTTTCAGCAGATCAGAGTCTCTTCCACGGCTCCATCGGCCGTGGCCCCATTGAAGCTGGTGCGACCGAGCCGGCCGCTACTGGCGCAGCCAGCTCTTCCACGGCTCCATCGGCCGTGGCCCCATTGAAGCGCTCCTGCGAGTGCTCTTGTTCGGCAGCACGCAGTTCTCTTCCACGGCTCCATCGGCCGTGGCCCCATTGAAGCCGGACTGAATCAGCCTGGAGATTGCACGACCGGCTCACTCTTCCACGGCTCCATCGGCCGTGGCCCCATTGAAGCCGCTCCCGGTTCAGGCGGGTCCGGATCGAGCCAGTGCTCTTCCACGGCTCCATCGGCCGTGGCCCCATTGAAGCATACTGCTCTTTAATGCGCGCTCGGGCCTGTCGTCGCTCTTCCACGGCTCCATCGGCCGTGGCCCCATTGAAGCGAAAGCAGCGGGAACCGAGAGCGGAGGTACTGGCTTTCTTCCACGGCTCCATCGGCCGTGGCCCCATTGAAGCGCTTCCATGCCGGTACCGCTGTCGCGAACCGGCTGACTCTTCCACGGCTCCATCGGCCGTGGCCCCATTGAAGCCCCAATAATGAATGCGCTGGTAAACCGACTCCAGGACTCTTCCACGGCTCCATCGGCCGTGGCCCCATTGAAGCACAACATGCACCTTGGACATTCGACCCATTAGGAGCACTCTTCCACGGCTCCATCGGCCGTGGCCCCATTGAAGCGACTAAAACTGGCGTCATAGATTGGCGGATGGCTTTCTCTTCCACGGCTCCATCGCCGTGGCCCCATTGAAGCGATTTCGCAAAACGGCACGGTCTCGATCTCATCACTCTCTTCCACGGCTCCATCGCCGTGGCCCCATTGAAGCGTATGCAGATGTCATCGCTATGGCCGGATTGGTCCTGCTCTTCCACGGCTCCATCGCCGTGGCCCCATTGAAGCAGGCCATGAAGCGCCTTCTCCGCCAGCTCGGGCGACCTCTTCCACGGCTCCATCGCCGTGGCCCCATTGAAGCATGCTCGATCCGCGGAACAAGACCCTGATCGCAGATCTCTTCCACGGCTCCATCGCCGTGGCCCCATTGAAGCGACGTACCGAACAGGTAGCCTGATCTCACGTGTGGCCTCTTCCACGGCTCCATCGCCGTGGCCCCATTGAAGCCTCCCCCTGCGCCGCCGATCGCCGGCACCACATCACCCTCTTCCACGGCTCCATCGCCGTGGCCCCATTGAAGCCCAAACCACCTCGCCCGATGGGGAATCACGACGGCGCTCTTCCACGGCTCCATCGCCGTGGCCCCATTGAAGCGGCTTTGGTTCGGGCCGTGACCGGGTCGACCTCGGCCTCTTCCACGGCTCCATCGCCGTGGCCCCATTGAAGCGAGGCCGGGGGCTGCACCTCTTGCTGCATGACCGGCTCTCTTCCACGGCTCCATCGCCGTGGCCCCATTGAAGCAATCGCCACGATCGCGATTCGCTCGCGCTCCGCAAAGCTCTTCCACGGCTCCATCGCCGTGGCCCCATTGAAGCCTCAGCATCAGTCGCCGATTCATCTGTGGGTCGTACTCTTCCACGGCTCCATCGCCGTGGCCCCATTGAAGCAACAAAACGTCCGGCGGGACAACCGTGACATTGTCTCCTCTTCCACGGCTCCATCGCCGTGGCCCCATTGAAGCTTGAAGCCTGGCGACAACGCGGTGCCGATCACTCATCTCTTCCACGGCTCCATCGCCGTGGCCCCATTGAAGCAATCACATGGCTCTCGCCTGGAGAGGAGACGACGTCCTCTTCCACGGCTCCATCGCCGTGGCCCCATTGAAGCTTGGTTCAGACCCGCGTGCACATCCGCTGGTTAGTGGCTCTTCCACGGCTCCATCGCCGTGGCCCCATTGAAGCAGTGCCTTGTCTTTGGCCCGGGCCCCCTTCGCCAGCTCTTCCACGGCTCCATCGCCGTGGCCCCATTGAAGCACCACGTGCTGGCGACCGAACGACGCAAGGGCATGGCTCTTCCACGGCTCCATCGCCGTGGCCCCATTGAAGCAAGATAAGCGCGACTGACACATCCGTTTGGACCTGGACTCTTCCACGGCTCCATCGCCGTGGCCCCATTGAAGCTACCCGCGCAGATTCCGACAGCCAGGACCCCGTCCCTCTTCCACGGCTCCATCGCCGTGGCCCCATTGAAGCTTAAACCCTGAGAGGCAGACATGTCCGTTCTGATTTCTCTTCCACGGCTCCATCGCCGTGGCCCCATTGAAGCGTGTACCATGTGCTCGCGTCGGAGCGCCGCAAGGGCCTCTTCCACGGCTCCATCGCCGTGGCCCCATTGAAGCTGAGTTCGAGACGCGCTGTTATGACCTCGAGGTTTTTACTCTTCCACGGCTCCATCGCCGTGGCCCCATTGAAGCTGTTGCACTTTTTGGCTCCTGTGTCTGGCGTGTGGCTCTTCCACGGCTCCATCGCCGTGGCCCCATTGAAGCAGCGATGCTTGAACAACGGAATCCCTGCGTGGTGGCCTCTTCCACGGCTCCATCGCCGTGGCCCCATTGAAGCCCTGGCCGGTCGTTTGCGCTCGAGGTGCTCCCCTGGCTCTTCCACGGCTCCATCGCCGTGGCCCCATTGAAGCTCAGCACCCATCGGTTCACCAGTCACGAGGATCAAGCTCTTCCACGGCTCCATCGCCGTGGCCCCATTGAAGCCCCCTGGAATGTCGTCGCCTTCCATCACGTCGTTGACCTCTTCCACGGCTCCATCGCCGTGGCCCCATTGAAGCGTCGGCCGTCTCCTCGGGCGGTCCATTCCGCCCTGCCGGGGGGAAAAGGTGACAGCCACGAATGGCACTCGGATTAGGATTAACGTCTTACGGATTAATGACTTACGTTCCACTCTGACAAGTATTAGATTTATAGAGTTATATATAAACAATATAGAATAAGCC
>Ga0074046_10003325_pt1 | contig 13524 bp, 10 predicted proteins | sample BogForMeECP23OM3_FD_94441 | JGI IMG/M metagenome (GOLD analysis project Ga0074046, IMG submission 94441) | Bog forest soil microbial communities from Calvert Island, British Columbia, Canada - Bog Forest MetaG ECP23OM3 | ecosystem: Environmental > Terrestrial > Soil > Wetlands ...
AGTATGACGCGGCCTGCGGCTGCGAGGTGCTGTTAATCCTGACGGCGTGGCGGCAGTTCGCCAGGCTCGACTTGCAGAAGCTGCACAGTGTGATGAAAGAACCGATCATCTTCGACGGGCGAAATTTGTTCGTCCCCGAAGAAATGGCAGCAGCGGGATTTGTGTACCACAGTGTGGGACGGGTGTCGCCGGCGGTGCAGCGGGCAGGGGCAACGTCAGTTTCGAGTTTCAAGTTTCAAGTTTCGAGTTTCAAGAGCGCGGGCGAAGAAGAGCCATCCCAGACGCGGCTTAGCTTCCCAGGTTAGCGCCCAAAAGAGGGGCGCGAACCTGGGGCACCCAACAAGTCGGCCTCGAGATTCAAGATTCGAGTTTCAACATCTTCATGACCACTCCCCCGGAACTCCCCAGCGAGCAACTGATCGTTAGCCAAAGCGGACGGGCGCGACCACCGCTGGTGGTGGCGAGCCAGTTCGACGAGGTGCTGGTGGCGGAAGTGCGGCGCATGTTCCGCCAACGGCGGCGGCTGATTGCGGCCTGCACCGTGGTTTGTCTGTTGCTCGCTGGGGGTTACCTGCTGGTGAAAGCTCCGCAGTTCGAGGCAGGGGCACAGATCGAAGTGCGCCCAGCGGGAACGAATTCGCTGGGGCTGGATGAAACGGCGGCAAAGGTGTTCAGTCCCTCTGAGGCGAACACGCAATTGCAAACCGCCGCTCAGGTGCTCCAGAGCAAGGCGATCGCGCTGGAGGTCATGCGGCAGTTGCACATGGCCGAACGCAGCGATTTCGCCGGCCGGTGGCGGCAGGAGGGCAGCGTGCCGGTGGAGTCGCTCCCGCCGGGAATACGAGACCAACTACTGCAACGCTTCCAGCGGGCACTGACTGTGAGCGTGGTCCCCAAGACAGACATCGTGTCGGTGCGCTTCAAGGCGCGAAACGCCGAGCTGTCGGCCGCGGTGGTGAACGCGGTCATCAACTCATACACGGAGAGGAAGATCCGCACCAGTTACGACTCGGCCATGCAGGTCTCGAACTGGTTGTCGGGGCAGATGGATGACCTGAAGAGCAAGGCCAGCGAATCGCAGGAAAAGCTGGCGGAACTGCAGCGGACCACAGGCCTGATCGGCGCGGACGAAACGAGCAACATCGTTACCGACAAGCTCAAACAGTTGGATGAACAACTGACGGCCGCACAGGCAGACCGGGTGGTGAAGGAAGCGCGGTACCGCATCGCGACGTCGGGAAACCCGGAGCTGCTGGTGACGGCGGCCCCGGATCCGACGTTGCAGTTGTTGCGAGCACAGGAGGCAGAGCTTCGGCTGCAATATACGCAGCTGAACACGAAGTACGGGAATGGGTATCCCAAGCTGGCGGAGGTAACAGCGCAGGTCGCGAAGGTGGACCAGGCGATCGACGTGCAGTTGAACAAGCTAAGCGAGCGCTACAAGAACGATTACACGGCGGCGGCGAACACGGAGACTATGTTGCGCGCCGCGTTCGAGGAGCAGAAACAGAAAGCCTACGACTTGAATCATGGCGCGGCACAGTACGCGATCTTGAAGCATGAGGTCGAGACCACGCGCGATCTGTATGAAACGCTGCAGCGCAAGCTGAAGGAGGCGGGAATCTCGGCGGGGCTGGCATCGGCCAACATCGGTCTGGTGGACGCGGCACAGGTGCCGTCGGAACCGGTTGAGCCGCGGGTGCCGGTCGTTCTGGGCTTGGGCCTGGGCGCGGGACTAGCGCTAGGGACGCTGGGCGCGGTGGTGCTGGAGGCGATGGACACCACGATTCGCTCCGGCGAGGAGGCTGAAGCGCTGTGCGCAGTGCCGTCGCTGGCGACCATTCCACGGATGGACCGAGAGACGACGGCAAGCCGGTTCTGGCCGCACGTGGTGGAGAACGAGCAGGACTGGAATGTAATCGCAGCGAAGCAGCCACATTCGAAGGCGGCGGAATCGTATCGTACTCTGCGCAGTTCCCTGCTGCTGGGAGCGCGTGGGGATGCCAGGGTGCTGGTAATCACGAGCGCACTGCCGTCGGAGGGGAAAACGCTGACGGCTGTGAACTGTGCGACGGTCTTGGCGCAGCAGGGATCGAAGGTCCTGCTGGTGGATGCCGATTTGCGGCGCTCTTCCCTGCACCGCAATTTTGGGATCAGGAGGGAGCCTGGTCTGGGAGACGTGCTGGACGGACGGTGTGCGGCAAACGAAGCAGTGGTGACGGTGGAGACCGTCCCGCACCTGTCGGTCGTGAGTTCGGGGAGGCCGGTGGCGTATCCGGCGGAGGCACTGGCTTCAGAGGCGATGACAGCGGCGCTGGGGCGTTGGCGCGCTGAGTATGACCACGTCGTTATCGATACGCCTCCGGTAGCCATGGTGACGGACGCGGTGGTGCTGGCGGCGCGCGCGGATGCGGTGCTGCTGGTGGCAATGGCGTCGGGAACCACCAGACAGGCGCTGCGGCGAACGCGCGACCTCCTGCTGCGTGCCAATGCAAGGATTGCGGGCGTGGTGGTGAACGGCGTGGACACGCGTTACGAAAGCAGCTACTACCACGCGTATGGGCGCGATGAATCGGACGAGGAGAACGAGCATGATCCGCAGCTCACTGCGTAGACGGTTCGGTTCGGTCGCGGCCGTAGCACTTATTTGCGCTTGGATGATGTTTGCTTCGGCAGGAATTGCGCAGGCTCAGACGGCCGCGAGCGCAAACCGCGCTGAGGCAGCTCCAGCGATGCGGTTGGATGCGGGTGATCTGCTGGAGATCACGACGTTCGATACGCCGGAGCTTTCCGGCAAGTTCCGGGTGGACAGCCGCGGGTACATCACGCTGCCAATTGGCGGTGCGGTGCCGGTGCAAGGACTGACAGCGGAACAGGCGAACACCGCCATTGAGCGGTCTCTGCGCGACCGGGACATCCTGAAGAACCCGCATGTCACGGTGCTGGTGCTGGAGTACGCGACCCAGGGAGTAAGCGTTCTGGGCGAGGTAAAGACGCCGGGGGTCTATCCGCTGGAGGGAAAACATGGAGTGCTGGATTTCATCTCGATGGCGGGAGGACTGATGCCGAGTGCGTCGAAGGTAGTGAGCGTCACGCACCGGGCGCCGCCGTGGGAGACGGTCACGGTAAACCTCTCGGGCGCTGCCGGCGGCACGCTGGAGAACGACGTCGAGGTCTTGCCGGGTGACCGCATTGTGGTGTTGCGCGCAGGCGTGGTGTACGTGATCGGCGACGTGGGTAAGCCGGGAGGCTTCGCGATTGATGGGAAAGATGGCGTGACCGTGGTGCAGGCGCTGGCGCTGGCGCAGGGGATGAACCGGACAGCGAAGTCAAATGGGATGCTGATTCGGAACAGTCCGGGCGGGCGCACGGAGACGCAACTGGCGCTAAACAAGATCCTGACGAACCAGGCGCCGGATCCGAAGCTGCAGGATGGAGACATCTTGTACGTGCCGCTCAGCGGTACGAAGGATTGGACGAACAAAGGAGTATCGGCAGCGTTGCAGATGGCGGTGGGAATGGTGATCTATGGGCACTATTGATGGAATTGCCGGGCCTCCGGCTGTAACCAGGGCAGGAGTTTCGAGTTTGAAGTTTCCCGTTTCAAGTGAACAATGGTTGTCCCGAGGGCCGATCTCACATGCCCTGCCGGGTGGCAAAGCAATTAGGTTCACATCCCCCTTCCCACCCTTTCGCTTCGCGAAAGGATGGGGCACCCAACTCCTGATTTCTCGCTTCGCTAAGGGATGGGGTACTCGGCCCACTCGGCGCGGATTGTGGGTGGTGCTGCTAGGGCCGGACGGGGCGGGCAAGTCGTCGGTGATCGAGGGACTGGGGAGCGGAGTGTCGGCGGGCTTTGCGGGTTGCGAGAGATTTCATCTGCGTCCTGCGCTAGCGCGACGTAAACAAACCGAGAATCCGAACAGGAACCCGCACGGACAAACAGCACGCGGAACACTGATCTCGGTGTTCAAACTGATTTATCTGCTGGCAGCGAACTGGCTGAGCTATGTGGCAGTGGTGCGGCCACGGGTGGCGCGCGGAATGTTGGTGCTGTTCGACCGCTACTTCCCTGACTGCGTGGTTGACGCCAAGCGATATCGATTGCCGGCATCGTGCAGGCGATTGACGGAGCTGGTAGCGGCGCTGGTTCCTCAGCCGGACTTGTGCGTGGTGCTGGACGCCCCGGCGAGCACGCTGCAAGACCGGAAGCCGGAGGTAGCGCCAGCAGAGTCGGAACAACAGCAGAAAGACTATGCGCGACTTGCAATGACGCTGCCGAATGCCTCGGTTGTGAATGCCACGCGCCCTTTCGCAGAAGTCCTCGATGAGGTGGTGGATCGCATTATCGAGCAGCGCCTGGTGAATCGCGAGAGGCTTTATAGGCTGGCCTGATGTCTCCCGAAACAATCGCGAACCGGGTGTTTCGCAACGTGCGGAACGGGTGCCCAATTGCGGACACTGCGGTGTACGTCGCAGTCCCGGGGAACGAGAACGCGCGCTGGCTGCTGCCGGCGGGAAATTCCGGAATTGATGGCGTGCTGGCAAACTGGCAGCCATATCGGCTGAAGTCGCGATTGGCATGGGCAGGGGTGAGAGCGGCCAGCAAGATCGGACAGGTTTCGGAGATTCCCGGCTCTTCAGTACTGGAGGTCGAGGGCGCGCGCAGCACGGACTGGTCTGAGCTGGGATGGCCGGGGAACGAGGCCCCTGTACCGGTGATCTACCTGGGCACGCCGGGCCCGCGACGGAAAGCGGTCGTACACCTGGCCGATCGGGTGTCAGGAAAGTGCAGAGCGGTGGTCAAGGTTCCGTTGACCGACGAGGCCAGGGTCGCGCTGTTGCATGAGGCAGAGGTACTGAAGGCGATGGCGGAGGCGCGCTTCGAATGGGCGCCGCGTTTGTTGCACGTTGACCACGCCAGTGGAATTACGACGCAGGACTTTGTCGAGGGGCAACCTGGGTCGCGAAGTCTGGGGCCAGAGGTTTGGCGTCTACTGGGGTTGTTGCTGTTGCCGGGCGAAACTACTTCACTGGAGGCTCATGCCGAGAGATGGGAACAAGGGATCAGTGGCGCAGCGGGAGCCGCGAGCGTGGCTTCCGCGGTGGAGGAACTGCGAGATAGTACGCCGCTACCGGCGTGCTGGGAGCACGGCGATTTCGCGCCGTGGAACATCAAGCGGCTGAGTGACGGCAGGTGCGCGCTGCTCGACTGGGAGGATGCGCGGCGAGAGGGTCTTCCCCTGCAGGATGCCTATCACTTTCTGCACATACAGGATTATTTGTTTGAGAAGCGACCCAGGTCACACGCGGCGGAGGTCGTGACGGAGGCGGCGGCCACGATGGGGCTTACGCCGACGCAGTGCCACAAGCTGGAGGCGGCGTACCTGGTCGGCGCGTATGTGAGGTGCATGCAGCGAGGCAATCATGAGCGGGCGCGATTTGTGGAACGCACACTTGCGCTGCGCGGGAGCAGGTCGGCGTGATCGCCACACTCCCTGTCAGGCCGCAGGGTTTCAGGGAGATTACAGATGACGGCGGTAGGACGCGCGCGGCTGATAGCGGCAGGGTCGCCAGCGTACGCACCGAGCTGTTGGCCGCGTTGTTCGAGAGGATGAATGCGGCGGGTATCCCGTATTGCGTGCTCAACGGATTCGAAGGTTATCCCGAGGTGATTGCGTCGGACGTCGACTTCATGGTCGGATCGGGCGATCTTGGACGAACATCATCGTTATTGCTGGAAGTCGCGCGATGCAGCGCCGCGATGCTGGTGCAGAGCATCCGCCATGAGACTGGCGCGTGCTATTTCGTACTGGCCAAGCAGGTGGGAGGTGAAGTTGCCTACCTGCATCCCGATTGCTCGACCGACTACCGGCGGACAGGACGGCTCTGGCTGGCTGCGGCTCCTGTGTTGGAGAGACGAAAACCGTACAAGGCGTTTTTCGTGCCGGCGGTCGCGGACCAGTTTCAGTATTACTTGCTTAAGAAAGTGTTGAAACAGCAGATCAGTGGTGCGCAGTTGCATCGGCTGGCGGCGCTGTACACGAGGTGTCCGGAGGAATGCAGCCAGCGCATTAGAAGGGTGTGGTCGAAGAAGACGACGGGAGCGCTGGTGTCGGCATTGGTTAGGCAAGACATCGGGTGGACGCGGTCACACCTGCCAGCGCTGTTGACGGAGCTGCGAGCCTCGGCTCCTGTGGAGAGCTGGTGGAAACGAAGTGCGCAGCATGTGCGGGAATGGCAGCGGTGGGTGGAACGGGTCATGAATCCTGCCGGGCTTAGCATTTGCCTGAGCGGAGGAAACCGGCAGCAACGGGATGAATTGGCAACAGCGCTGGAGCGCAACCTGCGACCCGCGTTTCGACGGACGAGAATTGTCGGGGAACATGAGGCGCGAGGTCCGCGGTTGGCGGCTTCCCTCTGGCTGGCGAAGGTGCGCTCGACGTTGGTGATCCGCCACCAGGCTGTGGCTCCCAAGGGATGGTGGACGAGGGACGAGATTTGTTTCGTGGTGTCTGACGCAACAATGCAAAGCAGTGAGCGCGCGACGCGAGTTGCGCTGCAGTGGATGGCAGAGCGGCTGCGCCGGCGGCTGAGGCTCGCGCTGCCGCCAGGGGACACCAGCATGCTTACTGTGCGAGAGTCGTGAAGTGATGTCGCGAATTCTGCTATCCGCGTATGCGTGTGAGCCGGGAAAAGGGTCGGAGCCGGAAGTTGGCTGGCTGTGGGCCACTGAACTGCAGGCGGCGGGCCACGACGTGTGGGTGATCACACGAGAGTCGAACCGAGGCGCGATCGAGGCAGACAATGCGGAACGGCGCAGGCCAGGTCTACATTTTGCTTATTACGATCTGCCGCGTTGGGTGCGGCGATGGAAACGCGGGAACGACGGCGTCCACTGGTATTACGCGCTGTGGCAGTGGGGCGCGTACCGGGTGGCGAGGCGGCTGACCCAGACGGTCCGGTTTGATTGCGTGCAACATGTGACGTTCGTCGGGGTGCGCGCGCCCAGCCTGATGGGATGGCTGGGACTGCCGTTTTTTCTGGGGCCGGTGTCGGGCGGTGAGCGCGTGCCGGGGCCGTTGCGCGCGGGCATGTCACGGGCAGCGAAGTGGCGAGAGCGGGTCCGCGATGTGGCCAACTGGCTCATGCACACCGATCCAGTCATGCGCGCCAGCTTTCGCCAGGCGCAGCACATTCTGGTGGCCACGCCGGAGTCGCGGCGGCTCATTCCGCGAAGCTGCCGGGAGAAGTGCACAGTGCAACTGGGAGTCGGCCTGAGCCGGGAGTATCTGGCGTGGACGGGGCAAAAACGCACACCGCACGACGGCGTACTTCGGCTGCTCTATGCGGGACGCTTGCTGGAGTGGAAGGGCGTCGATCTCGCGATCGGTGCGGTGAAGAAATTGCGTCAGCGCGGAGTGCTGGTGCGGTTCACAATCGTGGGGGAGGGTCCTGCGCAAGCTGGGCTGCGAGATCTTTCGGCTCAACTTGGGGTGGAAGACGTGGTGCGCTGGGTCGCCTGGATGCCCCATGAGCAACTGCACGACCACTATTACCAACACGACGTACTGCTCTTTCCCAGCCTACGCGATTCCGGAGGCATGGTGGTGCTGGAGGCACTGGCGCACGGGTTGCCCGTGGTATGCACCGACCGAGGCGGACCGGGCGTAATCGTGAATGACCGCTGCGGCCGGGTGGTGCGGACGGAAGGACGAACCAGGGATGAAGTGATCGAGGCACTGGCCGAGAGCTTGTTCCAGATGAGTGGCGATCATGTGTTGAGAAAGAAGTTGAGCGCGGGAGCGAGGTCACGGGCATGGGAGTTTGACTTTCACCGGGTGGTGGAGCGGGTGCATCCGAAGGTACGGCAGCAGGATTCGCCGGCGGCGGAAGTTCGAACTGCTTTCCAGGTTAGCGCCGAAAGGGCGGGCGCGAATCTGGTGCAACTGACTTCCGATTGAGTCGAACGGTTGCGCGCGCTTACCCGTGTGCGCGAGTACTGTGCCGTTCCTACGGGACTCGAATCATTCCTCCCACTCTACCCACCGTTCCGCCTTCGCTGCACGCTGGGCTGCACTGAGTCGCCCCGATGTGGCTTGACTCATAGCGAGTTGCACGGCTACCGCACCCCAAGCCTGCCTCAACGTCCCGAACAGATCTACTGATGAGCACAGCAATACATTCTGCGATTGCATCACGCGAGGGCGTCTGGACACTCCCGTTTGGCGGGGCCAGCGGGCGCAGCTTCGCGCGGCGGATTTGCCAGGCGATGGTGCTGTTGCCGCTGTTCTCGCTCGTTCTGCTGCCGGAATACGTACAGGGACTCGGCGATCCGGAAACGAAATCGATCGCCTATCGAGCGACCCTGGGGCCCCTACGGTTGGTGGATCTGCTGCTGCTAGTTTTGATCGTCGCACATGTCATGGTGTGGGTTAGTTCGCGCCGGCTTCGGATGAGTGTTCCCCGCTCGCTCGTTTTGCCCGGTGTGGGATTTCTGGCGGCGATTGCGCTGGCGATGATCTACGGAAGGCTGCAGGGCGGCGTGAATTTGTTTTTCGACTGGCGGGCGCTGGCGCTTGGAGTTGGGTTATTCGTCGTGTTCGCGACGTGGATCCAAAAGGCGGAGGATGTGCGCGCGGCAACCATCGTGTTCGCGGGATACATGGCGGTGCGCATCGGCGTGGTGTTCGCGAACTACATTCGCGGCGGTGGCGATGTGCTAGTGGGCGTCCATATCCCGGTGTTCGACGGACCTACACTCTCGGCCATGGTGTTCACGGCTGTGCTCGCGTTGTGGATGAGCGACGTCGCAAGCGGGCGATGGCAGAAGCTGCGGTGGACGGTCCTCAGCGGCGCTGCCTATTTGCTGGTGCTGCTTTGCTTCCGGCGGACGTTCTGGGCGGAGCTTGGGATTGCAACCGCGCAACTTCTGATAGTTCAGACGCGTCAGCGAGGACAAAAGCTTCTGCTGGCGATGGGTGCGCTTGTCGTAGTGGTAGCAATGGTGGGGCCAGTGTTTTACGAGCGCATTCAGAGCATGGACTTCACCACGGATGATTCGGAGTTCAGTCAGGGCAATCCGGATCATGTCGGCGAAGTGCTGGATGCGTGGGAGCAGGTCGAGCGGCATCCGGTGATGGGGCTTGGGCTGGGACGGTCGTTTCAGACGCTGCGCATCCAGGAGTGGAAAGAAGAGTCGGTGATGGTGCACAACGCGCCTCTGCACGTGTGGCTCAAGTACGGGCTGCTGGGGCTGGTGTGCTACTTGTGGTTTCACTTCGCCGTGGTCCGATGGCTGTATCGGCGGATGCGAGAGACGGCAAGACTAGCTGAGATCGGAACCGAACCATCCAATTCCGGGGCCGAAGCCCCCTACCTTTTCATTGCGCGAGACGACACGGCTGAAGCCGTGCCCTTCCACCTGGACAATCGCGAGGGGCGAGGTATTCGCCAGTGCGGGCCGCGAATAAGTCACGCATGGGCGGGAGCGGCGCTGGTTTATCTGGCGGCACAGTTTGTGGTGTCGCTGGGGTTCACGCCGTGGCCGTATTCGTCGTTGCAGTCCACCACTCTGATCGCCTTCGTTCTCGCGGTGGCGATGACAGGAACAACATCATGCAGATGCCAATGATTTCTGTAATCACCCCGTCGCGAAACAGCGGCGCGTTTCTGGAAGACGCCATTCTGAGCGTGGCGCAACAGGAAGGGGTGCGCGCCGAACACATCGTGCAGGACTCGTTGTCGAGCGACAACACGCTGGACATCCTGCGGCGGTTTCCTGAGGTGCGCTGGCAATGGGAGAGCGATTGCGGCCAGTCGGACGCCATCAATCGCGGCTTCCTGCGAGCGCGCGGCGAACTGGTGGGATGGCTGAATGCCGATGATTACTACCTGCCGGGCGGACTGAAGGCCATCGCGCAGGCGGCGGCGGAGCATCCGGAGGCCGACGTATTCCACGGAGACTGCGTCTTTGTGGACGGCAAAGGCGGCATCACACGATCGAAGGTGGAGCACGACTTCGATCCCGGCATCCTTTTCTATTTCGGCTGCTACATCCCGTCGACAGCGACGTTCTTCCGGCGGAGCGTGATCGAGCGTGGCCACCTGCTGGACTGCGATTTCCGGGTGTGCATGGACTTCGAGTACTTCGTGCGGCTGGCCGGGGCCGGGTTCAAGTTTCACTATGTGCCACAGTTCATCGCGGCGTTTCGCTGGCACAAGAACAACGTCAGCCTGCAGGAGGTCGAGCGCCGTGCTTACGAACGCGGAGAAGTGCAGCGGCGTCACGGCTCGCGGGTGAGGTCACAGATGCAGTTGGAGCTGCTGCGGCAGGGCTTCCGGGCGAAACGAATCCTGCGCAAGATCGTCAGCGGCAACGCGCTGCGGGAGCTGCGAATCAGGCAGCAGCGGGGAGAGAAGACGCTGTGGATGCGAGACACGGAGGCACAGGCAACGTGCGCAAGCCTGGCGTGCTTGTAATCCACAACCGCTATCAGCAGGCGGGTGGCGAGGATGCGGTCGTGCGCGCCGAAGTCGCGTTGCTTCGGCGGAACGGGCATCGAGTCATTCAGTACGTGCGGAAGAACGCAGACATTGGGGACTTCGGGACGTGGAGAAAGGCTTCACTTTCGCTGAGCACAACGTGGGACCAGCAGAGTTATGACGAGCTGCGGCGACTGATTCGGGCGGAACGGCCGGACGTGGTTCACTGCCATAACTTGATGCCGCTGATCAGTCCGGCGGCCTATTACGCGTGCAAGGCTGAGGGTGTGCCAGTGGTGCAGACGCTGCACAACTTCCGCTTGCGCTGTCCGGCGGGAACACTCTTCCGCGACGCCACCGTCTGCCGCGATTGCGACGGCGGGCTGGGGCGAGCGGTGCTGCGAGGGTGTTACCGGAACTCCCGGGCGCAGACGGCGGCGGTAGCTGCGATGCTATGCGCGCATCGCGCTCTTGGGACATTTGAGCAGGTGGTCGATACGTATTCGGCACCCAGCCGGTTCTGCCAGGAACAGGCAGCCGCGACAGGCATTCCGCGCGAGAAGATCACCATGCGGCCGAATTTTCTTTTGCATGATCCCGGCGCGCGCCGCAGCAGCGACAACTTCGCAGTCTTTGTGGGGAGATTGTGCGCGGAAAAAGGCGTTTGGCAGTTACTGCGGGCGTGGCAGCGGTTGCGCAGAATGCCACTGGTGATGGTGGGCGACGGGCCACTGCGTCGCGAAGCCGAACGGTTCGTTATGCAAAACAGCATGGGACAGGTCAGCTTTCTGGGGGCACTATCGGCGATTGATACGCAAGCCATATTGAAGGCAGCGAGGTTCCTGGTGTTTCCGAGCGTTGCCTACGAAACGTTTGGAATGGCGGCGCTCGAAGCCGCGGCGTGTGGGGTCGCGACGCTGGGTTCACGACTGGGCGCCATTCCGGAATTGGTGGAAGCCGGCAGGACGGGACTGCTCTTTGATCCGCAAGATCCTGATGAGCTGGCGGAGAAAGCGGAGTGGGCGTGGTCGCATCCGGTCAGCATAAACGAGATGGGCAAGGCAGCGCGGAAGCGATATCTGAGTCATCACACGGCCGAGCAGGGCTATGAGTCGCTCATGCGGATTTATCGATCGCTGAATGTCCGCGGGGAGGTTGGCCGCTCTGCGGCCTGATCGGTAGCGGTTTCGAGATTCACATTTTGACATCGCCGGTCCAGAGCCTGTCTCTTAAATGTGGTTTGAAAGGGCACGGCTTCAGCCGTGCCGCCCTGGGTACCATAAACATCGGGCTTTAGCCCCTGAGGGAAATCGAATTCCCTCAGGCCCATCATTTGTGAGACCGCTTTTACTCGTAACCGTTGGTCCCATCCCTTCGCAAACGATGGGACAGGGCAGCCACGTCGCCATCCTGAATTCGCTTTCCACAATTGAGTTCTGCCGAAGCAAGCAAAACATCGACTGTCATCTCAATTAACTTCATAACTTTCGCGATCAATAGATTCTTAGCTTCGCTCTTCCCTAATTCATATCGGAGGCCATTCATTCATGACGACCAAGACGCGCATTTTGGTTACCGGTGCCGGAGGATTTATCGGGCACCATCTAGTGAAGCGACTGAAAGCCGAGGGGTACTGGGTCCGAGGCGCTGACATCAAGCTTCCGGAGTACGAAGTAACGGCGGCGGACGAGTTCGAATTGCTCGATCTGCGCCACTGGCACAACGCCCTGCTGGCGACCAGGCATATCGACCAGGTGTATAACCTCGCCGCCGATATGGGCGGCATCGGATACATCACGGCCAAGCTGGCCGACATCGCCCGCAACAACATCCTGATCAACGCGCACATGCTGGAGGCCAGCCGGGTCAATGGCGTGCGGAGGTTCCTGTTCTCGTCTTCCGCGTGCGTCTACGCCGGATACAAGCAGAACACGCCCGACGTGACGCCGCTGCGCGAAGAAGACGCACATCCGGCCGATCCCGAAGCTGGCTATGGCTGGGAGAAGCTATTCACCGAGCAACTGTGCCGCTACTACCGCCACGATTATGGCTTCGAGACACGGATCGTGCGTTTTCACAACGTGTATGGCCCACTGGGGACTTACGAGGGCGGCAAGGAGAAGGCCCCGGCAGCGATTTCGCGCAAGGTAGCGCTCACGCCGGACGGCGGGGAGATTGAAGTTTGGGGCGATGGCCAGCAAACGCGGTCGTTTATGTGGATTGACGATTGCGTCGAGGGCCTGATGAGGCTCATGGCAAGCCAGTACACCGCGCCACTCAATCTGGGCACAGAGGAATTGGTCACCGTCGACCGGCTGGTGGATATGGTGTGCGAGATTGCGGGGAAACACCTGCACAAATTTCATGCGCTGGAGAGACCACAAGGCGTGCGAGGCCGCAACAGCGATAATTCGCGATTGCGCGTGGTGCTGGGGTGGGAGCCGGCGACCCCTTTGGCAGAGGGCCTGGAAATCACCTACCGCTGGATCGAACAGGAACTGGAGCAGGCGGGACGACTGGCGCCCGACCTGGTGTATGCGTGAGAGGCGTGTGCTGAGCAGCCGGAAACGACGCTTCCGCGAGGACTAAACAGCGTTGCAACAGCAATGTTCTTGCTTGGGTGGAAGCGCCGGGCTTCAGCCCGGCGAGAAGCGATGCTGCCGTACCCGGCTTTAGCCGCGGGAAGTCCGGGGCTAAAGCCCGCTATTCGTTGCAATTGTCGGCACGGCTAAAGCCGTGCCCTTCCACCGGGTTTGCGGACATTAGCAATACAGCACTCAACAAGATTCGCGCCGAACAAAAATGTCGAATCTTACGGCACAACTAAAGTTGTGCCCTTTCAAAACATGACGCGAAGCAACCCTTACATCAGCGTCGAAAGGCGGACGGAATCGCTGCCGCGGGCCAACGTGTTGGGGGTGGGAATTCACGCCATCGACATGGCGCGGGCGGTTGCGCAATCGGAGCAACTGCTGGCAAACGGCGGCAAGGGATACGTGTGCGTGACCGGCGTGCATGGCGTGATGGAGTCGCGCAGCG
>Ga0074046_10003327_pt1 | contig 13505 bp, 11 predicted proteins | sample BogForMeECP23OM3_FD_94441 | JGI IMG/M metagenome (GOLD analysis project Ga0074046, IMG submission 94441) | Bog forest soil microbial communities from Calvert Island, British Columbia, Canada - Bog Forest MetaG ECP23OM3 | ecosystem: Environmental > Terrestrial > Soil > Wetlands ...
AGGGAGTGACGCCGCTGACCTGACCCGCCGGGAGATCAGCTGACCGCCGGCACGGACATAACCTGTCCACCCGCAGGGAGATCAGCTGTCCGCCCACAGGGAAGTCCCGATGTCCCTTGACACTCCGAACTCGCCACCGTCGATTGCCCATGCAGTACCCCATATTGCCGAGTTGGAGATCTTGTGGGGTGCCAGAAGTCTGCGTGGCCTGTGAGCTGCAGCGGTGACCCACGTCAGCCGTAGGGCATCATGATCATCTGTGTCTCTGCGCCTGTTCTATCTCATCTTCGTCCGGCTCTGCGGCTGGCTGGTCCTGCTCGGCCGGTCATCGGCCTCCAAGGACGCCGAGCTGCTCGTGCTGCGGCACGAGGTCGCCGTGCTGCGCCGGGCACATCCGCGGCCCCGGCTCGACTGGGCCGACCGCGCGGTCCTGGCCGCGCTGATCCGGCTTCTGCCGGGAAGGCTGCGGATGCACCGGCTGGTCATCCCCGGCACCGTCCTGCGCTGGCACCGTCGCCTGGTCGCCCGCAAGTGGACCTACCCGCACCGGACGGGACGGCCTCCGGTCAGCGCCGAGATCGCCGCGCTCATCGAGCGGCTCGCCACCGAGAATCACGGCTGGGGATACCAGCGGATCCAAGGTGAGCTGCTCAAGCTCGGCCACCGGGTCAGCGCATCCACGATCCGCCGTATCCTCAAGGCCCGGAAGATGGCCACCCTTGCGCCGGCTTCCGCTGCCCAGGGCGCCGTCCCTCCTCGCGGGCCGGGTAGTGCCAGGTCAGAGCCCAGATATACCTGGCACGTACCTTCAATGGACCTCGGATTGCAGCTGTGGCGATCACCGCGGGCGGGGCGGCCCCTGACCCAGCTATCCCATGTACCTGGAGAACGCAGCCCGCGATGATGGGCAAGTCAGGGCCGTGCGGCCGGTTCCGCTGGGCGGGCTGAGTCCATGACTGAGGGGGAACCGCTGAGCGGGTGACGCATTTGCCGCGGGACTATCTGCCTGCGGCTATCGCGCTGCGTAACCCGCCCTCGGAACGGGCTCTGAACGGGCTCTTCGGACTGGTCTAGACCAATCGACCCAAACTGGACGAGCCAACCCGGCCCTAACATCCGACCGCCGAGCAAGCAGGGAGCAAGCAAGGGCAGGAAACCGGGACAAACCGGACACATAAAAATGACCTGAAATTGATAAAACCCCAGGTCAGAACGGGTGCGCCGCCAGGGACTCGAACCCCGAACCCGCGGATTAAGAGTCCGCTGCTCTGCCAGTTGAGCTAGCGGCGCATTCGGAACGCTGTGATCGTAGCAGCAATCGGCGGGGCATCGCCAATCGCGCCCTCCACGGCGCGTCCCGTCCGGCGAGCCGCGGCGCCCGCGCCAGGGCCCGAGCAAGGGGAAAGGTGAGAAAGACCTAGGACGTTCGGAAGAAAGGATTAAACAAAGCAATATTCCGAACGGCCTATGGTAGCTGTGGTAGCGACAGGTACACGCCCGTCGTGGTATCGCAACTACGATGTGCGATGAACTGAGTACGGATTGTCAACGCGGAGAGACGCAAGGCTAGTGGGGGTATATCCGGGTGACGCTGTCATGACCAGCCGCGACGTTGTAGAGTCGGCATCCATGCCCGAACCGTCCCCGCCCCACCAGCTTCCCGCGAACGACGCGGCCGGGCCGGGAGCGCGGCTGGGCTGGCTCGACGTGCTCCGCGGCTTGGCGGCGCTGGCGGTGGTCTTCGACCACCTCAGCTACTACCTGCTCCAGCACATTCGGGCCATGGTCTATCACTGGTTCGACGCGGGCAACTACGGCGTCTTCGTCTTCTTCATCATCAGCGGGTACATCGTGCCGGCGTCGCTCGAGCGCAAGGGCAGCGTCCGGACGTTCTGGGTGAGCCGCCTGTTCCGGCTGTATCCGCTGTACCTGCTGGCCGTGGGCCTCGCGGTGGCGCTGTACCTGCTGCACTTCGGGTCGCTGCGCGGTGAGGGCGCGGATCCGGAGACATCGTTCTTCTCCCAGTTGCTGATGATGTCGAATGTGCTGGCCGGGCAGAACCTGCCCAACGTGGTCTGGTCGCTGTCCTATGAGATGGTCTTCTACCTGCTGCTCACCGCCTTGTTCATCGCCCGGGTAAACCGGCGCAGCAGCTGGTACGCGCTGGCCTTCGCGGCGGCCGCCGTCGCGATCGGCGGCCTGCTGCCGCAGGCCTACCTCACGCACAACGTGGCCACGCCGCGCCTGATCGCGCTCACGGCGGACCTGGCCGTGCTGGCCGGGCTGGCCCTCGCGGTCGTGCTGCGCGGCATGTCGCGGCTGCTCGGCGCGGCCATCGCCGCGGTGGTGGCGGTGGCGCTGCTGGCCTTCAACGGCAGCTGGCTCTGGCCGTGGGAAACGCTGTCGATCCTGGCCCTGATGTTCACCGGGACGGTGTTCTACCGGGCCGAACAGGGCCAGTACTCGTGGCGCAAGGCCATCGCGGTCGGAGTGGCCGTGCTGGCGTTCGCCATCACGGCCGGCCTGTGGCACAGCCACGCCTGGGGCATGGACGCCCACTCCGAACTGCTCTGGGAGCGCCGCTGGTTCTCCGCCTTGCTGCTGGCCGGCCTGACGTTCGGGGCCGGGCTGGCGTTCCGGCACGTCCGGTGGCCGCGCGTGCTGACCTGGCTCGGCCTGATCAGCTACTCCGTCTACCTGCTGCATCCGCTGGTCATCGAGGTCTACCACCACTTCCGCTGGACGCGCCACCACCACCCGTTCCCGCTGCAGGTCCTGCTGTTCGCCGGGGTGCTGGCCGTCGTGATCGCGCTCAGCTCGCTGACGTACCTGTTCGTCGAACGGCCGATGCAGAACGTCGGGCGGCGGGTGGGCCGCTGGCTGGATGCCCATTTCGGCCCCGACCGGATACCGGCCACCCCTCCCGTGCCCCAGCCGGCCATGGCGGGCCGGAGCCGGCCGGCCACGGAGTAGCTCATCCGCATCCCCGCCCGGATGCTGCATGCTGGTGGTATGCCTCTATCATCGGCTGAGCTGCCGTCCCCGCGCGAACCCGGCGCGCCCTACCGGGTCTGCCTGGTCTGCCTGGGCAACATCTGCCGGTCACCGATGGCCGAGACCGTACTGCGCGCCGAACTGGCCGCGGCCGGCTTGGACGGCGCCGTCGTGGTGGACAGCGCCGGCACCGGGGACTGGCACGTCGGCGACGCCATGGATTCGGGCGCCCGGGCCGCGCTGGCCAGCCGCGGCTACGACGGCTCAGACCACCGGGCCCGGCAGTTCCGGCGGTCCTGGCTGGCCCAGCGTGACCTGATCCTGGCCATGGACGCGCGCAACCTCGCGGACCTGCGGCGGATGGCCCGCGGCCAGGGCGAGGACCGGATCCGGTTGTTCGGTGAGGTGGGCGGACTGGCCGAGGCCGGCGGCGGCGACATCCCGGATCCGTGGGGCGGCGGCGCGGAGAAGTTCGGTCACGTGCTCGACCTGCTCGGCGCCGCCGCGCCGGTCATCGTCGCCCGGCTGGCGCGACTGCTCGCGCCCGGCGACGGCGCCATGGGAGGCTCCGAGGCTGGCTCCGAGGCCGGCCCCGAGGCCGGGCGCCGCGGCGCCTGGTGACCTCGTTCGCCTCCGCCGCCCGCCAGGTCGCCCGGCAGAGCGGCCTGGCCGTCCGCGAGGCGCGCGTCGTCGGCTCCCAGCACGGCTACCAGCACCTGATGCTCACGCTGGCCGGCGGCCAGCGCGCGTTCGCCAAGGTGGCCGCCATGACCAGTCCGGCCGCGGCGGCCAGCCCGGCCGCGGCGGTCCCGGCTGAGATGGCCGCCGCGTTCGCGGCCGAGGCGAGCAGCCTGCGCTGGCTGGCCGAAGCGGACGCCGTCCCGGTGCCCGAGGTGCTGGCTGTCACCGAGACCGCGCTCGTCATCTCGATGATCCCGCCGGGGCAGGCGACGCCATCGGCGGCGTTCCGGTTCGGTGCCGAACTCGCCCGGCTGCACGCGGCCGGGTCCGAGGATTTCGGCGCCCCGTGGCGGGGGTTCATCGCCAGCCTGCCGCTGGACAACACGCCCGCGCCGCCGGGCCAGCCGGCCGGCGCCGCGCCGGGCCGGAACCGATGGGCGCAGTGGTACGCGAGCCGCAGGCTGCTGCCCTACCTGCGCCGGGCGGTGGACTCCGGCGCGCTGCGGCCAGAAGACGGGCGGCTGGTGGAGGCGGTGACAGACCGGATCGACTCGCTGGCGGGACCGGCCGAAGCGCCGAGCCGTATTCACGGCGACTGCTGGGCCGGGAACGTGCTCTGGTCGGGCGACCGGGGCTGGCTCATCGACCCGGCCGCCCACGGCGGTCACCGTGAGACTGACCTGGCCATGCTGGCCTTGTTCGGCGCGCCCCACCTGGACCGCATCCTGGCCGGCTACAACGACACGACGCCGCTCGCGGCGGGCTGGCGGTCCAGGGTTCCGCTGCATCAGCTGCATCCGCTGCTGGTGCACGCGTGCCTGTTCGGCGCGTCCTACGCCGAAGAGGTCCGTGCCGCGGCCCGCGCGGCCCTGTCCGCCTAGAGTTCAGGCCGGGTGCGACAGCCCGGCGGAGCCTGTTTCGTCGACTTGGCCAGATTCGTCCAGGTCGGGATCGTCGTCCGCGGCCATGCCGCCCTGCGCCTCGGGGTCTAGCGGCAGGGCGATCCGGAACGTCGCGCCCTGGCCGGGCGCGGTCCGCACCGAGGCGACGCCGCCGTGCGCGGTGACAAGCGCGCTCACGATGGCGAGGCCGAGCCCGCTGCCGCCGGTGGTACGCGTCCTGGCCTGGTCCGCGCGGTAGAACCGTTCGAATACCCGGCGGGCCTGTTCGGGGGCCATGCCCGGCCCGTGGTCGGTCACGTCGAGCGTCACCGCCCGGGCCGAATCGGGCACCCGGGGGTCTAGCGTGCCGGACCCGATCGACACCTCGATCGGCGATCCGTCCGGGGTGTGGGTGAGCGCGTTGCTCATCAGGTTCCCGATGACCTGCCGCAGCCGCGCATCGTCGCCGATGACGAGGAACGCCGCGCCGGGCTGGACCGACAGGTCGATGGTCCTGTCCGGGGCGAGCAGCCGGGCGTCGTGGACCGCGTCGGCGGCCAGCGAGAGCAGGTCGATCGGCTGCCGGGCCAACGGGCGCTGCTGGTCAAGCCGGGCCAGCAGCAGCAGGTCCTCGACGAGCAAGCCCATCCGGGCCGCTTCCTTTTCCACCCGCTGCATAATCCGGTCCAGGTCGTCGGGCGTGAGCCCGCCCTGGCTGGCCAGGGCGCCGGCGTCCGCCTCATCCGCCGCCGCCGCCGACTTGTCCCAGTGCGGGACGAGCCCGCCGCGCTGGCGGTAGTACTCGGCGAAGCCGCGGATCGCGGTCAGCGGCGTCCGCAGCTCGTGGCTGGCATCGGCGATGAAACGCCGCATCCGCTCCTCAGACTGGTGCGCCGCCGATTCGGATTCCTCCCGCGCGTGGAAGGCGGCCTCGATCTGGCTCAGCATGATGTTCAGCGACCGGCCCAGGCTGCCGATCTCGGTCCGCGGGTCACGCTCGGGCACCCGCCGGTTCAGGTGCCCGTCCGCGATCTCTCCGGCGGTCTCCTCGATATCGACCAGCGGTCGCAGGTTCGCCTGCACCACCGCGAACCCCACGATCGCCATCACGCAGACGATCACCGCGCTGACGATCACGTCCACCCAGATCAGCTTCTGGATGGTGTTGTAGACGGTGGTCACATCCGTGGCGAGGATGATGGTGCCGGTGGTCTGCGCGCCAGTCTGGAGGTTGGTGACGGTGGCAGGAAATCCCATCACCCGCCACTTGTCACCGCCGGATTGCGCCGGCACGGTGATGGCCTGCTGAGGGTTGGCGGCGAGCCAATGGGCGACACCCGAGAGGTCGGGAAGCCATGCAGGACTCTGTGCCTGCTGGAAGCCGAAGTACGCGTTGGGCTGTGGCGTCCAGACCGGTTCGAGTTGGCCGCTAGAGCTGACCCAGTAGATGTCAAGGCTCCCCCGGCAGTCCTCGGCGCCACCAAGATAGTCCTGAACGCACGACACGACCTGCGGGGCCCCGCCTGTGCTCTGAAGCGCACTGTCGTATGGTCCGAGCAGGTAACCGCGCAAGATCGAAATGCCGGCTATGCCCAGGGCGGCCAGAGCGAAGATCACCAAGGCGACGAGCGCCGCGACTAGCTTGGTCCGTAGCGGGGTGCGGGCGGACAATCGCCGGACGGCCTGCCATGGCCGAGCCGCCCAGTGGCCCCCCTGGCTCCCCGCTCCCTCCGCTGTCATGGCCGAACTCACGCTTTAAGAAGAGGGGAGCCGCAGCACGTATCCGACGCCGCGCAGGGTGTGGATCAGCCGGGGCTCCTTGGTGTCGACCTTGCGCCGCAGTACGGACACGTAGGACTCGACGATGCCGGTGTCGCCGCGGAAGTCGTAGTCCCAGACGTGGTCGAGGATCTGCATCTTAGACAGCACCCGGTTGGAGTTGCTCATGAAGTACCGCAGCAGCTTGAACTCGGTGGGGGAGAGCTGGATCTGCTCCCCGCCTCGCCATACCTCGTGGCTTTCCTCGTCGAGTTCGAGGTCGGCGAAGGTGAGCCGCGGCGTCGGCTCGACCCCGTCTCCCCTGGTGCGGCGGAGCACGGCGCGGATCCGCGCGATCACCTCTTCCAGGCTGAACGGCTTGGTGACGTAGTCATCGCCGCCCAGCGTGAGGCCGCGGATCTTGTCCTCGGTGGCGTCCCTGGCCGTCAGGAAGAGGACCGGGATGCGAGCGCCGCCACCCCGCAGCCGCCTGATGACATCGAAACCGTCCATGTCGGGCAGCATCACGTCCAGCACGATCAGGTCGGGCCGGTGGCGCTGAGCGGCCTGTACCGCCTCGGTTCCGGCTGCCGCCGTGACGACGTCGAAACCCGCGTAGCGCAGGCTGGCGGACAGCAACTCGAGAATGTTCGGCTCGTCCTCTACGACAAGGAGCCTGGCATCCGGTCGCTGCCGCGCATCGGTCAGCGTGTCCATGCTCTATATTGTCACCCGCCACGCTGAGGATAACCTGAAGGTCCGCTGGAGATGATCTGCGTTCTGCGGCCGCGATGGCTAAACCTAGCCAGGAAGCGTCGCAGCGAACACCAGCGACACCCAGCTAGGCGGCCACCCGGGTCGGACTGGTTACCGGTGTGCGGGCCCGCAGGCCTGGCGCCAGTAGGCGATGGCGGCGGGCCGTGAGCCGACGCCGAGCTTGGAGTAGATCCGCCTGACGTGATTCTTCACGGTTTTCTCCGCCAGGAACAGTCGAGCGGCGATCTCCCCATTGGTCTGCCCGTCCGCGATGAGGGACATGACCTCGACCTCACGCGCGGACAACCCGTGCGGTTCCCCGGCCCCGTTCAGACCCGGGTCGAGTGCGGGTCCCTCGCCTCCGCCTAGCCGAGGGACCTTGCGATCGTCCATCTGACCTCCGGCTGCGGACGGCGGACCCGTACCGCAGCGAACGAACCAAACACGGTAGGTACTACGTCGTTCCCATGAAGGTTCAGGTAAATCACTACATGGACCGATGTGGACCGGCTTCCTCAGGACTTGTACCCAGGCATCCCAACCTGCATACACGCTGTGCCTACCCGCTCGCCCCCCGGGCGCTTCCGTTAGGCGGTGCCCTGCACCGATGAACCCGTGACGAGGTTCTTCGGCAGCGACTGGTCATGGCCGAGGTCGTTGAAGAACTGCTTGGCCGCCGCGGTGTCCCACTCGACGACCGACCCGACGTTCGTGTTCGCGAACTGGCCGAACGGCACCGTGGTGGTCACCGGGTTCCGGAGCGCGAACGCGACGGAGACCAGCGCAGACAAGCCGGTGCTCTGGTCCACCGTGATGGCGGCCGCCGCGCCGTTGGCCGCGGGGATGACGGCGAACGGGTTGGCCAGCGTTCCGGCCGACGTCATCTTGGACAGGATGCCCTTGAGCAGGACCCGCTGGTCCTGCTCGCGCTGCAGGTCGCCCTCGTCGAACGCGCGGGTGCGCACGAAGCCGAGCGCCTGGTCGCCGTTGAGCGTCTGGCATCCCGCCTTGAGGTTCAGGCCGGCCTTCGGGTCCTTCATCGGCGCCTTCAGGCACATGCGCACGCCGCCGACATCGTTGACCACGTTGACCAGGCCGCCGAACCCGATGCTCATGAAGTGGTTGATAGGCAGCCCGGTGGCGTTCTGCACGGTCGCGATCAGCAGCTTCGGGCCGCCGATCGCGTAGGCGGCGTTGAGCTTGTTGTAGCCGTAGCCGGGGATCGGCACGTAGGAGTCTCGCGGGATGCTGACCAGCGTGGGACGGGTGCCGTTGGCCGGCAGGTGCAGGAGCATGATCGTGTCCGAACGGCCGCCGGTGATGTCGTGCCCGAGGGCCAGCTGGTTTTCCTGCTGCTTGGTCAAGCCGCCACGGCTGTCCGAGCCCGCGATCAGCCAGTTCGTCCCGGCCGAGGTGAACGACGTCGGCACCAGTACGTTGATCCGGGTCAGCTTGGAGTTCACGCTGAAGTAGACCGCCACGGTGGCCAGCACGGCCAGCGCCACCAGGCTCGCCAGGATCACCAGGAGGCGCCTGGGCCGCAGCCACCGCCGCCACCCGCGCCGCCCCGGCCCCCCGGTGCCTGCGCTGTCCCCGGTCCAGGAACGCGAAGGCGGCTGAGCCGGCCAGGCGTTCTGGCTCGCACCGGCCGCGCCGGATCCCCACCCCGGTGAGCCCTGCCTCTGTGAACTGGGCCTAAAGCTCGGCTGAGCCGGTTGACCAGCGGCGCCGGGCTGGTCCGGCTCGTTGCTGTACCACCCGCGTGGCCAGTCCTCACTCATGACGACCCCCGTACCGCGAAGCTAGACAATCCTCCGTAAGCACGGAGTCGAGATTAATAGCAAAACGGCGCTGCCTAGTCAACCTCCTGACAAGATCCAGTTTTCTGGAAGAGACTGGCGATCATGACTCCAGCCGAACCCACTCCCGCCCAGCTGCGCCGGGACCCGCTGCCGCTGCTCGGCCGGGTCGCCGTGGTGACCGGCGTCAGCCGGCGCGCGGGCATCGGGTACGCCATCGCCCGCAGGCTGGCGGCGCTGGGCGCCAGCCTGTTCCTGCACCACTACGCCCCGCACGACCGTGACCAGCCGTGGGGCGCCGACCCCGGCGGAGAAGAGGCCGTGCTCGCCGGGGTGACCGAAGCCCTGGCCGGCGACGGTGCCAGCATCAGGCACCAGGAGTCCGACCTTGCGGATCCCGACGGGCCGGACCGGCTCATCGAGGCGGCCGCGGCGGCGTCCGGGCCTCTGGACATCCTGGTCTGCAACCACGCCCGCAGCGGCGGCGACGGTCCTCTCGGCACGCTGACCGCCGCCATGCTCGACGCGCACTGGGCCGCCAACACCCGCTCCGCCATCCTGCTGGCCCAGGCGTTCGCGGCAGTGCGGGGGAAAGGGGAGGTAGGTGGGGGCCGGCCCGGCGGCCGGATCGTCTTCATGACCTCCGGCCAGGATCTCGGCCCGATGACGCACGAGGTCGCCTACGCTGCCAGCAAAGGCGCGCTCGCCTCGATCACCCGAACCCTCGCCGACCAGCTGGCCGGCCAGGCGATCACGCTGAACACGGTCAACCCCGGCCCGGTCGACACTGGCTACGCCTCACCCGAAGGCTACGAGGCCGCCCGCCGCCGCTTCCCCCAGCAGCGCTGGGGCGTGCCCGACGATCCCGCCCGGCTGATCGCCTGGCTGGTCACCGACGAAGCCGCCTGGATCACCGGCCAGGTCATCAACACCGAAGGCGGCTTCCGCCGCTGGGACTGACCCGAACTCCCTGGGCCGCGGCCTCATGCCTGTCGGGTGATGTGGCGGCGGGGTGGTGCGTTACCCCCGGAGGGCATCCAGCCCGCAGCGCGGAGTCCCCGGCGCACTGCTCACGCCCGGGACATTCCGGACGCACCGTGTCCTATCTGGGCGGCGGCACGCTGATTGAACAATTGGTAATCGGGACCTTCGGCCCTTTCGCTTGTGACGGCTGGCAGCTAAGTTGCCTATAGGGGTATCAGCTGGTGATAAACGACGGCCTGGTCCAGGAGGGTTGACGAGCATGACCCAGCAGGTGGATCCACGGCTTGGCGTGCCTCCCTTGCCACCGCGGCACATCACCCGCCCGCGTCTGCTCGTCGCGCTGGATGATTCGGCGGGAACACCGCTTGTGTTGCTGGCGGCGGGGCCCGGGGCGGGGAAGACCGTCCTGCTGGCGGACTGGGCGATGGCCCAGAAGGCTCCCGTCGGGTGGATCAGCCTCACCGCCGCTGATGCGACGCCGCGGCGGTTCTGGCCGCTGCTGTGCTCGGCGATGCGGGCGTGCACGGGGCTGGACGAGTTTGCGACGGCGGTGGCGGCGTATCCGACGATGAGCGCGGTGCAGTCGCTGCTGGCCAGCCTGTCTGACTTCGAGGTTCCGCCGGTCCTGGTCATCGACGATGCGCATTTGCTGACGCATCCGGCGGTGCTCGAGGGCCTGGATTCGATCATCCGCAGTGGGTCGCCGCGGCTGCGTCTGGTGCTCGCGGCCCGCAGCGACCCACTGTTGCCCGTGCATCGCTACCGGCTGGCGGGCTTGATGCAGGAACTGCGGGCCACGGAGCTGGCCATGACCCGCGGGGAAGTGTATGAACTGCTCTTGGCGCACGGCGTCACCCTCCGCCGGGAGGACGTGGATGCGCTCTTGGCCAGGACCGAAGGGTGGGTCGCGGGGCTGCGCCTGTCGGCGATGCGGATGGAGGGCACCGAGCATCCGGTCCGGTTTGTGTCGGAGCTGGCGCTCGGTCAGGGGAGCATCGGTGAGTACCTGATAGCCGAGGTCCTGGACCACCAGCCCGAGCCCGTTCGCCAGATGCTGACCGAGACGAGCTTTCTCGACGAGGTGACCGGGCCGCTGGCAGAGGCGATCACTGGCCTGGAAGGGTGCGCCGAGATGCTGGCCGAGCTGGCCCGCAAGAACTCATTCGTCGTCCCGCTGGACGCCGCCCACACTCGCTTCCGCTACCACCAGCTATTCGCGGAAATTCTCCGTCACGACTTGCAATGGCGGGAACGGAGCTCCGTGCCCGGCCTCATGCAGCGGGCAGGCGCCTACTTCGAGCGCATGGGCGACTTCCGCAACGCGCTGTACTGGGCGGCGAAGTCAGGCGACTCCCGCCAGGCCGCTTGTTTGCTCGCGCGGGGCGGGCTGGCGCATGCGTTCGTCCATCGCGAGGACTTGTCAGATCTGAACCTGGGCACCTGGCAGGCACCGCCGCTTCCGGCCAGTGCCGACGCCGCGCAAGTCCGCGAAGCGGCCATCGCGAACTCCGCGGTCGTCGCGGTCATGGCCGACGCCGAATCCGCTGCGCGCGAGCTGCATATGCTGGACCACACGGTTGACGAAAAGCCAGCCAGCCCGGAGTTGCTCGTCACCGCTGACCTAGTCCGGCTAATCCTGGGGGTGAAGGCCGGCGACGCGCGGACGGTCGATGAGGCGGCGGGCCGTCTGCTTACCCGAAGCGGCGATACGCCCGGATGCCGGGTACCGGGGCTGTCGGCCGCCGTCATGCTCGCGCAGGCGAGCATCCAGTTCTGGCACGGAAGGAACGAAGACGTCCGCCCCCTCCTGCAGGCGGCGCTGAAGGAGGCTGAGCGCGACGGACCTCCTGTCCTGGTGTTGAAGGTCCTGGCCATGATCGCGCTGGTCGACAGCCTTCTCTCGCGGCCGCGTCACGCCGAGGAGGCCACGCTCCGGGCGCAGGCCATGCTGCGTGAGCACGGCAGCCTGAGCCCGCCGCTGGCGCTGGAACTCGCGGCGGCAGGCCGCTCGCTGATAGCAGCAGATCTGACCGGGGCGGCCGACATGCTGGAGCGAGCGTGGGCGCCGATCTCGGCCAACGTGGGCTCCGACCCAGGCCTTGCCGCGGCCCGCGCCATCGGGCAGGCAACCTGGTTCCTCGTCAGCGGCGACCTCAACGAGGCGCGGGCGGTCATGAACCGCACGCAGACGAATCTGCCGATGCTGAGACTGCTGCGCGAGACGCTTCTCGCCGACATCGAGACCCTGCTCGGACGTCCGAACCTCGCGCTTGCCCTATTGCGGGACTACCGAGACGGTGAGCTTTCCGTTCTGGCGGTTCTGCCCCGCGCGCGGGCGTTCCTGGCCCGGCGCGACTTGGACCGGGCCCAGCTGTGCGTGCGCACCGTGCTGACCGCGACGAACACGCTGGTAAGCCGCTATAGCCTCGCCGAGGCCATGCTCTTTGAGGCGCAGATCGCACAGCTGAAAAACGATCAGGAACGCGCGCTTGAGATGATGGCGGGAGCTCTCGATCTCGCGCGGGATGACATCGTCTTGCCGTTCTTCGCGGTGCAGGGCGTATTTGCCCCGCTGCTTGCTCGCCACCCGGCTGTCGCGTCACGGTGGCCACTGCGGCCGGCGGACACACCGGGTGGTGCGGTCGTGAACGGCGGCCGCCCGGTCGCCGCTGATCTTGCCGACCCGCTGACCGAACGCGAGCGCGCGGTCCTGCGCTTCCTCGCCACCAGCTTGTCGACTGCTGAGATCGCAGACGAGATGTGCCTGTCGGTCAACACGGTCAAAACACACCTGGCCGCGATTTACCGGAAGCTCACGGCCAACAGGCGGAAGGAAGCGGTGCTGCGAGCGCGGCAGCTCGAGCTGCTCTAAGGCCGCCGGCCAGTCCGCGTCGCCGCTATCGCCTGTCCGCTGTCTCCTTCGACGTTCTGGCGAGCTCGATCAGTTCGAGCCCAAGGGACTGGATGCGGATCAGCGCGCCGTGGAGGGCGGCGTGGTCGAGGTCGGCGATGAGCGACGTATGCCCGCCGTTGGGTTCGATCTTGAATTCCTCGAACGCCTGGCAAGCGACTCTGCCCAGACCGCCCCCGATGATGATCCGGTAGCGGTGCGTGCGCACAGTGCCTCCATCCGTATTCCCCGGCAGCTTTTGCACTATGTCCGGCGGCGGGGTCGTGAGGCTTGATCACCTGATAACCTTTCGGCCACCACCGACGGGCCGCACACCTACTGCCCTGGCTGCCCTGAATCATTCATGCCGTCACGCCAGACTTCCGGGAAATACCCCGTACGCGCCTCGCCCGCGGCGGATGAGAACCCACCGGCGCAGCACCGAGCCGCAAAGAGAAACACCGCGACCCTAATGCGGGTTCACGGTGTCCTCGATGTCGCCAGACATCACACGGGTGAGCGATGGGATTCGAACCCACGACATCCAGGACCACAAATTGGCCGATCCTCGATAGTTCTTGTTATGCTGATGTTCAAAAGGCCTGTGGGGTTTCAGAACTCGGCCACTGCCTCTGACCTGGTGGGACTGTAAGTTAAACGGTGTAACTTCCGAGACGGAGGAGACACCAGATGACTGACGTGACACAGGACCGGAACCAGGCAGGGGCGGAGCTATCGGCGGCCGATGAGCAGCTGCTGCGG
>Ga0074046_10003328_pt1 | contig 13495 bp, 12 predicted proteins | sample BogForMeECP23OM3_FD_94441 | JGI IMG/M metagenome (GOLD analysis project Ga0074046, IMG submission 94441) | Bog forest soil microbial communities from Calvert Island, British Columbia, Canada - Bog Forest MetaG ECP23OM3 | ecosystem: Environmental > Terrestrial > Soil > Wetlands ...
GAAGGGAATGACTCCGGATCAAGTCGAAGCAGCCATGGGCCAACCCGACAAGAAAGTGAATCTCGGGTCCAAACAGATTTATGTGTACAAGGATCTGAAAGTGACTTTCCTGAACGGGAAAGTCAGCGACGTACAGTAAGGGTAAGTCCTATCGCGTTAGCGATGCTCCAGGGGCTTTGCCGGGGAATGGAAACCCGGACCCCTTTTACACCGGAAAGCGGGAAAAACGCAGCATGCGCCTAGTATGTGTTCGGACCTGCGCTGAGCCCTTGCTTCGACGACTCTCCATCGTATTGGTGTTGATCGCAACGCTGCTGCCGTCGTGCGGAGGAAATTCAAAGTCGTCCTCCTCCATGGATTGGACATCCATCACAGTGCAGCCCACATCGCCGTCGATGCCAGCGGGGGCGCAGCTGCAGTTTGGAGCCTTGGGAACTCCCGCTTCCGGAGGCTCGGTGATTGTGACATCGGAAGTTACATGGACTTCTTCGAATCCGGCAGTGGCCACAATCAATTCCGCCGGATTGGCGACAGGCCTGGCGGCTGGGAAGACCCAAATTACCGCTAGCCTTGGCTCCATCGTAGGCTCCAGCACATTAAGCGTCACTGGCGCTATCGAGAACCTCCAGAAGATAACCATTACTCCCGCCGATGCCGAGCTGAATGTTTCCGCGACGTTACAGCTAGCAGCGCTGGGCACTTACAGCGACGGAACTACCGGCAGCCTCACTTCGTCGGTCAGTTGGAGCTCGTCCGCGCCAAGCGTGGCCACGGTCTCACAAAGCGGTCTGGTGACTGCGGGGACAGCTACCGGTTCAACCGTGATCACCGCTACTCTCGGCACGGTCACTGGGAGCACAACAGTGACAGTTGTGCAATGAGCAGCAGGCCAGAGCTTCGCGGGCGTGACAACGCGGCGACTGGCATCAGGTGAAAATCCGCTGAAAGTGACTTTCCTGAATCGGAAAGTTTCCGACATACAGTAAAACGAGAGCCCCGATCTCATCGCGATTTGGCGCGGAGAGGAGCATAGCAGTCACCGCCTCCTCTCCAGCGCGGCTCGCGAGTTTATCCAATAAAAGCAACAAGATGAGCCGATGGCTTAGTACTTCCGTACCGTCTCTAGTACTTCGGTTATCAGTACGCGGGTGACCTATCACCATATGCGTGACTACTACCACTAATAGACATCTGTGCAGCGTGAGCTACCACATATAGAAATCGATCCAGAACGTCGATTTTCCTCATCCCAGAAAACCCGCAAAAAACCCAGCAAAAACAGGAAACTCGCGTGAGCGCGGGGTTTTTCCGGGCTGATATATGCTCGGGACACCGAAAGCCCTTTGACAGGCATAGAGGGCAAGGGCGTCTCCCGAGATGAATCTGGAGCCGGAGACATTGGCGCAGGATGCTGTGGGAGACAGGGCAAAGGAAATATGGCCGACTCGCGAGAAGTGATGAATATTCGCCAGGCGTCACAGTATCTGGGAGTGAGTCCGGACACGCTTTACAAGTACGTCGGGGAACAGAGTATTCCGGCTTTCAAGTTGGGCAACCGCTGGCGCTTCAAGAAGTCGAGGCTGGATCAGTGGATGGAAGAGAAGTCGAGCCAGATGGAGTCGGGAGCAAAACGTAAACCGAAGGCGGCAATGAAAGCCGCCGGGTCACAGTAAGAAAAGGCGGGCACATGTTTGGAATGGGATCGAAGACGATTGTAGGTCTGGATGTGGGCTCTTCCAGCATCAAGGCAGTGGAGTTGAAAAAGAAGGGTGGGCAGATCGAAGTGGCGCACCTGGGACTGGAAGCACTGGCCTCGGACATCGTAGTGGACTCGATGATTGTGGATTCGGGAACCGTCTCCAGCGCGATTTCAAAGTTGTTCGCCGACTGCCTGATCAAGACCAAGGCGGTGGCGACAGCGGTGAGCGGCCACTCGGTAATCGTCAAGAAGATCTCGCTGCCCTCGATGAGCGATCAGGAACTGGCAGAGACCATCGAGAAAGAAGCGGCGCAGCACATTCCCTTCGATCTGGCGGATGTGAGCCTCGACTATCAGATTCTGTCAGAGGAAGCGGGCAGCCCGCAGATGGATGTGCTTCTGGTAGCCGTCAAGAAGGACAAGATTTTGAACTACACCAACGTACTCTCGATGGCCGGGCGTACCCCCGCTATCGTGGACATCGATGCCCTGGCTTTGCAGAACTGCTACGAGTACAACTATCAGCCGGCGCCGGGCCAGGTGGTGGCGCTTTTGAACCTGGGCGCCAGCGTGATGAACATCAACATCGTGAAGGGCACGACGCCGTTGTTTCCGCGCGACGTCAGCGTGGGCGGCCATCAGTACACGGATTCTCTGCAGAAGGAGCTGGATCTGAACTTCGACGATGCCGAGAAGCTGAAGCTGGGCGAAAAAGTTGGCACCGTGAGCGAAGACGCGAAGGCGCCGATCCTGCAGCAGGTGACCGAAATCATCGTGCTGGAAATTCAGAAGACGTTTGACTTCTTCCGCGCCAGCGCAGCGGGCGAGCACATCGAGAAGATTTACCTGGCGGGTGGTTCGGCGAAAGTGCCCGGATTGATGGAAGCGTTGCGGCAGGAATTTTCCATGCCGGTCGAGTTGTTGAATCCATTCCAGCGCGTGGTGCCACCGACAGACGGCCCGGGAGTGGAGTTGGTGGAGCAGAATCCGGGCCAGTTGGCGGTCGCGGTGGGCTTGGCCTTGAGGAGCTTTGAATCCCTATGATCAAAATCAATCTACTGGAATCCTCCAAGGGAAAAAATAAGCGCGGCGGCAGTAGCGGGCCGACGATGCCCACGATGGAAATGGGCGACATGGGATCGCCCAAGCTGAAGGTGCTGGTGGTGCTGTTAGTGGCTGGGACGTTGAATTTCGGCTACTGGTACCGTCTGGACCGTCAGGGTAAAACCATCGCGGTGCAGATGCAGGCCGCGCTGCAAAAGAATCGCGAACTCAGCGATGTGAAAGCAAAGTTTCTGGAACGGCAGAAGCAAGCCGACAACTACAAGCGGCGGGTGGATGTGATCGATGCCTTGCGCGCCGGACAAGCTGGCCCAGTTACCTTCCTGGCCATGATGGGCGAAACGGTGAACGGAACGGAAGCGGTCTGGCTGCGGAGTATGGATGACACGGGCTCGACGGTGAGTCTGGAAGGTACGGCGCTGAGCACCGACGCGGTGGCTACGCTGATCGCCAATCTTCAGAAGACTGGCTTCTTCAAGACCGTAGAAATCAAAGAGACTTATCAAGACGAGACGATCAAGGACATGCAGGCGTTCCAGTTCACGCTGACCTGCGAGAAGGGAAAGTCGTAGAGGCGGACCTATGGCAATGAATTTCAACGAACTGTCAGGCCTGAAGCAGTGGGGAGCAGTGATTGCCGGCGGCCTTATTGTGACGGCGGCGCTGTACTTCACGGTGTTTAAGAGCCAGAGCGATAAGAATGCCGCGGCAGAACACACGCTGCAAGACAAGGTTCGGGAGAACAACGAGCTCGAGTCTTACCGGCCGAAATTGAAAGACATGGAACGACAGCTGGCCAATCTGAAACAGCAATTGGAGATTGAGGCGCGCATCGTTCCCGATGACAAGCAGGTAGACACCTTCATCGAGACCCTGGATAGCGAGGCGGTGAAGGCGGGAGTCGAACTGCGGCGCTACACGGCAAAGCCAGTGACCGCGAAGGAATACTACTCGGAACTTCCCTTCGATATGGAATTGGACGGCCGGTATTACGACATGCTGCAATTCTTTGATCGGGTGGGCAAGCTGGAGCGCATCGTCAACATCAGCGGCTTGCTGGTCTCCAATACGAAAGATCCAAGCAAGGCGAAGGCGAAGCATACATACCAGTACGCGGCGAATGAGAGCGTGATAGCCACGTTTACGGCGACCACTTTCTTCAGTCACGACTTGGAACCGGCCGCAGCAGCGCCGGGCACGAAACCCGCCGTAGCTGGGGCGGGCGCGGGCAAATAGGAATCGCTATGAAGCTAACGACAGGCATTCTGGCAGTGGGACTGATGACGGGCGGGCTCTGGGCACAGAACCCGAACGTGATCAATAACGTGCAGAACACCAGCCAAGCGGTGCAGCCAACGAAGACGACGCCTTCTGCGACGCCTGCGGCGAAACCGGCTCCTGGCGCCACGGCGAAACCAGGGGCGGTTATGCCAGTGGCTGCGCCCGCAAAGGGCGGTGCAGCTCCGGCAGCTCCAGTTGCCAAGGCGGCCGTCAAAGGCGTGGCCAAGCCAACTGCGAAGAAGCAGCCGGCGGTCGCGGCCAAAGCAATTGCGCCGAAGCCGGCAGCCAAGGCTGCGGCTCCTGCGGCTACCAAGATCTCGGCGGATGCCAAGGCAGCGGACGCCAGCAAGAGCGCCGAGGCGCCCAAGGCTCCGAAGCCAGAGGAAAAAAAGTGGGCGATGAGCGGCAAGCGCGATCCATTCTTCAGCCCGGTAGTGCAGCAGCCCACCGGCTCGGGATGCTCGACCGGGAAGAAGTGCCTGGAGATCGGACAGATTAATTTGCGCGGCGTGGTGAAGTCGGAGAACGGTTTCATCGCAGTGGTGACCAACAGCCTGAACAAGGCTTATTTCCTGCGTGAGAACGATCCCGTATTCAACGGGTACGTGATGAGAATTACCGGCGATACGGTTGTGTTCCAGGAAACGGTGCAGGATAAGTTGGGCAAACCGCTGACGCGGGAAGTGGTCAAGAGAATTTTCACGCCGGCAGTTTAGCGTGCGAAGCCAGCGCGCCGGAGAAACCGGAGCGCCAACAAAATCGAGTTCTAGCAAGGACACGCGGGGTAGACCCGCGAGTTGGGGAGAAGCGAAATGCGAAAGCAACTGCTGAGTGTAATCCTACCGTTGCTGCTCCTGGGGCTGACGGCTTCAGCCGCAGAGACGCCGGCGCCACAAGCGGCGGGCCAACGAAACGAACTGCAGCGAGTGAACGTGGTTCGCGGCGCGGACGAAGTCCGGGTCGAGATCAGCGCTCGCGGCGCAGTGACGCCCAAGCTGAGCACGGCGGATTCGCCGGCGCGGCTCATCGTGGATTTGCCTGGGACCCTTATGGGGACGGGGCGGAGCCACATCGCCGTAGGCGGCGAGGGCGTGAAGGGAGTGCGCATCGGCATGGACGGACAGACGCCTCCAACCACCCGCATCGTGGTGGATCTGGAGCATTCTTGCCGCTATGAGCTGACTCCCTCGGCGGGCGGGAAGCTGGTGTTGACGCTTCACACGCAGCCAACGGCGGCGCGCATCAGCGTTCCCAAGACGACGGTGGAAGCTCCGGCAGCGGCGGCGAGCAAGACCATGTCTCCGTTTGCACCGCGGGTTGCGGACGTCACGGCGGTGGCCAAGCCAGCAGTGACGGCTCCAGCGGTCAGCGATGCGGCTCCGGCGAAGACGGTTGCGGCCAATGCGGCCCCGGCTTCCTCTGATTTCGTAGTGGTCGAGCCCACGTACACGGCGAAGGCGGCTGCTTCTAACCCAACGGATGAACCAGCCGACCGGGCTCAGGAAGCTGCGGCGAAGTTCGCCGACAAGACGGCTGCGGAACTTCTGCCGGTGAGCGAGCATGCAGCGCAGGCCACGCAGAGCGTTTCTTCCAGCACGGGCATACAGCCGGCGGTCAATCTCGCGGCCGAGCAGAAGGCCCAGGCTGGACAGCAGCCCGCTGCCGCGGGTCCCCGCTACACGGGGGAACCGATTTCAGTGAACCTGAAAGACGTGGACCTGAAAGACTTCTTCCGCCTGATTCACGAAATCAGCGGCTTGAACGTGGTGCTCGATCCGAATGTGCACGGCACTCTGACGGTTGTGTTGGACGATGTGCCGTGGGATCAGGCACTGGACATCGTGCTCAAGAACAATGACCTGGCGCGGGAACTGGAAGGCAACGTCCTGCGCATCGCAACCGTGGATACTTTGAAGAAAGAAGCGGATGGCCGCAGGGCTCAGGTGGAAGCCGAGGCTCTGGCGGTGGAGAAGGTTTCCGTCACCCGCTTCCTCAGCTATGCGCATGCCAAAGATGTGATGATCACAGTAAGGAAGTTCCTCTCGCAGCGCGGTGAGGTGGTTGCTGATGAACGCACCAACGCGGTGATCGTCAACGACATTCCGAAGGTGATTCCAATCATTGACCGCCTGCTGACGCAGCTTGATCGCAAGACGCAGGAAGTGGAAATCGAGGCTCGCGTAGTAGCGGCGACGCGACAGTTTGCCCGCGACATCGGTACTCAGTTGGGCTTCGGTTGGGGCAACGGCCACAGCGCAATCGGCGGAAATGCCGCAGCGGGCACTTCTCCGACCACGGTCAACGGCTTGACGCCCGGTTATATTACGGTCCCGTCCACCGGTTCGACGTCAGGATCGACGATTCCGTTGTTCTCCAATCTAGGCTCGACTTCACCGACCAGCGGCTTAACCTTACTGAACGCCAGCAACAACATCCGCATCGACGCGGTGCTTTCCATGGCTGAGTCGCGTGGATTGCTGAAAGTGCTCTCACGGCCACGAGTAGTCACGCAGAACAATATTCAAGCCCTGGTGAAGCAGGGTGTGCGCGTGCCCATCGTGACCCAGGCGCAGTTGGGTGGTCCTCCGACTGTGACCTACGTGGATGCGTTTCTGCGCTTGACCGTTACCCCGCAGATCACGTCGGAAAACACGATTTTCCTGAACGTGGACGTGGAAAACACTACGCCCAACTTCGGTCAGGAAGTACAGGGCAACCCCGAGTTGATCACGCAGCAAGCGACGACGCAGGTGTTGGTGACGGACGGCGGCACGGTGGTGATCGGCGGCGTCATCCAGACGCAGAACTCGATCAACATCACGCAGGTGCCGTTGCTGGGCAACCTTCCGATCCTGGGCAACCTGTTCAAGCATACCCAGGTGAACACTTCGAACCAGGAATTGATCTTCTTCATCACGCCGCGAATCATTCAAACATAGCAGCGGGCAGTTGAAGATTTACCGGCGCCGGCCTGAAGAACCTGTCAGGCCGGCGGCTTTGTTTTTGGGGCAATTCTCGGTTCGCGGCTGTAGCGCGTCAGAATGTGGCACGGCCAGCGTATCTGTTCGATTCCGCAAGACTACCGCGTACAGACTCTCGCGGGTGTTCCCTCCTCGAAAAGCACTTCCGCACCCATTGCCATGAGCGCGCGAACCCGCTAGGATCAAGGCCTTTGACTCGACAGACTGAAGTTGTCGGGCGATCGTAGGTGCAGCGACGACTTCAGATCCATTCATTCTCATTACCCGAAGTCTGGATCCGAATGGCCAGCAGGTTATCTGTGAATGGGCTCTAGGGTTCGAACTTCATTCAATTCTCCCAGGGAGGGAGTCATGAATAGAAAGAACAAGGCCGCAAATGCAGGTGTCGGCCTTCGACGCCTGTTATGCGTCGCGGTTGTCGCCGCGATGAGTTGTACGGTGTTGCCCGCCAGTACCGTGGGCGGCAAACCGGTTACGAACAATACCCCCGGCTACGTGGCGACGGCGAAGATTCTAGGACACGAGGATCCAACAAAAGTCATTGAAGTGAGCATCTGGCTGCAACTTCACAACCGGAGTCAATTCGATGAGCTGACCCAGTCGCTTTATGACAGGACTTCCCCCAACTACCATCACTGGCTAAAGGCGAAAGATATTGCTGCGCGCTTTGCGCCAACAGCGGACGAAGCGAAGGTGGTGCAGCAGTTCTTTGCGGCGCACAATCTGATGGTCGTGAAGACGGGCCCCATGAACTTCTACGTGAGAGCGCGAGGCACGGTGGGCGATGTGGAAAAAGCATTCAAGGTAGAGCTCGATAACTATCAGGTCGGAGGTAAAACCATCCGCGCCAACGCCGGCGATCCATCCGTCGAGGGCACCGTGGGCGATTTGGTGAGAGCGGTATCGGGACTGGACGCCGGGGAGTTCGAGCATCCGTTAGCCGCGCGGCCGGCAAGCTCCGCTTTTGCCAAACCGGCTGCCGGTGCAGTGACTGCGGCAACTGCACAGAGTTCTGGTTTCTATTCAGCGCAATGTTTCGTTGGAACGGAGACGGAATCATTCTCTACTAACGGGGACGGCGAGTTGCCGATTGGCACGTATTCGGGCACGAAGCTCAACCTGGAGAGCCAGACCAGCCCAGGCTGCGCCTACACGCCTCCGGTAATCCAGACGGCGTATAACCTGACCGGCTTGTATAACGAGGGATACGACGGTACCGGACAGACCATTGCCATTCTCGACTGGTGTGGTTCGTCTACGATTCAAAACGACGCCAATGCATTTGCGGTGCAGTTCGGATTGCCACCTCTGACTGCGTCGAACTTCAGCATCACCTACACGGCTCCCAGCTTGTGCATCGCGACCGACCAGGTTGAAATTAACCTGGACGTGGAGTGGGCGCATGCGATTGCACCGGGCGCCAACATCAACCTGGTGGTTCCTCCGTCGGCGGACTTTCAGGACGTAAATCAGGCGGAGTTCGATGTGGTGAACTATGGTCTGGGCAATGTGCTTTCGGGTAGCTTTGCTTCGACCGAACTATATACCGCTACGACTGAACTAGACACAGAGAACCTGCTCTCCGAAATAGGCGCTGCAGTGGGGATTTCCACTAATTTCGCGTCCGGAGACTACGGCGACTACGGGATCGTGACCCTTCGCACCACGGTCAGCGCTCCTGCGGATTCTCCCTGGGCTACAGCAGTGGGCGGAGTCACTCTGGCGCTGAATTCCGACAATTCGATTGCGTGGCAGGCGGGATGGGGCAACAATCAGACGGTCGTGGCTAAGGAGGGGACCGTATACGATCCACCGCACGCCTTTTTCGTAAGTGGTTCAGGGGGTGGTCCGAGCGAATGTGTCACCAAGAATGCCCGCTTCCGTCCTCCACTTTGCACTGGCGGATTCCTCAAGCCTTCGTATCAAGCGAGTCTGCCGGGCCGGTATCGCCAGCTTCCCGATGTGTCCTGGCTGGCGGATCCATACACTGGAGCGGCAATCCTGATTAGCATTCCAGGCCAGCTTCCGGAACAGGTCTGGCAGGTGTATGGCGGCACCAGCCTTGCCACTCCGATGTTCTCCGCGTTGTGGGCCATTGCCAATCAGGAAGCTCTGGCTGGAGGTGGAACCCCGCTCGGACAGGCGGCGCCTTATCTCTACTCCCTGCCGGCGGGGAGTGTATACGATATCGTTCCGGTTACTTCCAAGACGAACGTGACGGGATCGATTCAGGACTCCAACGGCACCACAAAATACACGGCAAAGCAGTTGGCCGGAGTCTCAGCGGGCAAGTTCGTCAGCGCTCTTTGGGACTACTTTCCCTTGGAAGATACGGCGGTGATCGTCTCCTTCGGAACAGACTCCAGCTTGAAAACGGCGACGGGTTGGGACAATGTCACGGGCGTAGGAACGCCGAACGCACAAGCGTTCGCCGATTCCTTCTACGGAAAATAACAGCCGGCGCATGCTTAGAATCGCCCTGCCGCTCCCGGGTTGCAGGGCTTTTTCGTGCGGAATTCGTAATGTCGCGGCTAATGTGCCCTCGTCATAAAGGAAGGCCACCAGCAAACCAGGAACGATCGGTCTTCGCCTGTTAAACTCGACAGAACTATGGATTTCCTTCTGCGCCAGAAGAAATTGCGGGAGCACCTTGCCACCACCCGGTTCGACGCGTTGTTGATCAGTCACCTTCCGAACATTCGATATCTTTGCGGATTCACCGGCAGCGCTGGCTTTCTGCTGGTCGAGGAAGCGGGAAGTGTCTTCTTCTCCGACATCCGTTACGACACGCAGGGACGGGAAGAAGTGAAGGGCGCAAAAGTGATTATCGCGAAGAAGTCCGTGCCACAAGCGATCGGGGAGTGGATGAAAGCCCGGCGCAAGAGGTCGGCCGGATGGACGATTGGGTTGGAAGGCGAGCACATGACCGTGGCAGAAAAAAAGAGGTTGGCGGATCTGCTGCCCTCCGGCTACCGGCTACGGAGTGCGCCTGTGCTGGTGGAGCGGGCGCGCATGGTAAAGGATTCGGACGAATTGACGGTGATCCGCGCCGCGGTGCGGTTGGGAGCGAAGTTGTTCGACCGGGCGCTGGAAACGTTGCGGCCGGGGATCAAGGAAACGGAAGTTGCTGCGGAGATGGAGTATACGGCGCGGCTGGCTGGCGCGGAGGCGATGTCGTTCCCGACCATTATTGCCTCAGGAAAACGGTCGGCATTACCTCATGGGAGAGCTACCGCTCAACCCATCGCTGCCGGTGGGTTCGTCGTCTGCGATTTCGGTGTTATACTCGCAGGTTATTGTTCCGACCAGACGCGCACCGTATGGGTGGGCGCCCCTACGCGAGATGCGCAGCATGCGTATGAATCGGTGAGGGAAGCCCAGCAGGCGGCGATCGCAGCGGTTCGGCCCGGAATTACGACCGGGGAAGTGGACGAAGCAGCGCGTAAGGTATTGCGGAAGGCCGGGTTAGGGAAGTATTTCACACATTCAACCGGGCATGGCGTGGGACTGGAAATCCATGAGTCTCCACGAGTCGCAGCGGGGCAAAAAGAAGTCCTGCGGCCGGGTATGGTGATTACCATCGAGCCGGGAGTATACTTCCCCGGCAAATGGGGCGTGAGGATCGAGGACATGGTGGCTGTCAGCGAAAATGGTTGTGAAGTGTTGACTCCGACGAGCAAGGATTTCCTGACGGTTTAGGTCTTCTCAAGTCAGGCAGGTTAGATTCAAGCGGGTTAAATCGAGTCGCTCTGCGGAACGCCCGGCTGTTTCGCCGGGATCATTTTGGCGCGGAGCGGCAAGCGGCCCTACCTTCATACGAATGAATCAAAAAGAGCTAAAGGAACTCATCGAGTTCTTAATCGAAAAAGACATTGCCGAGTTTGAGCTGGAACGCGGCGACGTCAAAGTGAAAATCAAGCGCGGGGGACAAGCAACCATCGTCCATGCGCACGGTGAGATGTCCTACCCGGCGTATGCAGCCGGAGGGGCTGGGGAACAGAGACCGGCCGCCGCGGTTCCACCTCCCGTGATGTCGCCGGCACCGGCCGCGCCGGCTCCGGAAGAGACCCTGCACATGGTGAAATCTCCGATCGTGGGAACCTTCTATGAGGCTCCTTCGCCGGGCGCGCCACCTTTCGTCAAGGTCGGGGATATGGTGGAAGTGGGGCAGGTGCTATGCATCGTGGAAGCGATGAAGCTGCTGAATGAGATTGAGTCGGACGTGGCCGGCGAGATTGTGAAAAAGATGGGAAGCAACGGCCAGCCGATTGAGTATGGGCAGGAGTTGTTCGCCATCCGGGCGAAAGAGTGAAATAGAAACAGAACCGAGGCGCGCATCCGGCGCGCCTTTTTGCGTCTGAGGAGGCGCGAGGAGAAAGTCGGGTTGGGCCTACCCAATCGGGCGATAGGGGTCTCCATTCATCGGAAATGTTTAACAAAATATTAATTGCCAATCGCGGGGAGATTGCGCTGCGCGTGATTTGCGCGTGCAAGGAGTTGGGTATCCGCACGGTTGCGATTTATAGCGAGGCCGATCGGCACTCGCTGCCGGTGCGTTTCGCCGACGAAGCGATTTGCATCGGGCCGCCGCAACTGGCGCTCAGCTACCTGAATATCCCGGCGGTGATCAGCGCGGCGGAGATCGCCAACGTGGATGCGGTGCATCCTGGCTATGGATTGCTGGCGGAGAACGCCAACTTTGCCGAGGTCTGCGAGACCAGCGGGATCAAGTTTATCGGCCCGCGGCCGGAAGTGACGCGGCTGATGGGGGAAAAGGAAAAAGCGCGCTCCGCCATGAAGCGAGCGGGAGTGCCGATTCTGCCGGGCTCGGATGGAATCATTGCCTCCGAAGGCGAGGCGCTGGAGTGGGCGCGGCAAGTGGGTTTTCCGGTGATTGTGAAGGCGTCGGCGGGCGGCGGGGGTCGTGGCATGCGCATTGTGCGCAACGAAGAGGAGTTGCCAACTTTTTTCCGGGCAGCGCAGTCGGAAGCGGCGGGCGCATTCGGCGATGGCGACCTGTACATGGAGAAGTATGTCGAGCATCCCCGCCACATCGAATTTCAGGTGCTGGCGGATGAGCACGGCAACGTAGTGAGCCTGGGGGAACGGGAATGTTCGATCCAGCGCCGGCATCAGAAGTTGCTGGAAGAGTCGCCGTCGACGCAGGTCACGCCAGAGTTGCGTGACCAGATTGGTGCGGTGCTGTGCAAGTCGCTGGCGGAGATCGGCTATACAAACGCGGGGACGATCGAGTTTTTGATGGACCAGGATCACAGGCTGCACTTCATCGAGATGAACACACGGATTCAGGTGGAACATCCGGTAACGGAGATGGTCACCGACGTGGACTTGGTGAAGAGCCAGATCATGATCGCAGCAGGAGCGAACATGAGCGAGGTGCTGCACGGGCCGATCGTGCATCGCGGCCATGCTATCGAGTGCAGGATCAATGCGGAGCATCCCGAGAAATTTACGCCGTCGGCAGGAAGAATCACGGCGTTTCATCCGCCCGGAGGAACCGGGGTGCGCGTGGACACGGCGGCCTATGCGGAGGGCGTGATTCCCCCGTATTACGACTCGCTGATTGCCAAGTTGATTGTGCGCGGAAAAGACCGCGGCGAAGCGATCTCGCGCATGACGCGTGCGCTGGAAATGTTTATCGTGGAAGGCGTATTCACAACAATTCCGCTGCACCGGAAGATTATGGCCGATCCGGACTTCCGCGCTGGGAATTTTGATACAGGATTCATCGAGCGATTCCTGACGGCCAACAAAAAGGATACGGCGGCGTGATCGTTGTCCCCCGTCTTTATCCTATCGTGGACGCGGCGTGCTTTTCGTCTGCAGAAGATCTGGCAGATTTTGCAGAAGCACTGGTTGCTGGGGGATGTACGCTGCTGCAATATCGCAATAAGAGCGGAAACGGCCGCGGGATGCTGGAGCAGGCGCGCGAACTGCGCAGGCGGTGTCGGACAGGAGTGTCCGACCCACACGAGCCAAGGCTCATCATGAATGATCGAGCCGATCTCTGCCTGGATGCGGAGTTCGACGGAGTCCACGTGGGGCAAGAGGATCTCTCACCGGAATCGGTACGAAAGATTATCGGTCCTGACCGTTGGCTGGGGATTTCAACGCATAATCCGGAGCAGTTGCAGGAAGCGGATCGAACTTCCGCCGACTATCTTGCGATTGGACCTGTTTTTTCAACCTCGAGCAAAGAGAAGCCTGATCCGGTGGTGGGCCTCGAAGGAGTGCGCCGGGCGCGGCAATTGACGCGAAAACCGTTGGTCGCCATTGGCGGAATTACGCGCGCCAACGCTTTCTCCGTAATCGAAGCCGGGGCCGATTCCGTGGCGGTGATATCCGACTTGTTAAGGGAGCCACGCAAATCAGCAGAGGAATTTTTCCGCATCTTGAGGTAAAGTCATTCCACCCTGATAGTGCTTGCGAGCTGCGCTAAGCTTCGTGAGCA
>Ga0074046_10003329_pt1 | contig 13488 bp, 15 predicted proteins | sample BogForMeECP23OM3_FD_94441 | JGI IMG/M metagenome (GOLD analysis project Ga0074046, IMG submission 94441) | Bog forest soil microbial communities from Calvert Island, British Columbia, Canada - Bog Forest MetaG ECP23OM3 | ecosystem: Environmental > Terrestrial > Soil > Wetlands ...
ACCCGCATTCGTGTCCTCGACGATCGCGCCCGCACCCACGAAGTCGCCCGCATGCTGAGCGGCGCCAAAGTCACCGACACCAGCCTCCAGCACGCGGCGCAGATGATTGCCGGGAGCCGGTAGGGCCGATTGAAGAGAATGAAGAAAGGCAATCGCAAACCGCTGCCCCCGAAGCTGCGCGCCGAGTTGAAGACCCTGGCCGCTATGCCGGAGCTCGAAGTCGACACCGCCGAAATGCCTCTCAATACCGATTGGAGTCATGCGGTGCGCGGGTCGTTCTACCGGCCCATCAAGCGGGCACAACGGTGCGCCTGGGCGAGCGCAGCAACTTCTTGAGCTTGCCGGGCAGCGCGGAGAAGGGAACGGCGCGAGAGAAATCATCTTGGGTCAGCTCGCGAACCTCACCCTCGTCATTCGTCAATGGTTTTCGGTTTGCCATGCCTGCGGAGCCCCGGAATCAGTTTACAGGCTAGCTTAGATATACAATGTGTATCTGGAGGTAATTCATGGCGACAGGCATAGTGCACATCCGCGTGGACGCGAAGGTGAAAACCAAGGCTTCCAAGGCCCTCGCCGCAATGGGCCTCACCATCTCCGATGCCGTGCGTCTCCTTCTGACCCGCGTTGCTGCAGAAAAGGCGTTGCCCTTCGAGGTGCGCGTTCCCAACCGCGAAACCCGGGCTGCGATCGAGGCCGCTGAGCGCGGCGAGGTTTTCCGCGCCTCCAGTGTTGCTGAACTGATGGCGGACCTCCATGCGGACGATTGAGTGGACTGCGACTTTCCGGCGCGATTTCAAACGAACTAGCGCCACGCCCAGGCACCGGGATATTGACACACTTTTACCCCAGATCGTGGACCTACTTGCGAACAACAAGCCGCTCGCCGAGAAGCACCGCGACCACGCCCTCGACGGTAATTGGAAGGCGCATCGGGATTGCCATCTGAAGCCGGATTTATTGCTCATCTACAAGCTGCCGGATCAGGACACTCTGCGCCTCATCCGCATGGGCTCCCACAGCGAATTATTTGCAAAATAGTGACTCAATCGAAGAAGAGCGGGGTCTGCTGCCGCGCCACGAGCTTCTTTGCGTTTTCGATGGGAATTGACGCGGCTCTCCCGCGGAGGCCAACTCGTTATAAGCGGGAGCAGCTCACGGGACAGGGAGAATGGCGGGTTTTTGCGCGTTGTGGTCGGGCAATTGGTCGAGCAGCACCACATTGAGCAGCGACTTATGCACCTGGATGCGGCCGTTATAGCCGATAAAACCGAGCTTGCGAAAGCGGTTCATGAAGAAGCTGACACGCGACCGCGTGGTGCCGATCATTTCCGCCAGGGTTTCCTGCGTGATGGGAGGAATGAAGGTTTCCGGTTCGCCGGGTTTGCCGAATTCCGCCATCAAAAGCAGAATCCGCGCCAGCCGCTTTTCGCTGGAGTTGAATAGCTGATCGACTAGGTCGGCCTGGGTTCGCATGCTGCGCGCCAGCAGGAACTTGAGAAACAGATCGGCGAATGCAGCCTCGTCGTGCATCACCCGGACCATTTCGTGTCTGCTGATCTTGAGCGCAGTGCAGGTGTTTACGGCAGTGGCCGTGGACATCCGCAACCCGGGGATCGCGGCGAGAGTCGACTCTCCGACAAAATCGCCCGCGGAAAGTAGGGTGAGGGTAGCTTCTTTGCCTCTCTGCGAAACCACGGTGACTTTTGCACGGCCTCTTTGCAAATAGAACACAGAGTCAGCCGCGTCTCCCTGGCAATAAAATGTCTGATTTGGCTTCAGCTCAACGATGGTTCGGCCCAGACCGGCGTTGGCAAGAAAGGTCGCGGAATCGAACTTGGTGACACTCTTATGATTCATGATGCTGCCCCGTTTCAGTCTGCTCGTTGGCGGCCCTGTTCATCCCCGGAAAGGCGTCGCCGCGGCGGGCCGCAAGGAGAGTGTGTTGAGAACAAACCAGGGACCGGGAACGAAGTGCTCGGATAAGATCGCCGCTTGCGTTGCTGCCTGGCGCCTGCCACGCAGCCCGCGCCGAATTGATCGTTGGGGCTTGCGCAACGTGGGGACACTCCACACCCGCGATGAACCGCAATGACGACCAACCTCTGTCCATCATCGCCCGGATCGAGGAACCGCGTATGGTCAATTTTGCTCTATCGCCACACACCGGCGCAGAACTCAAGGCAGGCCGCCTGCGTGGGGCTCAATCGTGGAGGATCACATTGAGCAGAGACTTATGGACACGGATGCGGCCGTCGTATTCGACAAAGCCGAGCTTGCGAAAGCGGTTCATGAAGAAGCTGACACGGGAACGCGTGGTGCCGATCATCTCCGCCAGCGTCTCCTGCGAGATTTTGGGAAGCGTCGTTTCTGGGTCGCCGGGCTGGCCAAATTCCGCCATCAACAGCAGAATCCGCGCCAGGCGCTTTTCACTGGAGTTGAACAACTGATCCACCAGATCGGCCTGGATGCGCATGCTGCGGGCCAGCAGAAACTTCAAGAATATATCGGAGAAGTCATGCTCCTCGTGCATCACGCGGATCATCTCACCGCGTGCTATCTGGAGTGCAGTACAGGCGGTAAGCGCTGTGGCCGTCGCCAGACGCAGCCCCTCCGGCGCGGCCAGCGACTCTTCTCCAATAAAATCCCCAGCTCCTAGAAGCGTGATTGTGGCTTCCTTGCCGACGGTCGAAACCACCGTGACCCTTACCCGGCCTTTTTGGAGATAGAAGACCGCGTCCGCTGGATCTCCCTGCGCAAAGAAGGTCTGCTTGGGCGTCAATTGGACGATTTTTCGCCCCAAGCCGGCGCTCGCCAGAAAGGCGGCTGCATCGAACGCGGGCTTTTCCAGCGTGACCACCGATCAGTCCTCCTCCGAATGGAGCCAGAACGCAAGATTCTGGGGAGAATCGTGGCTCCATCCTGCCCCCATTTGCACTCCGGGCAGTGGCCAGCTAAGCGTCAGCCAGACGAACTGGAGGTCTCTGATCCCGCAAACTGCTCATTCCAAAGGGCCCCTGCGGTGATCGCTTGACGGTACACTCCCAGCGGGACCTTAGCACCAGACTGAACCCAGAGAGCCCGGGCAATCTGTTCAATTTTGCTCACTTTCTTCGATTATTTTCAAGTCGCGCCGCGGCATTCGTCACTGGAAAGCCTGACCGTCGCAGTCGCCCGGGGCAGGACGCGGAAGCGTCATCGAGAGAGCCCCATTGCTCAGACACTGCCGCGCAACACCACTAGAGTGAAGCTACCTTGTGCGCCTCAGTGCGCGGAAATCAATTGACGCTGCGCATGGGTAGAAAAGGGTGAAATATGAAAAAGTTCATGACGTTAGTGGCATTGTTCGGTCTGGGTGTAGCGAGCACCGCCTGGGCGGAAACTCGCGAAGATGTGCGGAACCGGCTGGAAAATGCAACGCTGGTCCTGCATCAGATTATGTCCGCGCCGGATAAAGGCATTCCGGAAGAAGTGCTGGAGCACGCAAAGTGCATTGCCGTCGTTCCCCACATGATCAAGGGCGGCTTTGTGTTTGGCGCGGAAAATGGCAAGGGCGTCGCCACCTGCCGGACCGCAGATGGATGGAGCGCCCCGGCGTTCTTTGCCATCACCGGCGGAAGCTGGGGATTGCAGATCGGCGTCGAAGGCGTGGATCTGGTGATGATCTTCCAGGGCGACAAAGGCATGCAACGCCTGGAAGACGCCAAGTTCCAGCTTGGAGCTGACGCCTCTGCGGCAGCCGGACCGGTAGGGCGCCATGCCACTGCGGATACCGATTGGAAGCTGAATATGGAAATCCTGACCTACTCGCGCGCCAAAGGCGCGTTTGCCGGACTAACTTTGACCGGCGCAGATGTTCGCCGCGACGACGATTCCATGAATGCGCTCTACGGACCTGACGTCTCCACACACCGCGTTCTGCGCGGTGAAGTGGCCACGCCTGCTTCGGCAGCCGCATTCATCGATGCCGTCCGGGAGGCAAAAGCGCAAGCGGTTGCATCCAACTAACAGCGGCTTGTAAACGCGTTGCGTGCGCCTGGGCCGGATCCCCCGTCTCTGGCGACCGCATTCGAGACAAGAGAGGTCATGTATATGCTTTGGACAATCTTCGTAATACTTCTGGTTTTGTGGATTCTGGGCTTCAGCCTCCACATCGCCGGTAGCCTGATCCACCTTCTGCTGGTGGTCGCTCTGATCGTCCTGGTCGTGAACCTGATCACGGGACGCCGCAGCGCTATTTAAAACAACCTGAGCCTCGGGGTGCCGGTCGATTCCGGCATCCATGAGGATCTCAAGCCTCAAGATTCGACCCTCCCCCGATAACTGATCCCTTTTATACAGTTTTGCGCCTGCCCCGTGGAGCAATCTATTCTAGGAGCAGTGCGCCGGCGTGAGCGCAGCCGTATTGGCTCGCGATGCCATCGAACCTGTCACCGAGCCAATCCTGTACATGCTTGCCGGCCGACCTTCTTCCCGGAAAGGTAGCCGATGAATGCCCTGCTGATCTACCCCGAGTTCCCTGAAACCTTCTGGAGCTTCAAACACGCGCTCAAGTTTCTGGGCAAGCGGGCGGCGCAGCCCCCGCTCGGTTTGATGACGGTTGCCGCGCTGCTACCCGGCGCCTGGAACAAGCGGCTGGTCGACACCAACGTGGAGTCCCTGCGCGAGCGCGACCTGGCCTGGGCGGACGTGGTGCTGTTGAGCGGGATGCACATTCAGTTCGAGTCTCTGCTGGCCATTGTGGAGCGGTGCCGGGCGCGCGGGCTGCGCATCGTAGTGGGCGGACCCATTGCCAGCAGCGTACCGGCGGCCGAGCTCAAGGCGAGCCACGTGGTAATTGGCGAGGCGGAGAGCCTGATTGCCGATCTGGCGCGGGATTTGGAAGCAGGAACGGCGCGGCCCGTCTACCAGGCCGAGGAACGGCCTGAGATGTGTACCAGCCCGCTGCCGGATTTGAGCCTGATTAAGATGAAGCGCTACTCCACCATGACCGTGCAGTACTCGCGCGGCTGTCCATTCAACTGCGAGTTCTGCGACATCATCGAGATCTATGGGCGGCGTCCGCGCACCAAGGCCGTGGCTCAGGTGCTGGCCGAGCTGGAGCAGTTACGCGCCGCGGGCTGGCGCGATACGGTTTTTATCGTGGACGATAATTTCATCGGCAACAAGGCGCGGGCTAAGGAGCTGCTGCGGGCGCTGGCCGAGTGGCGCACGCAGGTGACAGCAGGATTCGATTTCATTACCGAAGCCTCATTGAACCTTGCCGACGATACGGAGCTGATGCAGTTGATGAAGGACGCGGGCTTTAAATCCGTCTTCCTGGGCATTGAAACTCCGGACGAGTCGGGCCTGATTTCGAGCAATAAGCTGCAAAATACGCGGCGCAGTTTGCTCGACAGCGTGGCCCGGATCCAGAGTTACGGCATCGAGGTGATGGGCGGCTTCATCCTGGGCTTCGACACCGATAAGGAAGACATCTTCGACCGCATGGTTGAGTTCATTGAGAAGAGCGGCATCCCCATCGCCATGGTGGGGCTGCTGCAGGCCATGCCGGGAACGCAGCTCTTCAGGCGGTTGCGCAGCGAGGGCCGGATTGTGGACGCAGGCGGCGGCAACAACACCTTCTGCGACCGGCTCAACTTTTTGCCGCGCATGGACGCGGCCAAGCTGGTGGAGGGCTACCGCGGCGTGATGAAGAGGATTTACAACTGCGAGGCCTACTATGAGCGTGTCAAGCTCTACCTCAACCGCGCCCACCCCAAGCCGGCCAAGCGGGCCGCGGGAGAGCACGCGAAGAAGCGGCCGCAATCCGAACCATGGATGACGCGGAACAATCTGCGCGCGCTGGCCAACTCCATCGTGCGTCAGGGCGTTTTCGGGCGGCACCAATGGAGCTATTGGAAGTTTCTTGCGGAGGCGGCGACGCGGTATCGACGCTGTTTCGGCGCGGCCATGACCCTGGCGGTCATGGGTTATCACTTTCAGGTCATGACGCGAAAGCTGTCGAAAGCCGTCGACGCTGCAGCCGTGGCCGCCGAATCCGCCGAACTCCTGCTCGATGAAACGGGCACGCAGGTCCACTAGCTCTCCGACCGCTTCTGGAGGAACCTTCCCGTGCCCCGTCCTTTCCGCGTTTTGTGCGGAAAGGGTGGGACACCTCGCATTCGTCTGCACACTGCGCGCCCGGAAATGCCTCCACCAACGAAAAGCGACGGGGCTGGTATGCTCCGCCGCTTGTTGTGCAAACTGCTGTTCGATCCAGCAGCTACAGGTTATTTCCTTCCGCCGCCTTCATGCCCGCCACCACCACTGTGCGACCCACCGCCGCCACCGCCGCTGCCACCAGCTTGATGTCCGCCACCACCGCCACCGCCACCACCGCCTTGATGTCCGCCGCCACCGCCGCTAGGAGCTGCGTGCGAAGCAGGCGTACGGGAAGAGGGGGCCTGGTTTGAGCGCGGAGCACTGGTGCGCACCGCTTGAGGGTGACCAGCGCTGGGACGCGCCCCGCCGGCTTGGCCGCCGCCACCACGTGCAAAATTGCTGCGATTGGCCGCGTCGCCGCCGCCGCCGCGATAGCTGCCGCCGCCATCCCCGGAGAACCGATGACCGCCCCAGCCGTGGCCGTAGCCCCAACCGGCCCAAGGGCCCATGCCGAGGAAGATGCCGTTGTAGAAGTACCCCGGCCCGTAATAGCCATAGGGCGAGCAGGCGTATGGCGCATAGTCGTAGTAGCCATATTGGCAAACCGGCTGCACACCAATGTTGACAAAGACCTGTGCGTTAGCCGCTGGCGCCAGGGCCAGGCCGGCGAGCAGTGCCGTTGTACCGAATAGAATCTTGATTCCGCGCATTCGAGACCCCCTTAAGGTGTCTGCTGTTAGCGGTGGGATGCTTTGGTGCCGTCAGGATCAACCCGGCAACAGCAGCCTACATAAGGGGTTGAGACCGTGCATGAATTCCCGATACTTGATCGGGCCCATCATTTATCTACCCTTACATGCCTGAATCTAGTCTCGAGGCAAGCATTCGTCTGAGCAATAGGAACCACGCGATGTGAATCGCATCGGTTTACGCAGAGATTTCGAAGCTTTTCTACGGCCGAATGACCATCTTTCCGACGCCGTCGCGATAGTGGCTGGTGAGCTCGAAGGCCTCATCGATGCGATCGAGCTTTCGCGTGTGCGTGACCAGCGGCGCGAACCAATTGGGCTGCGCCTCGAGCAGTGACAGTGCCTCTTCGGTCTCGTGGTTGGAGCGGCGCACATTGAAGAGCGTGAGTTCTTTGCGGCGCATGCCAGAGGCGTCGACGGTGAACGTTGGCGTGGAGTGAATGCCGGTGAGCGCGACGCGGCCGGCGTTGCGCGTGAGCCGAATGGCCTGCGGCACGGTGTCTGCTCCGGCGGCGCAGTCGATGGCGCAGTCGACGCCGCGTTGCGCCGTGGCGCGCAGGATTTCGGCGACGGCTTCCTCGGGTTCGAGCACTGCGTCGGCTCCCATGGCGCGCGCCAGTTCGCGCCGATGCGCCAGCGGTTCGATGGCCCAGATGCGGCCTGCATTGGCCGCGCGCAGTGCGGCGATGGTGAGAAGGCCGATGGGTCCCGCGCCAATGACCGCGACCGTTTCATTGGCCGAAATCGACGCGAGGCGCACGGAATGCAGCGCGATGGCGAGCGGCTCGGCCAGAGTGGCGGCGTCGAACGAGAGATTTGCGGGGATGGGCGCGAAGTTCGAGACGGGCAGATTGACCAGCTCGCGGAAGAAGCCGGGGTGATTTGGGTTTGAGAGGAAGCGGATATTGGCGCAGACGTTGTGGTGGCCGCTCAGGCAGAACTCGCAGTGGTAGCAGTAGAGCGCGGGTTCAAGCGCTCCGCGGTCGCCCACAGCAAGCCCGGTAACACCAGCGCCGGTCTTGACGATCACGCCCGCGGGCTCGTGCCCGAGCACCATGGGATAAGCGTTGGGCATGCCGCCGACCTGACCCTCGGTGTAGGCATGCAGATCGGACCCGCAGACGCCGACGGATTCGACGCGGCACTGCACTTCGCCGGGTCCGGGATCGTCGATGGGCATTTCGGTGAGACGGAAGGTAAGAGGAGCGATGAGTTCGGCGGCGCGCATGGAAAAACGATAGCAGCTTGCCGCCGCTATCGGACAGTGAATGCTTGGGGCGAGTGAAAGGAGTGAACCGCGATCAGTGGATAAACATCATCGCGATGTGGTTGACGGCGAATGCGGCGCCGTAGGCGAGGACGAGCATGTAGAGGAACTGCACGGCGGGCCACGTCCAGCTGTTGGTTTCGCGCTTGACCACGGCAATGGTCGACGTGCACTGCATGGCGAAGGCGAAGAAGATCATGAGGGCGAGCGCGCCGCCGATGGTCATGTCGTGATGCAGGGCGTTCTGCAGGCTGAAGGCCTGGGTGCCTGGATCGGCGCCGTAGAGCGTGCCCATGGTGCTGACCATGACCTCACGCGCGAAGATGCTGCAGATGAGGCCGATGCCGATCTTCCAGTTGAAGCCGAGAGGCGCGATAGCCGGTTCGATGAAGTGGCCGATGTGGCCGATGACGCTGTTGGCAAGTTGCGGAGGTGCATAGGAACCGCCGTGGAGGTGGATGGGGGGAATCTGCGCGAGCACCCAAAGCGCAAGCGATACGGTCACGATGATGGTGCCGGCGTTCTTCATGAAGATGCGCGCGCGATCGAGCAGGCGCAGGCCAAGCGAGTAGAGCGTGGGCATGCGGTACTGCGGCAGCTCCAGAATGAAGGGCGTGTCGCTGGACTTGAGGATGGAGCTCTTGAGCAGGCGCGCGGTGGTGAAGGCGGCCACGAATCCTGCAAGATAGAGGCCGAGCATGACCAGAGTGCGCAGGCCGAAAACGCCGTGAAGGAAATAGATGTTGGGAATGAAGGCGGCGATGAGCAGCAGATAGACGGGCAAGCGCGCCGAGCAGGTCATGAAGGGTGCGACAAGAATGGTGGCGAGGCGGTCGCGCTTGTTTTCGATGGTGCGCGTGGCCATGATGGCGGGAATCGCGCAGGCGTAAGCGGAGAGCAGCGGGATAAAGGCCTTGCCATTCAAACCGATCGTCCGCATGACGCGGTCGGCGATGAGAGCGGCGCGCGCCAGATAGCCGGAGTCTTCGAGGATGCCGATGAAGAGAAAGAGCAGAAGAATCTGAGGCAGGAAAACGAGCACCGACGAAATGCCCTTCCACACGCCGTCGAGCAGAAGCGATTGCAGCCAGCCCACGGGCAGCAAAGGGCGGACCAGATCTGCCGCGCGGGCCAGAAGGTCGCCGAAGCCGTCGGAGAGCGGCTGGCCGAGGGAGAAGACTACTTCGAACACGCCGAAGACTACGAGGAGAAAAAGCAGCGGTCCCCAGATGCGATGCAGCAGAATATTGTCGATCTTGTGCGTGTTGGCAGCTGACAGTGGCGCCTGGTAGCCGGTGCGGCGGCTGACCTGTGCGGCCCAGTTGTGCGTACTGGCCGCGTTGCCGATGACGGGCAACTCCACGCGATTAGTTTTGGCGTGGCCGTTCTGCTGATTGAGAAAGAGCGGGACGGCGTCGATCCCGGTGCCGTTGACGGCACTGATTTGTGCCACCGGCGCATCGAGCTCGCGCGCAAGTTTGAGTACGTCGATGCGACCGCCGCGCGACTCCATCAGGTCCGACATGTTCAGCAGCACCAGCGTGGGAAGCCCCACCGCAAGCACCGGCTGGGCGAGCATGAGTTGGCGCGTCAAATGCAGTGAGTCCAAAACCAGCAAAACTGCATCGGGCTTGGGCGTGCCGGGCATGCGGCCGCGCAACACGTCCACGGCGACACGCGCGTCTTCAGAGTACGGAGTGAGCGAGTAGATTCCCGGCAGATCGATGAGCGTGAGATCTTCGCGGCCCACGCCGGCCATCAACCCCATGCGCTGCTCCACGGTGACACCGGGATAGTTGGCGACTTTTTGCCGCAGGCCTGTGAGCTTGTTAAAGAGCGTGGATTTGCCGGAGTTGGGAGGGCCGATGAGAAGCACCGTTTTGAGGGTGTTCTCAGGCGAAGAGATCGTAGGCGGCTTGAAAGCCGGCGTCTCACAGCAGGCGTTCATCGCGCAGCCTCAGCCAGTTCGGTTGCCTCTTCGGTGGACGTCGCGGCGGCGGTTGCGCCGATGCAGAGGCGCACGCGAATGGCCGCGGCGGTCTCGTGGCGCAGCGCGATTTCCATGCCGTCGACGCAATAAACGGTCGGGTCGCCGGCCGGCGCCCGGCGCAGCGCATGGACGCACGAGTCGGGTACAAAGCCCATATGCATCAGATGGTTCTGGACGGATTCAGGCAGATCGAGAGCCACCAGGATCCCGCGTTCGCCCACTTTCAATTCGCTCAGCGCGCTCACCTGCCTCGCCCCCTCGTGCCGCCGAAATGGCAGCAATTTGAAAATGCGACCAGAATGGTCGGATTTCAGTATACGGCGAGATTGCCTCGGGCTGCAAACCTGATTGTCGGGGATTCTGATGTCGAGCAGTCCCATGAATTGGCCTCCAGGAAGGGGATTGTTGGCCGGGAATCCCCCAGCCCCTCCCTAGCCCCCTGGCGGACCCCCTGCTCACTTCATCGGAGCGATGATTTAGTTGTAGCAGTGTGTATTTGATTTGAAGGTGACTTAAATCACACGAAACGGGCTCAATTCGGAGTTTTGCCGCGAACTGCGAGGGATGGTACAAGCGAAGCATGAGATTTGACGAGTTCAAAGCCTCGCTCGCGCTGGTCGAGCCTCCGCGCGAGTTTCCGGCTCCGCTGGCCGCGCTTTGGTGGGATGCCAAAGGCACCTGGGCACGCGCCCATGGCATGGTCGACGACCTCTCGACGCGCGAAGCCATGGCTGTTCATGCCTACTTGCACCGCAAAGAGGGCGTGGAGTCGAACGCCGATTACTGGTATAGCCGCACGGGCCGGAAATTCCACCGGCCCACGCTCGAGGAGGAGTGGCAGGCGCTGGTCGAGGGGCTGCTTTAGAAGCGGCGAGTCAGCATTTTAGCGAGACAGCGAATGAAGGAAAAGGTGACTTGCCATTTGCCGACAACGTGCTGGCAACTTGGTTCGTGGTTTTCCGAGCGCTATTTATTCTGCTCCAGCCAGTGCAGGTACTCGGGCAGCGAGTGCAGCTCGTCGACGTGGTCGGGCGCGGAATTTCCGGCAAAACCAATTACGGTGAGCCCGCCGGAACTTACTCGGCTCAGCATCTGCGTGCCCATGGGGCCAAATTGCGCCACCGGTTGCGGCGTCAACTGCCATTCGCGCAGCAGCCAGTCGGCGGTTTCAGTAGTGCTGGCAAAAGTGCCGGGAAAGATTTCCGAGTGCGTAATGATGAGTCGTTTCTTCCCGGCCATGGCATCTCGGCCAAAGCGAAGCCAAGTCTGCAGGTTGCTCGCGTCGATGTCGGACTCGAGTGGCCCCGGCGTGTCGTGAGTGTAACCGGTGTGCACGCCGTCGATGCAGAGGACACGATCGACGCGGTCGTAGGACGCAGGGTCAAGCAGGATTTGGCGGATCGCACCGCAACCGGCGCTCCAGCCGCCGAGCGCGATCTGGCTGAAGTGCATTTGGCTTGCCGATTCTGCCGCGGCAACCAGCGAGAGAAATCGCGTTGGATCCTGAAAAAGCTGGACGTACGACCCGGAACCGGCGCCCGCTTGCACATGCACCACGGCCATCTGGCTTTGCTGGCTCACGGCCAGCTCGGGCAGCCAGTCTCCTCCGTGGAAGAAGAAAAGCAGAGTGTTCGGCAGGTTGGGAAGCAGCTCTTGCGGGACAAACAATGTGCCTAGCGGCAATGGATAATGGTCACCCGGCGGCGAGGCTTCGGTGAGGCGCGGATGAGTGCGCGTGTGCTCCACCATGGGTGAAGGATTCTGCGCTGCGGCTGGCGGCGCCTGCGGTGCAGCAGGCTTTGCTGTGGCAGGAGCCTGCGCGAGAAGTGCCGGCGACGCGAGTGCGAGTGCAAGACAAAGGCTCGAACAACAGGAGAGGATGCGTAACTTGCTCCGCATAGGGTTTGCGTTCTCCGTCTGCGAGGATGGAAGCCCTCGCCAGCGAGCCAAGGCATCAGCCAGGCGCGCGGCAAATTCATCTTACGGGATGCCGGACACATGGGTGTAGAATCCTCTGTTTGAATGCGGAAGCGCGAAAGAGGCGGGCCATGCAATATCGCACTTTTGGAAAGCTGGATTGGAAGGTATCGGCACTGGGCTTTGGCTGCATGCGGTTGCCATGTACAGACGGGAAGCACGGCGGCGCAAGCATCGATGAAGCCGAAGCGATTCGCATGTTGCGACACGCCATCGACGAGGGCGTGAATTACGTCGACACTGCGTACCCGTATCACGATGGCAGGAGCGAGTTCGTGGTTGGCAGGGCGCTCAAGGATGGGTATCGCGAGAAGGTTCGGCTGGCGACCAAGCTTCCCACATGGATGGTGCAGAAGCCGTCGGACTTCGACCGCTTCCTGAATGAGCAGCTCACAAAGCTCGAGACCGACCACATCGATTTTTACCTGATCCACGCGTTGAACAATGCCTCGTGGAGCAATACTGTTTTGCAGCACAACCTGCTTGGCCAGGCAGAACGCGCGTTGGCCGACGGGCGCATCCGGCATCTTGGCTTCTCGTTCCACGACAACTACGAGTGCTTTCAAGAGATCGTGGACGGGAGCGACCTTTGGACCTTCTGCCAGATCCAATACAACTACATGGATACCGAGAACCAGGCGGGCACGCGCGGGCTCAGGCTGGCCGCGGAAAAGGGGCTGGCGGTGGTGGTGATGGAGCCGCTGATGGGCGGGCGGCTGGCCGATCCACCGCCGGCTATCGCCGAGACCATAGCAACCGATCCGGCGCGAAGGACCCCGGCAGAACTTGCGTTTGATTGGGTGTGGGATCAGCCGGAAGTCTCGGTGGTGCTGAGCGGCATGAGCACGATGGACCAGGTCGCGGAGAACCTGCGGTTCGCCGATGCGGCGCGTGTGGGCAAGCTCAGCGAATCCGACCAGGAACTGATTGCGCGAGTGCGAGAACAATACAGAGCACGGGTCACGATTCCGTGCACGCAGTGTGGCTACTGCATGCCGTGCCCCAACGGCGTGAACATTCGGGTCAACTTCGATTTCTTCAATTACGCCCATACCTACGACGACCTGGGCGCAGCACAGTTCCGCTACAAGTTTGTGCTCAAGGAAGAGCAGCGCGCAGGCGCATGCATCGACTGCGACACGTGCGAGGAATTGTGCCCGCAACACATCCCGATCTCGGATTGGATGGTGAAGGTGGAAGCCCTGCTTGGCGGATAGCGCGCCGGCGCGTCAGCGCATTTGCCGGTCAGCACGGGGTTCCCGATTAAGCGCGTGTGCAAAGCGCGCCGAACCTGGAGGACCCCACATCGAGGCAGGTTGGCTTTCCAACATCCGTGCGGCAGGCCATACTACATGTGCGCAGTC
>Ga0074046_10003330_pt1 | contig 13487 bp, 8 predicted proteins | sample BogForMeECP23OM3_FD_94441 | JGI IMG/M metagenome (GOLD analysis project Ga0074046, IMG submission 94441) | Bog forest soil microbial communities from Calvert Island, British Columbia, Canada - Bog Forest MetaG ECP23OM3 | ecosystem: Environmental > Terrestrial > Soil > Wetlands ...
CGTTGACTTGCAGGGGAACCTTGGTAATCACCGTTGCGTAGTCGCCTGTGTCGGTGGGGGTGAAGGTGGAGGAAAGAGTTGGGAGTCCCGCCGCCAACACCGTGCCAAGTCCTGGCGTGTAGACAAAGCTACCCGCAACGTTGGCTGAGGCATCCAGTTGAGTTGCGCTGAGCGCCGTCCCTACGGGGATGGCCGCCGGAGTTGCCCAGGTAATCACGGGCATCTGTTTTTGCGCAGCGGTTACTGCGCTGGTGGAAGCGGCCGCGTAATTGTTGTCCGCCGCCCAAGTTGCCGTAAAGATGCACGTGCTCGAGCCCTTGATAATCGTCACCATATCCGGAGACGACGTTCCCGAAAGCGAGCAAGTAGCTGCATTGTTCGTGGTGATGACCGCCAAGGTACTGGCATTGGTGGCTGCCGTCAGCGTGAAGGTGCTGCCGAATGGGGCTTTGCTGGGCGCGCCCGTGAGGCTTACGGTCGGAGTGGCCAGCACAGCCAATACGCTCTCGGTCACTGCGTGCGCCGCCAGGAAGTTACCGTTGCCCAGCTGACTCATATACACGCTGCACTCCCCGATGCCACTGTCCATCGTGTAAGTGCCGCCGATATTGGTACAAGAACCGCCGTTGGTAAAGGTGACCGGCAATCCCGAGCTGGCGTTGGCCACAACCGTAAACGAGGTGTTGTAAACGGCGCTCGCCGGTGCGGTTGTGGTGACCGTGATGGTTTGCGCGGCCTTGGTGACAGTCAGACTCACCGAAGCGGTCGACGTAGCGTAATCGACGCCGTCGGTGGGAGTGAAGAGGACGGAAAGCGTTTGGGTTCCTGCGTTGAGCACCGTGCCGGCTGGCGGCGAATACATAAACGTGCCGGGGACGCTGGCGGTGGCATTCAACTGAGTTCCGCTGAGCGGCGTTCCATAAGTGATGGCCGCTGGCGTTGCCCAAGTGGTGGTGGTTGCCGCCTGGTTGACTTGCAGCATGACGCTGCCGGTGGATGGCGCGTAGTTGCTGTCGCTCGGAGTGAAGGTGACCGACAGAGTCTGGAGTCCGGCAGTCAACACCGTGCCCGCCCCTGGCGAGTAGACAAAGTTACCCGCAACGCTGGCCGTAGCGTCGAGCTGAGTTACGCTGAGCGCGGCCCCGTAAATGATCGGTGCCGGAGTCGCCCAAGTGACGCTCGTTGGTTCTTGGTTGACGGTAATGGTGTCCTGAACTGGCGCCGCGGCGGCGTAATCGGTGTTGCCGCTCTGGTCGGCCTCCACCACCACAGATCCCGCACCCGTGATTGTAAGAACGTTGCCCGCAACCGTTGCTGGACCCGAGATGATGCTGTAAGCGATCGGCCAACCCGACGTTGCGCTGGCGGTCAGCGTGATTGGCGAAACCCCGTAGGTCAGCGGTGAGGGGTTGGGGAACGTGATCGTTTGGGTCGCACGCGCGGTGCCGACGGCGGGCGGAATGAAAGCCACTCCGCGGTACACTTCCGGGGTTCCCGAGTTCTGCAAGGTTACGAATTGTTCGCTGGCTGGCAGAGTAGTCGCCGCCAGCGAGTCGGTGATGCCCACCAGTGAAGTGGGATCAGGCTCACCGCCGGAGATGGTGCTGTACTGGGCCGTGATCGCATAAATGGTAACCGTGCCATCGCCGTTGACTGAGCCCGTCATGTTACGGAGTCCGGTGGGATAGGTTGAGACTGGGTAGCCGGATATGGTCTGGGGCTGGTACAGGTTCAGGCCAGCCTGAATCGTGTAGAGCAACTGCCACGTACCGCCGACCAGACTCCATTTTTGCAGCCCGGCCAGGGAATCGGGAATCAGGTTGTTGCCTGCGTCGAGGTTTGCGTAGCCTTCGTCCGCAACATAGAGGGTGGTTGGATTGGCGAACCAGAAACCGAAAGGTACATAAGGAGATGGCGCGCCGGTCGTAGTATTTGTGGCTTGAGCGCTAAACAGCGGGACGATTGGATTGGTAGTGTCAGTGCCACCGGCCGTGCAACCCGGCAGGCTGGTGCCCACTTGGAACACGCCATCGTCGCCGTTGCCGCCGCTGCCCTTCGACACATACAACTGCGGGTTGCTGCTGATGTCGTTGTAAATGCCGATGCCGCGCCAGTTATTATCCTTCACATGCTGCTTCGACGACTCGTCGCCACGATCCGTCGCGACGTACGTTCCTAGCTGATACGAAAAACCTGTCAAGCCTCCGTCGCAGCGGGCCCCAATGGTCGTGCCCGGCCCCGTGACTGGCGGGCCCTTGTAAGTTGTGGAATCGGAGTTGCCCGCCATGTAGAACTCGTTGCCATCGACGGTGATGGCGCCGCGGGGATTGTCACCGCTATAGGCGTTGCTTTCCGGCGTCAAGCTGACCAATCCGCCAGAACCAATCAGGGCAACTTCCCGGTCATAATTCGGCGGAGTGTTGGGAGCCAGCTGCGCGATGGGATTCGTGTCGTAGGAGTTGGAGACGCCCTCAATTTCATCCAGCCCCTGGTAACCCATGTAGGTCAGAAAATTGCCATCGGTCGACAGTTGAAGCGAGCCTTCCGACTTCGAACTGAAACTGGTGGTGATGTAGGTGGTTCCGCTCGAAGGCAGCGAAAGCGATCCCGCGACCGCAGACCACGGGACCGACGAAAACTGATCGATGAAAATACTGCCCTGGATGCCAGTGACAGTCGGATCGTTAAAGATGGTGGGATAGACACCGGGGTTGCCGAAACTATTGCCGTCATACTGGACCCGGCTGACTTGGATGCTGCCGGGTGCAAGAGGTGTTTGCGCGAAAGCGCCGGTTACAAGGCTGGTGCCGAGAAGAACGAAGAGCGCAAAGCAGACCAGTATTCTGCTAATTGCTTTAGACGTTGTGGCATCTTCTTTAGACATAGTGGTGTTCCCTCCAAACGAAACTCGAAGACTGAGATCAATCGGACACAATTATCGTGGATACCCGGCAGTCTCAAAATGAACTGATTGTTAATTTCCGCCGGGATGCAACTAATTGCACACAACCCAATCGGGTGGGGTGCGGCTACGCGTAAGATGCCAGTTACTACTTTCAAAAGAAGAAGTGTTCTCGTCGGCCGATCAAGTTCCGTGTGGGAGGGAGGGTCAGGTTAGAGATCGGAGCAAACCCGCAGCCGTCATCGCGCTTCGGCGATAATAGAACGATGATAAGTCCCTCTAAGAACGTCGGCGGACGAACCTGCCAAGTGGCCCTCCTCGGCTTCGGTACGGTCGGCAGTTCGGTGGCGAAGATTCTCTGCGAGCGCTCGAACAACCATCTGCATCTGACGCACGTCCTCAATCGCAACGTGGCGCGGAAGAAAGTGGATTGGCTTCCCTCCTCGGTGCAGTGGACGGAAAATATCGACGACATCTTGTCGTCGAACGTGGATATCGTGGTCGAGGTGATGGGCGGCCTTCAGCCCACTGAAGACTGGATCCGGCGCGCGCTCGAATCGGGTAAATCCGTGGTCACCGCCAACAAGCAGTTGATCGCGCGCTGCGGTCCCGAGTTGATCAGCCTAGCTCGCCAGATGAAACAGCAGATCCAGTTTGGCGCGTCGGTCGCGGGCGGTGTGCCGGTAATTTCCGGATTGCATGAGGGATTGGCCGGCGATGAACTGTTCAAGATCCGCGGCATTCTGAACGGCACCTGCAACTACATTCTCAGCCAGATCGAGGCCAACGGCATTCCCTTCGCCACCGCATTGCGCGAGGCGCAGAAGCTCGGCTTCGCCGAAGCCGATCCCACCGAAGACATCGAAGGCCTGGACGCGCGGGCCAAGCTCGCCATCCTGGCGCGAGTCGGACTGCACTGCAACATCAGACCCGAGAGTATCGTAGCGCGCTCCATCTCCGCCATCGACTCCGTTGATTTTGAATACGCGAGCCAGTTGGGTTGTACGATTCGCCAGATTTCCTGGGCAGAATTAAAAGGTGACGAACTGTTTGCCGCGGTGCAGCCCGCGCTGGTCGAACTCTCATCGCCGTTGGCGCGCGTAGAGGGAAGCCAAAACCTGGTCGTGGCGACTGGAAAGTATGGTGGCGAAACCGTCTTTGGAGGCCACGGAGCAGGCGGACATCCAACTGCCGTCGCTGTCGTCTCCGACGTTCTGGCCATTGCTCGCTCCCAGCAAGCAATATTGACGCCCAGCGGCGCTGGACAGCCAGTCGAGAAAACGCCCGTAGTCCCTGCAAAAGTCACCGCCGACTTCACCGCCAAGCACTATCTACGCTTTCTGGTGAAAGACCGGCCAGGCATCATCGCCAGCCTGGCCACGATCCTCTCCCAGTGCGGCATCAACATCCATTCGGTGCTGCAGAAGCCGGGCTGCCCGAAATCACATCTGCCCTTTCTGATTACGCTGGAGGAATGCAAGGCGTCCCTGGTCGAACAGGCATTACAGCAGATCAACGCGCTGGATTTCCTGGTGCAGCCCTGCTTGCATTTGCCGATACTGTAAATGATCCAAGGTTAGCGGGTCCAGGGATCGACCAGTGGAATTGGCGCGTCTTCAAAATGGACCGTATTGCGAGTTGCGAGAGTGGCGTGCTGTGCTATCGCGATCCCGGCAATCATCGTGTCGCGGAGATCAACCGGACGGCCCTTCCTGTGTCGTGCTGCCATCAGTTCGCTCGCCTGCCCAGCAGCCGCAGTATCAAACGTGGCGACTCGCTGACCCATTCTCGCGAGAAGTTTCTCGAACGCCTCGGTGAGCAGGGTTCGCCGGCGGCCCGTCGCCAGGATCTGGAGTCCAAAGCGGACTTCTAATATCGTCACCGAAGTAGTCCATACCGAGGTTCTTGGTTGCCGGTCGAGCCAATCGACAACGCGCGCTTCGGGCGCTTGGCGCATCAGTGCCGAAAGCACGTTCGTATCCAGAATAATCATGACTCGAAATCGAAGGGCTTGACGCTGTGTCCACGCAGCTCCGGAATATCAGCTTCGAGCCCGACCTTGCTGAACAAGCCAGCGATTTCTCTCCCCAACCCTCCCGTCGCAATAGGCTCTTCAACGGCGGCGCTGCGGAGAATATCGCGTAGTTCCTCTTCCATACTGCGCCCATTCCTCTTCGCCCGGCGCTGCAGCCGCGCTTTGACGGCATCCTCGATATTGCGGACTACGAATTGGGCCATCGGGTATCCTCCATTTATTCGGACTGATATCATGATATCACATTGCTGAAATCAAGGCAAGCCGGCGTGCCAAGAGGCAGACAGCCAAACGGATGAGGGAGTGTGAACCAACTCACTTCGAGTCTGTCTACTTTGCCGCGAGCGGAAAAGCTTCTTTTACGCTTCCACCTGGAAGAACTGTGCCATGTTGCGGAATTTTTGATAGCGGGTTTCGAGCAGATCGCCAAGCGGCAAACGCTTGAGCGCGGCCAGATTCTCTTGCAGCGCCCGGTCCAGTAACTCCGCCGCCTGCGCGTGGTCGGTATGCGCGCCCCCGGCGGGCTCCGGGATGATGGCGTCAATGCAGCCCAGTTCGCTCAAATCTTTGGCGGTAATCTTCATGGCCTCCGCCGCCAGTCCTTTCTTGGATGGATCGCGCCACATGATCGAAGCGCAGCCCTCCGGTGAAATCACCGAGTACACGGAGTTTTCCATCATCAACACGCGATCCGCCACGGCAATCGCCAGCGCTCCGCCGCTCCCGCCGACGCCAATCACGGTCGCAATAATCGGCGTTTCCAAGCGCGCCATCTCCAGCAGGTTGCGGGCAATGGCTTCTCCCTGACCGCGTTCTTCGGCGTGCAGTCCGGGATAGGCGCCGTCGGTGTCGACCAATGTAAAAATCGGACGCTTGAATTTCTCCGCAATCTTCATCACCCGCAGCGCCTTCCGATAGCCTTCCGGGTGGGACATGCCAAAGTTCCGATACACGCGTTGTTTAGCGTCGCGCGCTTTCTGCTGGCCGATCACGATCACTTCCTCGCCGTGAAAGCGAGCCATGCCGCAAACAATCGCCGGATCGTCGCGGAAGCCGCGGTCGCCGTGAATTTCGCTCCAGTCGGTAAAAATCCGCTCGACATAGTCCAGGGTGTAGGGACGCTGCGGATGGCGCGCCCGTTCCGTGCGCTCCCATGCGTTCAGGTTCGAAGAAATCTCGCGGCGAAGACCATCCACCCGATCATGCAATTGCTTGACCTGGCGCACCGTTTCCGCGTTCTGCCCTTCCACGGCCTGCAGTCGCGTGATCTGCTCCTCGATTTTTGCCAGCTCTTGCTGCGCTTTCAATCCAGAATCCATCTTCAGGACAGTCCCATTCTTTCGCGTGTGATGCTGTTCCACCATCGAGAGCATGAAGTCCGCGCCGGCGATAGCGGCATTATCCGCACCGTTGTTCGCGGTACGATCTGATTTCTCCGCCGGCTTGATCTTTGCTCGTCGCATCGGCCGAACCTGGAACCTGGCACGATCAACTGATGACGCGCACGCTGCCGCGCCCGCACAACTCTTCCACACGCCCAATAAAACTGCGGTCCGGCATTACATTATAGCCTTCGGCCTCCATCACCACCATGAAATCGCCTTCCCGCTCCACGTCGAACAAGACCTTCGCCTCGCCCTTGCGCTCGCTGAAAAGTTCGTGCAGCGCATCCACCGTGCTACCGGTTGCGCTCCCGAGAGGAATTCGTATACGAAGCGCCTTGGGCAAGGGCACGCGCGCTTCGTCGAGCGGAATGATGTCGTTGGCCGTGACTTTCGGATTCGCGCCTTCTTCAATACGCACGCCGCCGCGAATCAGTACCGGGACTTCCAGCTTCACTTTCTCTGCGAGCTTCCTGTAGGCCTCGGGAAAGACCAGCAGCTCCACTTTCCCCGACATATCTTCGAGCGCAGCCTGCGCCCACAACTCGCCTCTTCTCGACTTGGCCACGCGCAGCCCTGAAATCAGACCCGCGGTCGTGATGTTCTCGTCCTTGGCGGTAGATTTCTTCATGGCGGCAATATCTTCCGTGGAGAGCGCGTTCAGGTCGGCAAGCTTCTCTTTGTACTTTTCCATCGGATGCCCGGTAATAAAAAAACCGAGGATTTCTTTCTCCGCCTGCAGCCGCGTATGTTCATCCCAATCGGGAGCGTCGGGAAGCGCGTCGTTTGCCTGCTGTGCGGTTTCATCCGCAAACACGCCAAACAGCCCGTGCTGTCCCGATTCCGCATCGCGCTGCGTTTTCTGGGCCTGTTCGATCGCCGTATCCAGCGCCTTCATAAGTTGCGCCCGGCGCCCGAAGTAATCCATCGCCCCGCTCTTGATCAGCGACTCCAGCACGCGCTTGTTCAACAGCCGCAAATCCACTTCTTCGCAGAATTCGTAGAACGACCGGAAATTCCGGCCCACCTTCCTGCGCCCCGCGACAATCGACTCGATCGCATTTCCGCCAACGTTCTTCACCGCAGCCAGACCAAACCGGATCGCCTGCCCATGCGGAGTAAAGTTCGCGTCGCTGACGTTAATATCCGGCGGCTCGACCGCGATTCCCATTTCGCGGCATTCGTTGATGTACTTCACCACACTATCTGTGTCGCCCGTGATCGAGGTCAGCAACGCCGCCATGAAGTCGAGCGGATGGTGGGTCTTCAGATACGCCGTGTGATACGCCAGCAGGGCGTAGGCCGCCGAGTGCGACTTATTGAATCCGTATCCGGCAAATTGCGCCATCAGATCGAAAATCTTCTCGATCTTCTTCGGCGGAAAACCGCGCTGCGTCGCTCCTTGCACAAACCGTTCGCGCTGCTTTGCCATCTCCTCGACGTTCTTCTTGCCCATCGCCCGGCGTAGCAGGTCGGCTTCTCCCAGGGAGTAGCCCGCAAGCCGGTTCGCCGCCTGCATCACCTGTTCCTGGTAAACGATGACGCCGAGGGTCTCGTGCAAGATTTCTTTCAGCTCCGGTAGCTCGTATTCAATCTTCCGACGCCCATGTTTGCGCTCGATAAAATCGTCAATCATTCCACCCTGGATCGGTCCCGGCCGGTAAAGCGCATTCAAGGCGGTAAGATCCTCGATCGAGTTCGGCTGATAACGGCGCAGAACGTCTCTCATGCCAGACGATTCAAACTGGAATACGCCGGAGGTCAATCCCTTATGGAAGACTTTCTCGTAGGTCTCCTGATCTTCGAGCGGGATGTCATCCAGGGTGAGATTCGTTCCCCTCTGCGCAATCAGTTTCAACGTGTCGTCGAGAATGGTGAGCGTCGTCAACCCGAGAAAATCCATTTTCAGCAGGCCCATCTTTTCGATGGCCACCATGTCAAAGGCGGTGACAATTTCATCGTTCTTGGTTTTGTGCAGCGGCACCAGGTCGATCAGCGGCCGCGGAGAAATCACCACTCCGGCGGCATGCACGCCGGAATTCCGCACCAGCCCTTCCAGTTTCCGCGCCGTGTCCAGCAACTGCCGCACCTGCGGATCTTTCTGGTACGCCTCCTGCAGCGCCACCGACTCCTGGAGCGCGTCGTCCAGCTTGATATTCAGCGTGGTCGGCACCATCTTCGCGATGCGGTCCACGTCGCTGTATGGCATATCCATTGCGCGGCCAACGTCCTTGATCGCGGCTTTGGCCGCCATGGTGCCGAAGGTGATGATCTGCGCCACGTTTTCCCGCCCGTATTTGTGAGTGACGTATTCAATTACTTCGCCGCGCCGGTTCATGCAGAAATCAATGTCGATATCCGGCATGGAAATGCGTTCCGGGTTCAGAAAGCGTTCGAACAGAAGCTCATGCTGCAGCGGATCGATGTTGGTGATCCCAAGCGAGTACGCAACCACCGCGCCCGCCGCCGATCCGCGCCCCGGACCCACCGGAATGCCACGTTCCCGCGCGTAACGGATGAAGTCCCAAACGATCAGGAAGTAGCCCGAAAACTTCATCTGCTGAATGATGGCGATCTCACGCGCCAATCTCTGTTCGTAATCCGCCAGAGAATGCTTGAGCCGGCCGTTCGCCGCCGCCGTGCGCAGGTTCTCCATACGGCGGGCGAATCCCTGCCGTGTAATGTGCTCGAAATAAGTGTCGAGCGTAAATCCGTCGGGAACGTCAAAGCGCGGAAACGGGCTGGGAACTTTCTCCAGCCGCAGGTTGCAGCGCTCGGCAATATCGAGCGTGCGCGCCAGCACCTGGGGAGCGTCCTTGAACACGTGCAGCATCTCGTCGCCGTTCTTGACGTAGAACTGCGTGCCTTCGAACTTCATCCGGTTGGTTTCCTGGATGGACTTCCCCGTTTGAATGCACAACATCACATCCTGGGCGTGCGCGTCGTCTTCGCAAAGATAGTGGCTGTCGTTGGTCGCGACCAGGGGCAGCCCGAGGTCTTTCTCCAACTGGAATAAGCCAGAATGGATGCGGTGCTCCATCTCCAGGCCCTGATCCTGAATCTCGAGGAAAAAGTTCTCTTTGCCGAAGAGGTCGCGATAGAATCCGGCGGCCGACCGCGCTGCCTCGTAGTTCCCTTCCGTCAAGCGTTCGGCCACTTCGCCCTTCAGGCACCCCGAGAGACCGATCAGTCCCTTCGAATGCTCGGCGAGGAATTTCTTGCTGATACGAGGCTTGTAGTAGAAGCCGTGCAGCGAGGCTTCCGACGTGATCTTCACCAGGTTGCGGTAGCCTTCTTCATTTTCGGCGAGCACCAGCAGGTGGTTATAAGTGTCGCCGTCGGGCGGCGTGCGCGTGATGTCGTGGTCGTCTTTCTTGCAGATGTAGAGTTCGCATCCCACGATCGGCTTGACCCCGGCCTTGTGCGCGGCGTTCACAAAATGCACAGCGCCAAAGATATTGCCGTGGTCGGTCATGGCGACTGCGGGCATGCCGAGTTTCTGAACCCGGTCAACCAGTTTCTCAACGTCGCAAGCGCCGTCGAGCAACGAGTAATCGCTATGCAGATGCAGGTGGACGAATTGGTTTTGGCTCATGAAGGCAGCACTTAGCAATTAGCACTTAGCTTTTAGTTTCGGAAGTCCAGAGTCGACTTCATTCTACTGGCTGGAGGGTATCGCGCAACGCCTGAAAGTGGTGCAGTTTGGTAAAAGGCTGAATCCGTCTAGCGTGCGATCTTCTAGCGCACGATCATGAGCTGGAGCGCCGGTCCCGGCACTTGAAAATCCACGCCGCGATCTTCATTCATCTTTGCCGTGGCAGGGAGATCGAGTTGGGCGAGCGGAATTTTCTTGGCGGCTTGCTCGTTGAGCACCCAGAGCGTGCCACCGGCAATCGCGTAATTCCGTACTTCTTCCACATGCTGGTCGCGGAAAACCAGGGCGGTCGCGGGTTCCTGCTCCGGCTTCGGCCGATTGCGCGCTTCGACGTCGGCTTGCAGCCGGTCGATCTTTCCGTTCAGTGCTTCCACATCGCGCTGCAATCCCTGGTTCCCGTTGTCCTCCTCGCGATAGGGAGCGGGACGATACTCGTCCGCATACGCGTCCTGATCTCCGCTGTCATAGAGCGGATCGGAATACCAGCCGTAATAGTCGTAGGGATAATATCCCGCGTAAGGGTAATAGCCCCGTCGTCCGTAGAAACCGCGATGACCGTGGTAGGGGTTTCCAGTTCGAAAACGGACGCCGGAGCCGCGATCCACGCTTCCTCCGTGAAATGCGCCAGCTGAGTGCACAGCCGAGGAGTGTCCGGAAAAACCGCCGTGCGAGGCGACGCGAGCACCGCCTCCACCACTGACGTGAGCACCACCGCCACCGCCGCGACGCTGTGCCCACAAGGGCAGGGCGAGCAATATCAGGCTAAACGTCGCTATGTACAACCAGCGCCGCATACCTCATTATAGCCCAGTTTGAGTTGCTTTCAGGCAGGGAAAATGCCCCCCGGAGCCAGCGGAGAACAACCCCCTCCCAGCCGAAGTTCCAGCGCCCTGAAACCGCCCTTTATTTATGCTTATTCTTGCCTTTGGATTTGGCTTTTGCCTTCTTTTCAGCGGCCGGTTTCCTGGTGTTGGCAGGCTTGCTCGGTTTCTTGACGGCATGGGCCTTAGCTGGCTTGCTCACCTTGGCAGCCTTCGCTGGCTTCGTCGGAGCAACAGGCTGCGCCGGCACTGCAGCCTTCGCTGGCTTTGTCGGAGCAGCAGGCTTCGCTGGCACCGCAGCCTTCTCCGCTGCCGGCTTCACCGGGACCGCCGCCACCGGAGCCGCCGCAACTTTTCCCTTCCCCTTAACGCCCGGCTTGCCGCTCGCCGCCGGAGCATTCGCCGCGGCCGCCGCGGCCGCCAATGCCTTGGCTCCTTTACCCCGCTTGGCCGACGGAGGTGGCGGTGGTGGTGGTGGCGGCGGCGCCAGCGGCTTGAGATATTTCAGAGTTTCCGTCCGCGAGCGCAGCTTGCCATCCAGCAACAGCATGAACACATCGTTGGCAATCTTCGGATACGCTGGCATCTGCGGCGTGATGTGGAGTTCCGTCATCTCCGGCAACGGAATCTTCTGCTGCACCTGCCGCCACTTGGTAAAGAAATTCTTGATCTTCTGCGCCACCGCCTGCTGCCGCGCCGTGATCGCAAGAAACAGAATCATCTCCGGACGAGCCGACGACAGCAATTGCCAAGTCCGCGAGGGTGTGGCCGCCTCTTTACCCAACAGGCGCTTAGCCAGGCTGTGAGCATTCGCATCCAGATCCTTCCACGAGTCGACCAGATCCTTGCGTGGAATCGCCCGCCGCAAATCCGAAATATCCTTGTCGCCCAGCCGCTCGGTCAGGAAATGCAGCACCGCCGGCGCAACCTCCGGCATATAGCCGAGTTCGTTCATCTGCTGACGGGTCTTCATCAGCGCGCCCAATCCCGCCGTATCCACCTTGGCCGTGCTCCAGCGCGGATTCAGCACCTTCAGCCAGCCCTCTTTTTCGTATGCCTTCAGGATGCCGAGCGCATCGTCCTCGTACGCCAACTGCTCGATCTCGTATCCGATGCTCGAATTCCGGATGTACTCGATGTATCCGTTCTCTTTTGCAGATTCGTAACGCGCCTGGGTTCGCTCCTCGAGCGGCCAGTGGAAACGTGTGGTAAATCGTGTGGCGCGGATCAAACGCGACGGATCCTCAAGAAACGCGTAGTTGTGCAGCACCCGAATCACTTTGGCTTCGATGTCGGCCGATCCGTTGAACGGATCCATCAGCAGCCCCCGTGATCCCTCGTTCAGCGACAACGCCATCGCGTTCACGGTGAAATCGCGGCGCCGAAGATCCTCAATAATCGTGGCCGGAGCCATCTGCGGAGGCTTGCCCGGCTTGTCGTAGTGCTCCGAGCGCGCCATGGCAATCTCGGCGCGCACGCCGCCCGGCAGCGTCAACAGTAAGCTCCGTGTCTCGCCGTCGGCGTCACCCACCACCGCGCCCGCCCGCTCCAGGTCTTTTTGAAGCTTGAGCGCGTTGCCCTGCACCGTGAAATCCAAGTCACGGATGGGGAAACCAGTAATGATGTCGCGGATGGCGCCACCCGTCAGATAGAGGTTCATCTCCGCCGCCTTAGCGGCGTCTACGACCAGGGTGACTGCCTTTTGTTGGTCCGGCGAGAGCCGGGTTTCCAGCGTGTATATGTAATCGGCCATGCCTTCCTAGTCGCCTGGCAGTGCCCCTTCGGAGGGCTCAACCGGGCGTTTTTCACAGGTTTTCCACAGGGAGGCCGCAACGAATCCTGCCAAGCGGCCCGGCGGCGGAATCTAAATCCCTCTAGACATGAGACTTATACCGCAAACCTACGATTTCAGCAAACTACAGAAAATAACACAACGTTTACCGTTTGGCTACTACGAAGGCACAAACCGGGCGAATTCCTCGAGAAAGTGCGAGAATCCAACTGTAGCGCGGACGCTCTTGTCCGCGTGAAGGTGGCCCGGGCACGGCAGTCCACGGGCTAGATCGCTCTAATAGTCATAACGCACGAAGCGGAAAGCATCTCAGGCCCCATGTCCTCGACCCACAAGAAAGTGATCGTGCGGAAACACGACCGCGACTCTATCAGCGGCCATGTTGCGCCTGCCAACTTTGTGGTGGATGGCAAACTCGAACTGCTCAACACTTCCGGCAACGTAGTCGCCATCGACCTCAGAGAAATCAAGGCCGTTTATTTTGTCCGTGAGTTTTCTGACACCGACTTGATGCTTCGCAAGACCTTCACCACCCGTCCGAGGACCGAAGGCCTGTGGGTACGACTGAAGTTCAAAGACAACGAAGTGATTGAAGGCATCCTGCCCAACGACCTGACGCAAAATCCCGCCGAAGGATTCCTGATGAACCCTCCCGACCTGCGCTCAAACACGCAACGAGTCTTCGTACCCCGCGAAGCGCTAACGTCGGTGACGGTGCTGGCGGTAATAGGATCCGCCAACCGCCGCCGCAGAGGCGGTGCGCCGGATACAAGGCAGGTCACGCTGTTCGAGCAGTAGGAAGCAGCTCTCAGCTGTCAGCTATCAGCTGTCAGCTCTCAGGGAAAGCGATACTCGAATTCACCCCTGAAATGGGCCAGTCTTGTTTTTACTGAGAGCTGA
>Ga0074046_10003332_pt1 | contig 13486 bp, 12 predicted proteins | sample BogForMeECP23OM3_FD_94441 | JGI IMG/M metagenome (GOLD analysis project Ga0074046, IMG submission 94441) | Bog forest soil microbial communities from Calvert Island, British Columbia, Canada - Bog Forest MetaG ECP23OM3 | ecosystem: Environmental > Terrestrial > Soil > Wetlands ...
GATGGTTGCCTGGTGTAATCTCTCGGCTGGCCGACCGATCCCGGATTTAAAATGCAGCATCCTTTGTCATACCTGACAACCGGCAGATGGCTGTGTCCGAAACAGTAGTAGTCATACATCGAGTAGACTTCCTCCCCGATATCATTCGGCTCCCTTACATAGCTGACGCAGTCATTCGGCTTTGAATGGGTCATGTAGAGTTTCTTTCCGTTAATCGAAACCTTTATATGATCGGGCAGCTTGAACAGATATTCGAGACTTTTCTGTTTCAAAATACTTCTGTGCTTTTCCACGCGATAGAACCTTTCTTTGTCCTTCCCGTATTGCAGTCTTCCAAGAACGTACTTTTCATGATTTCCGCATACTGACTTAATATCATGCTTCGCGAGTATATCTATTACTCCGTTGGGATCATCATAGTATCCCACTAAATCTCCGAGGCAATAAATCTGACCGGCCTTTTCTCTTTCAATTGCCTTGATTACTCTCTTCAAATAAAACGCATTGGAATGAATGTCCGAAATAAACGCTATTCTCATCAATTACTCAATGAAACGACGGCGGTCTCTTGCGGTCAGCCATCCGATATAACGAATGAGCCCCTGTCTGACGGAATAACGCGGCTCGTAACCCAATTCCATTCTGGCCCTCTTATAGGTATAACGCGGCACATAATCCTCCTGAGGATCTTCTCGCGAACCCAATACAGTTTTTGATCCCGATTTTGTCAGCGTTATTATAAGCCTCGCAAGGTCCAGCATGGTTACGTTCCTTTTCGACACTATGCTGTATATACCGCTGATGCTTTTTTGTAAACATAGTTCTATTGCACTTGTAATGTCTCCGGCATAAATGAAATTCTGCTGTCTGTTTCCACTCCCGTAGACATGAATATCTTCGTTATTCAATGCCCTTTCGATGAATATATTCATAACGGTCGCGGCCCTTGAATATTCGCCGTAAGGGCTTGATATCCTCAGCGACGCTGTTTGAATGCCCCTTGCTTCCATCATGGAGCAAAAATGTTCGCCAGCCACTTTGGACAGCGTGTAAAAGTCCCTGATATCGAGATGTTCTGGTCTTTTCATCGATCCGAAGCTCGATACATAAATGAATTTTGCAATTTTTTTTCTGACGGCAAAACTGTACAGGTTACCCATCATAGTTACGTTAGGCAGAAAGACATTTTCAAATCCGGCTTCGTCAAATGACTTGGGGATTACCGTCGCAAAGTGAATTATGGCATCCACATCCGCAGAAGACAAAACATCGCCGACATTTGAATAGAGATCATTAACGCGAACAAAATCATGATCACTGCCATTGCTGACACTTCCATAAATAACATGATGTCCCTTCAATGTATTGAAATGCCTAAAATAGGATCCCAGAAAACCGCCCGATCCGGTTACAAAAATATTCATTGCTCCAGTCCGTAAACCTTGAACGAGCCGAGCCTTTGCATTACCCGTCTGTGATAGCATGGATTCATTGCAAGAAAAATTACGTCGGTCCGATGTTTGCTTTCAAACTCCTCAAAGCCCACTATCATTACAAAGCCGTTCCACAGATGTCCGTAACATAAATGATTGTCGTCTATGACAGCTTTTATCTGCTCCCGCCTGAATATGCCGCATCCGAGAAGATACTGTGCAACTATTCCCTGGCCATAGATTGCAAACTCACTATCTATTCTTGCCGCATTCCGGATAACGGTTTTCAGAAAACCGGCCGCATATGCTACATCAGGCGCTACCTGAAACGGCATTATCCTGCAGTCAGGGTACTTCACAACAACATATTCCATCGACACGGTCTGTTGTACGCTCTCCTTGACCACCTTGAAACCGGCAGCGCTGAATACGTTCCTTATCGATTCAGGCGTGAATTTGGACAAATGATCCAGGACAAGAAGGTCATACTTATTGTTCCTGAAGTTTGGAACCTGTAACAGAAGACAGGACCCGCTATGCATTATCCGACTTATGCTTTTCAAAAAACTCACGGTATCGGCAACATGTTCCAATACTCCAATAAGGCTGATATAATCAAATTGCTGCCCTGAAAATCCGTCTGCCTCAAAAAAAGCATTATAATGCTTCTTCAGAAATGACTTGGTCCGCAAAACTTCATACGCCCCGCTCGGCTCCATAGCATAAATTCCAACCTTCGGGAAATGCTGGTTGAATGCATCGAGAAAGTTACCCTTGCCTGAGCCGATATCAAATAAGGTCCTGTCATCTATATTTTGTACAAACTCCGAAAAAAAACCGGCCAGGTATTCACTGTTCCTGATCTTTTGGGCAGAGGTCATATTAACTGTTTCGAGCGACTCTGATTGCATTAAAAAATTATAATCGCGGGCATAAAACTCCTCATAAGCCGGCCTGTTCTGCTCGTGGACAAAAATATATCCGCAATGCCCGCAATACACATTCATTGCAGGCTGACCTATATACCGTCCGTCAGATGTTACTGAACCGTCAAGGCTTATGTCCGCTATGTCGAGCGAACTGCTGCTGCAGACCGGGCATTCCTTATTGTTCACGGTTCAAGCTCGATAGCAATGCGGCAATTCTGCCGATTACCTCTTCATCCATTTCATTATATAACGGGAAAAGTACAACTTCCGCCCTTGCCCGCTCGCTTTCAGGCAAACTGAAGGCAGAGTCGATATAAGGCGGCTCCATATGAGCATTCATTATTCCAGGCTTGGTTGCTATTCCGTGATCCAGAAAATATTGCATAAATTTGTCTCGCGCAAGAGGAGCATTCTTTAACAGCCTGACAGGATAGCTTTGCCAGTTTGATCTCGCATATTCGGGCTGGAAGGGGAGCTGAAGCCATTCGACGCCTCTCAAACACTTTCTATATAATTTATCAAGCCCTCGTCGCCTTTCTATAAGCCCGGGAAGCCTCTTGATTTGTTCTATTCCTATTGCAGCCTGAATATCGGTCATCCTGTAATTGAATGCGGTTGTAACATAGCTTTCAATTGTAACAGTCCCGGCCTCATGCCGCGCCATGTCGGACACATCCATTCCATGCTGTCTCAACAGGCGAAACCGCCTGTCATAATCGCGGTTACCGGTTGTAATCATGCCTCCATCGCCTGTGGTCACTATTTTACGTGGGTGGAAAGAAAAACAGGCAACGTCACCATGAGGCTTGCCGATTTTCTCCCATGTCCCGCCCATAAGTATTTCACTGCCGATTGCGCAGGCAGCATCCTCTACGACCGGCAAGTCAAAGGATCCAGCCACACGCAGCGCATCTTCCAGGTCGCAAGGCATCCCCATCTGGTGGACAATCAATACAGCAGCCACACGACCCAATCCCGACTGCGAACAATTGCCGGACCCGACCGGTAAAAAACCTTTAAGAGGAGATTCGGCTCCGGTGAGCTTTAATACATTCTTATAATACAGAGCCCCGTCTCTGGATTCGCACTCATCACACAGACACCTCCTTAGCAATTCGGAGGACATATTGAAGGTCCCGGGATCGATATCTATAAAAACAGGTTCAGCTCCGCAATGCCGCACCGCATTTGCCGTAGCTATAAAGGAGTGACTTACCGTCATTACCACATCTCCAGGCTTTACACCCACAGCAAGAAGCGCCAAGTGCAGCGCAGCCGTACAGCTGGAAACAGCGCATGCATGTTTTGCATCGACATAAGCGGCAAACAGGTCTTCGAACTGCCTGACCTTGGGCCCCTGCGTAACCCAGCCGGATGAAATGACTTCCGCAACTGCGTTTATCTCCGCTTCGCCCAGCACCGGTTTTGCCACTGGAATGGTGTTCATATGCAGTGATTCACAGCTGAAGGATGCCGCCGCCCGCATTACTCACTTGATTCCCTGGGCAGCTATATTTACATTCAATCTCACGTGAGCCTGTTCCCTGTTGACATTCAGGTGGCTTGCCTGCCAGCAATTTGCGCAGTCTTCCGGGGGATCATCTGTATTTACCTTCTTCCTGAAGGCATTCATCTCATCCCCAAACCATATTGACTCAAGACTATCAACATTTAAATTCCCGAAAATCCTGTTCGAAATCATGCATGCCCTTATCGCCCCATTGCTTGAAACAAAAAGAGTGTCGAAAGGCGTCTTACATTCCCTGTGCATCTTGTCCCCCAAATCATCTTCCCCGATCATCGGCGGCAGTCTCAGCTTAATACCGCACTCGTTTGCCTTTATTTTCGCCTTCATGAAATAGGCAAGAAGCTCTCTGTGATAAAACAGCGACTGGTCAGCCATCTCTTGTTTATGGACCACGAGGTATTCGACCTTGACTTCTGCGACACCGTATCTCCGGGCGATATCCAGCAATAAGGGAAGTTCCATGATGTTGTCACGCATGGCTACAAAAACAAACCTGATATGAGGAGATTCAGACTTATATTTTTTCTTGATTTTATTTATACTTTCGAGCGCCGTTAAAACATCACTCAGTACCCCACGACGTCGTATACGCTGATAGGTTTCCTCCGTAGCACCGTCTACGGAGACTGAGAGATACGCCAATCTGTTTTTCACTATGATCTCCGAAAACCTGCCCAACAATGAACCGTTCGTCAGCAAATATATTTTGAGGTTCTCGTAAGTCGAAAGGAGCTCCAGCATTTCCGGGAAAGCTGAATTCAAGAGCGGCTCGCCATATCCAAACAGCGTCACTTCCCCTGCGGCCCTATAGAATTTATCCAAGTCCCTTATCAGTTCTAAATTCAGAAAACTCTTGTCAAAATTTACATGATTCTGTGCGCACATAATACATCTTAAATTGCAGGCATTGGAAAGCTCGAGGATTATCCTTTTGGGGTATTCAGGCATTGCGGCTCCCGTAAAAATCGGCAATTTTGTCGCAGGCGAACTTTATAGCTTCTTCGCCGAGCTCCGGATACACAGGCAAAGACAATACTTCGCCGGCAAACTTTTCGGATATCGGCAGACTTCCTTTCACATAATTAAGAAAGCCATATGCTAGCTGGAGATGGCATGGGACCGGATAATGTATACCGGTCGAAATCCCGCTCCTTTCCAGGTATTCTGCCAGTTCATCCCTACGGCATACACGGATAACGAACAAATGGTAGACATGTTTTGCAAGGGGCATTTCACGAGGCAAAATAACCTCTTCGATGTTTCTCAGATATTTTCTGTACAACGCTGCATTATGTCTCCTTTTATCGGTCCATTCTCTTAGGCATTTCAGCTTTACATCAAGTATTGCCGCCTGAAGCCCATCCATCCTGTAATTGTGGCCGACGTACGTATGAAAATACTTCTTCATAGAACCGTGGTCCCTCAATGCGGCAATCCTCATATACAGTTCTTCATCATTAAGAACGACCGCCCCTCCTTCACCATAAGCGCCAAGATTCTTGCCCGGGTAGAAACTGAAACAACCACATACGCCGAATGATCCTGCATGCCTGCCCATATATTCGGCCAAATGCGCCTGAGCACAATCTTCAATTACCAGAATATCGCGCCGTTTTGCGATGTCACTTATCCTGTCCATTTGGGCCGGCTGGCCATAAAGATGGACAGCTATGAGAGCCCTCGTCCGCTCAGTGATCGCCCTTTCAATACCTTCCGGATCAACATTGTAATAATCAGGCTCACAATCGACAAAGACAGGCGTAGCGCCGGTCAGGCTTACAGCCTCAGCGGTGGCAATAAAAGTATTAGCCGGAACTATTACCTCATCGCCATCGCCGATCCCCGACGCCCACATTGCCAGGTGAAGAGCAGAGGTTCCCGAATTGACACCGACACAGTATTGAGCGCCATGGGCGGACGCAAAATTTTCTTCGAACACCCTTACAAAAGGCCCCCCTGAAAAAGCGGACTGCTCTATGACGGCTTTGATTGCGTCGTCGATCCGGTCTTTAATCTCTGCGTACTGCGCAGCAAGATCCAGGAACGGGATCCTCATTTATGTTCTTCGTCCATATCTCTTATCATCTTGGCCGGATTGCCAGCCCACACCTGCCGGCGCGGAACATTCCCGGTGACTACGCTTCCGGCCCCGATTATAGAACCTTCCGCTATTTCCACACCTCCAAGAATTGTGGCATTGCTGCCGATTGAAACATTGTTGCCAATAGTTGTTCTGACAAACCTGTGACTCCAGTCATCATCGTTTTCGAGACGCCCATCGGCGGTCGTAGAGCACGGATAATTATCATTAATGAACATTACGCCGTGACCTATGAAGCAATTGTCTCCGATCGTAACGCCCTCACATATAAAACTGTGTGAGGATATCTTGCAGTTCTTCCCGACAACCGCATTCTTTTGTATTTCCACAAACGGCCCCACTTTAGTGTTGTCGCCTATTGTGCAGCCATAGAGATTAATAAACATGGAAAGCTTTACGTTTTCCCCCAGCTTGACGTTATCCGATATGCTTGAGTAATTGGTCATAATGAAATAGGCCTGCCATTATTAAGCGAGGTATCCGACGCCTCAAGCAGCTTCACGACGCGCAGTCCTGCCTGCGCATCATTGATGGCCTTCTTATTGTCAGTTATACATTTGATAAAATAGTCAGTCTCTTCTTTGAGCGCTTCGGTATTTTCAATACGGGGGGCAAACATATCGCCGGACCGATACTCAACCATCAGATCGTATATCCCCTCTTTATTTATTATATCCACGCCCTTGTCGTAAATCCGCAACTTGTCATCCGCTCTCAGATCATCCCAAAGCAGCATCTTCTTCTGCCCTCCAATAACGGTCCGCCTGATTTTCACAGGAGAAAGCCAGTTCATATTCAAATGTGCAATCATGTTATTGCTGAAATATATCGTTACATATGCGACATCGACCAGACGCCTTCCAAAATGATCCATGCCATGAGCTACAATTGCAGTCGGTTTTTCGGCAATGACATGGTCGATTATCGACAAGTCATGCGGAGCAAGGTCCCATATTACATTGACGTCATGCTGAAACAGCCCCAAATTAACCCTTACAGAATCGTAATAATAGATATCTCCCAATTCTGCCGAGTCTATGAGCATCTTAATCTTTCGAACTGCACTGGTAAAGAGCAAGGTATGATCAACAACAACAACTTTCTTCTTTCTTTCCGCTAAGTCAACTATCTTTTCCGCCTGAATAGATGTCGCCGTCATGGGTTTTTCTATCCATACGTGCTTTCCGTGTTCAATCGACTCCATAGTTAGGGCATAATGCGTCGATACCGGCGTCGCTATTACAACAATATCTATGTCGGGCGCTTTAGTAACCTGAGAAGGATCCGATACAATTTCTGCGTCAGGATACGACGCATTTGCCACTTGCCGCCGTCTGTCATCGATATCGGCAATCCTTTTGATACGGCAATATTGATGCCGAGCAAAATTTCTCGCCAAATTCGGACCCCAGTAACCGTATCCGATAAGCCCTACATTAAAAGCAACCCTCTTACTCATTGATTATGTATGGCCATAGCATCCGGTTTTGCCCGACCAGCTTACTCATGCAGCCCCTCCTGTCTGTCGAACCAAAAATTGTCTGGATATCCCGCCACAGTTGAACAACAGATCGACAACGGACAGGTGAGAGATGAAACTGCCCCAGAGCTGAGGATATTCCACCGGTTCGTAATCCTCCACAATTATCCTTATTCCGGAATCAGAAAATCTCTTATGCTCGACATAGTCTTCGAGGCCGCGGTGCCCGGCAATATATGTGTCGGCTCCAACAGCCTGACATAATTTAACAAGCTTATCGGTGCTATTGTCGACCTCAATTTTCAGCTCCGAGGATACAACGAACCGGGGGCGGATATCCAGGAAGCCCGCCAGATCTTTCATCGTCCTTATCGTCAGGTCAGAGAGAAATTCCCACCTTCTCGAAAAGATGTCCTCAAAATACGGGAAGTAACGCCTGAAATGCTGGGCCCTGCCGTAGGCAGTCCGAAGCGAATTGAGGTGCTTTGACGCCCAGCCCTGTTTATTGTCGATAGTTATTTTATTTATGGGGCAATACGAGTTGCCGTACCAGTGCACCGGCACTGTCAATAATTGTTTGCCTTTTGGCCCTTTTATATAATTGCGGTTTCTCCAGTCCTGGCGGGTATACTGAACATCATCCAGGAAAATAAAAATATCGCAATTATTCATCCAGTAGAAGTGTCCAGGCCACGAAAGATAGGATGGCTGAAGGATGGCTGCTGTAATCATCATAGGGGCTGTTCGGACTCTTCCGACAGCCTCTCCCTCAGCGCGGACGTAATGAGATGCACTATCATCATGTGTACGTCTTCAATAAACTGGTAATTATCACTTGGGACAATGATACATTCATCCGTCAAATCCTTGAGCTTACCCCCTTTGCAACCGCCAAGTCCGATGGTAAAAGCGGAGCGCCGCCGCGCGAATTCCATAGCCTTCAAGACATTGCCGGACATGCCGCCCCCGCTTATGCCGATGACCACGTCCCCCGGATTGAGGAGGTTGAAGAGCTGGCCGTAAAATATATTTTCGAATCCCGTATCATTGCCCCAGGCGGTCATGAGAGGGATATTGTCCGTAAGGGGAATGACTCTGAAGCCTTTCTTGCCCTCAACCATCGTGGTTTTCGAGAGATCGCCGCAAAAGTGGGACGCGGTTGCCGCGCTCCCGCCGTTACCCATGATGAAAACCTGCTTGTCATTCCTGCAGGCCTCGAAAATAATGTCAGTTATCCTGCTAATCTGCTTTGTGTCGAGCCGTTTCACGATAGAGGACATGCCGAGCAGGTATCCTTCGGGAGTTATGGTCGATTTGAAATGGCCTATCTGGTCCAGGACAAGATGGACACCGTTGTCCTCAAATTTAAACTTCAGTTCCTGCAGCCCTTCACTTGTCAAAGATTCCCGAACGCTTCCTCTGCGCCCAGGATCGCAACATATAAGGAGAAATCCCCCGCCGCCCGCACCGGTTATCTTTCCGCCCAAAGCGCCGTTCTTCATTGCAGCACTGTAGCACCTGTCAATGGCCGGGTTGGAAATATCGGGTGACAGCCTTTGCTTGTACTCCCATGACTCATGGAGCATCTTTCCGAAGCCCTGTATATCTCCTATAGCCACAGCATCTCGCATGGAGAACGCCATGTCTTTAATCTTGTTGAGTGAATCTATTACAACAGCATCTTTCACTTCTGTGGCCTTTTTCTGGCCCGACAATATCTTTGCAGAATCGCGCGAGGTGCCGGTGTAAAAAAGCATCAGGCTGCTTTCGAGCCGCCTTTTATATCCTTCATCTATAATTAATGGTTCCACATTGATGGAATCCTCGTTAAAAGTTATAAAATTAAGTCCTCCATAAACTGACGCATACTGGTCCTGCATACCGATTGGCCTTCCAAGGACATCTATCTCCACGTGCGAAGAAAGGTCTGCTATCTCCTTTTTGGAAAGGGATTTTTTACAGTATGTGGAAATAAGCTTAATAAGGCTGCTTGTAACAGCGCCGGAGAGGCCGAGGCCGGAGCCCGGAGGGATGTCTGATTTTAAAAAAAGATGCACACTGTCTGTAACATTAAAGTGTTTTAATACTGCCTTTGGTATCATCAGTGCATCGGTCAACTGAACAGTGTTGATGTCCCTGATTTGCTGGTATAACTGATAGTCTGACGATTCTATTTCTATCATACCGTTATTGCTGTTCTGCATAATGGAGTAGAAATATTTGTCGATAGTTGTACTGAGGACAGCGCCGCCGTGCTTTTTATAATAAGCAGGAAGGTCGGTACCGCCTCCGCCGAAACTTATTCTTACCGGGGCCTTTGCAATGAGCACTTGTAGAAGCCTCCTTCAATAAAATCTCTATTTGCTTTATCGTACTTATCCACTGTTCCTATGTCGATTACATATTCACTTACCGGGAACCCGTACACCGGCATCCCTTTGCTCAAGAGCTGGGGGAATATTTCTTTGCCGAAGTCAGAGGGCATGCCCTCGGGGATAAAATCAAGGATATCCGGCTCGGCAACATAAATGCCTGCATTGGCAAGGTCTGAGAATACCCGATGTTTTTCCGGTTTTTCGACAAATTTGGCAATTCTGCCATTGTGATCCATTTCAACAATGCCGCACTCCGTGGGATTGTTTACCCTGTAAAGGCCGATTGTCACCATGCCTTTCTTCTCCCGATGGAAATCAATTATCGCCTGCAAGTCGGCATTCGTCAATACATCTCCGTACATAACAATAAAGGTATCATCGAAAAAGCCTCTGAAATTGTTGAGAGCACCGGCAGTCCCCTGGAGAACCTTCTCAAGGGAATAGTGAAGCCGGACCCCGAGCCTGTCCCCGCTGCCGAAATAATCCATGACCCTTTCAGGATGGTGGTGTAAATTTATGGCAATTTCCGTAATGCCGTGATTTTTGAGCAATTCTATTGTGTGCTCCAGGAGAGGTCTTCCGCTGATCGCAGCCATCGGTTTGGGACAATCGTCCGTCAATGGTTTCAGTCTTGTACCCGCGCCTGCACAAAGGACAATAGCTTTTATCATCTCAATGCCCGGTCACCTTTTCTTCGCTGTTCCGGGCAGTTCAGTGTCTACCTGAAGGAACGCGTTTATATCATTCACATTCATTTCCTTGTATTGAGGACAGTGGGCGCAGGTAGACGGAGGGGTCTTGCTGTTGACCATTCTCCTGACATACTGGAACTTCTCATTATTCCATATTTCCTCAACACTTTCTTTGCTGAGATCTCCCATAATCTCTTTTGAGAGCATGCACAATCTTATTTTACCGTCACTCTGGACAAAAAGCTCCTCCCAGGGCCTCGGGCAGAATTTATGCTTTAATTTTAACGGTCCTTTTTGCCCGCTGTTATCAAGGTTGAACCGGTCGGGAATAGTGAGCTTTATGCTCACTGCCTGCGCCCTTGCTTCAGCCTCATCAAGAATCCGGTTGGTCAGTTCCTTGTGATGGAATAAAATCTGGTCCTGCATCTCACGGCCGTAGGCAATCATATGAACCATCTTTGCTTCATTCATCCCAAGCTCTGCAGCCAACTCGACAAACCCCGGAAACTCCTCTATATTCTGCTTCATGCCGACAAAGACCATTCTCAGGTAGGGAACACTGCTCCCGGCCCGCTTTTTTGCGGCAACAACTTTCCCGATATTCGCGATAACGGTCTCAAAATCCGCTCCACGGCGTATCTTGTTATATGTTTCCGGTGTCGCTCCGTCAACCGAAAAGTTCAGGAAACTGAGGCCTCCTCCGATAAACCTATCTATCAAATTGTCCGTGAGCAGCATGGCATTGGTAAGGATAAAAATCCTCGCCTGATGTTTGCTTAACAAATCGAAGAAAGTCCCAAGATGCGGATTCAAAAGCGGCTCTCCCCATCCGAAAAGGGAAATGTCGTATGCAGTGGCCCAAAAGGGCCCGGTCTTATTAAAATTTTCGAAGGACATGTCGACGCCCGCAAAATGTCTGTGAGACTGTCCGCACATCCTGCATCTCAGGTTACATCTGTTTGTCGCTTCAATGACTATCCTCTGCGGCTTTGATTCCAGTACCACAGCCTGTTTTTCCTTTTCACTGTCATTCAATTGCTTATTTATCTCTGCAATCTTTGCCGGCATGTCCTTAGCCCCTATAATATTGGATCACTTTTCTGACAGACTTGATAACATCGTGGACATCATCCTCTGTCATCCTCGGATAAAGTGGAAGGGAGACTATCCTGTCCGATATATAACTTGCATTGGGGTAATCTTCATCCCGGAAATCAAATCTCTCTTTGTAGTAGTACTGTTTATGCAGTGCCACAAAATGAATGCCGCAGCCGATGTTTTCAGCTTTCATGGCCTCTATGAATCCGTCCCTGTCGATGTTCAATCGCTCGGTTTTAAGAACAATCGGGTAGATGTGCCTGCCATGCCTGCAGTCATCCCGGCGTTCCTGTAGAATTATTTCAGACATTTCCTGCAAATAACTGTCGTATAGTGCTGAATATCTCCCTCTTGCCTCAACAAAGCCCTCAAGTTTTTTAAGCTGATGAATGCCGAGAGAAGCTTGCATATCGGTCATATTGTATTTATATCCCAGCTCTACCATTTCATACCTTGCTTTCCCTTTTGGTGAATATCTCTGCCAGGCATCGCTGCTTATGCCGAAAAAACTCAGGATTTCGAGCTTCCTTGCCAGCTCGTCATTATTAGTAGTAACCATGCCCCCGTCACCTGTAGTAATATTTTTGGTAGCATAAAAACTGAATGCGGATATGTCGCCTATACTGCCGATCTTCTTACCTCTGTATTCGGCGCCGATTGCATGCGCTGCATCCTCGATAACGGAGATGCCATACTTTCCGGCGATTCTCATAATTTCATCCATATTGCAGGGCAGTCCTGCAAAATGGACCGGCACAATCGCCTTTGTACGTCCGGTAATTCTGCTTTCAAGCATACCTGCATCCATATTGAAATCCGACGCCTTGATATCTGCTAGGACAGGAGTGGCCCCGAGGTAGAGTATCACATTGCCTGTAGAAACAAATGTCAAAGGAGTGGTAATAACTTCATCCCCCTCCTTCACTCCCGCTGCTGCCAGGGCGATGTGGAGTCCGGCAGTGCATGAGGATACGGCAACTGCATGCTTGCTTCCTACATAGTCCCTGAAATCGGCCTCAAAGCGCTTTGTCTTGGGGCCCTTTGATATCCAGTCTGAATTGAGGGTATCCATTACCTCAGCCCTTTCCTCATCTCCAATCAGCGGTCGCCCGATAGGCAGAAAGTCCTTTCTGACAGGTCTTCCACCTTCTATTGCAGGCTTTTCATCTGTTGTCATCGTCATTGCGTTATACGGCTCTTCTCACGAAAGTCTTTATTGACCGTACAATGCTGAAGAATCCCTTTCTTTTCCACATTTCCTTTATTATAGACAGACTTTGCGCGGGCTCTTTTACATATTTTATTATCTTTTTTCTCGCCACTTTTTTCGAAAATATTCCGTACCACCTGTCAAGCTCGGTATTGGAGAGGTCCGGATAATTGAGAACAGCTCTTCCCATGCCATCGTATTGACTCAAGTCCCGGGTCGTCAAGTAATTGTTTTCGCTTGCCCACTTATATAGTGGAGTTCCGGGATAGGGGACAGCCTTTGAAACCTGTGAGGTATCGGCATTCAACAACTCCATAAAATCCATTGTTTGTTTGATGGTTGCAGGCGTTTCGCCGGGAAGTCCCAGGCAAAAGGTCGCATGTGTACTGATTCCGAGTTCCTTGCACCACTTCACAACTCGTTTTGCCATATCGAGATTAAGCGGCTTGTGTATGCTTTTAAGGATTTCAGGGGATGCTGATTCGACTCCGAATTTCATCCCGATGCAGCCTGCCCTGGCCATAAGCGCCAGTGTTTCATAATCAGAGAACATTGCATCGCCCATGCAAGTCCAGGGTATCCGGATGTGCCGCTTGAGCATCTCGTTACAGATTCCTGTTACATGTCTTTTATTCACCAC
>Ga0074046_10003333_pt1 | contig 13485 bp, 13 predicted proteins | sample BogForMeECP23OM3_FD_94441 | JGI IMG/M metagenome (GOLD analysis project Ga0074046, IMG submission 94441) | Bog forest soil microbial communities from Calvert Island, British Columbia, Canada - Bog Forest MetaG ECP23OM3 | ecosystem: Environmental > Terrestrial > Soil > Wetlands ...
GATCAAAAAAAGCGTCCTGCTCGATCTTATCCATAACTTGCTCCTAGTCGGTGACGTACGGCTCTCTAATCGGGTTGATGCCCAGAACTGAAAGGAGCGTTCCGAGATGACTAAAGAGTTTGACCAGAAGAGTCATAAACCTGTGATGCCCCAGCAGTAATGAGAACGGCAAAGCCATAGTGTAGATTACGAGAGCAATGGCCGATCTCTCAATGTCGCGAGCTTCAAAGGTTGGACTAAGCTTGCACATTGCCCCCTGGAGCATCGCTCTTCTTATCATGACGGTGCGTTTCCAACGTATTGGGGGAACAACCTCATACGCCACGGCCTCATTGCACCAGATGAACTTGTGCCCCTTTTCGATGACTCTTCTGAAAAAATCCTGGTCCTCTCCCGACCGAAACTCTGGACGGAAGGGTCCCGTGACAGACGCGAAAACCTCTCTTTTTAGCAGCAAGTTGTTGGTCCGTCCCTTCTTCCAGTCGATAACGAGCCCCGTCGAGTAAGTCGACCGCTGATAAAAGTTACCCTCAATGACCCACTTGGGCGGCTCTTCGTCGAACTGGCGCATGACTGGTCCGAGCACACCGTCCACGTGATATTGCTCACATGCCTTGAACAAGGTCAGGAGCCAGTATTTCGTCGGAAACTCGTCGTCGTCGATGAAGGCAACAAAGTCCCCATTCGCATTCTCAATGGCCTTGTTCCGTGTCAGCGCGATATTTTGCTGGGGCTCCACGCAGTACCTGATCAGAATAGACGACGCGGCCGCAAAGTTCGACACTACGGACTCAGCAGAGCGCAGATGATCGTTGTCGGCAACCACGATCGAATAGGTGAATCGGCCATTCGTCTCCTGACTGCCGAGCTCCTCCAATAAGCGCTTGAGGAACTGTGGCCGCTTATAAGTGCAAATGCACACGCTGATATGTTTCGTTTTGTTGGTCATCGTGCCTCGGTGTGGAATTCCGGACAGTCGAGTTCATCGCTACGAATTAGGTCCACGGCCGCCCCCTTTGAGACGAGTGCCGTTGTCAGGCCGAGTGCGTAGGGCCTGTCACCACCGTCCGTAAGCAGGGCCGCCGCGATTTCATAAGCTGCGCTGGACGCCTTCAAATTAGGCAACCCTGCAGCGATTTGGTGGCTTATGTCAAAATCGCTTCCCTCTGTCGTGTCGGCAAGTTCCGCCTTGGGATTTTGCAAATTCTGATTCATGCCTCCGCTAGCCTCTCTTCCAGAAGTTCACAGATCGCGTGGCCGATCGTAATGTGCATTTCCTGAATTCTCGCCGTCGATTTGGAGGGGACGCACAGACAAACGTCGCACGCCGTTCGCATCTGGCCTCCCCGATTCACCGGTGAGCCCGATGACGACGGCTTTGCTCTTACGAGCCGCCTCAATCGAAAAACAGATTCGCCGTGGCGTGCATCGCTCCACGTGGGAACTGGAGGAAGCCATCCGCCGCTTTATCGAGACCGCCAACCATCACCCAAAGCCCTTCCTATGGACCAAAACCGCCGATGAAATCCTCGCCAGCGTCAGCTGCTTTTGTAAGCGTACTTCTACACTAGGTGTTCGTCCCGGATAGCCATGATCTTATCTACTTGTTGGGTTGGACTTCCCACGTTCGTAGTCTTCTATCCTAATCCTCTCGGGTGACTCTCGCAGAGTTGGCGGTATGGCTATCGGCCGCTTTGCGAGCCTCTAACCTGTACATTGCCTGGTCCCAGGATTTGATCAACGAGAGCTTCAGCTCCGGAAGTACCATTCGAGCAGCTTTCGCGACTTTCAACCCGAACACTGGTTTCAGCCAGGCATATTTCCAGCTCCAGTGAGGCACTTCCAGGTGACCCTGAAGTTTTGCAGCCATGCGCTGAAGCTCCGCAACAATGTCCGGTCGTTCCGGATAGAAAGTGCCGTACCAAGCCTGCAGGTACGTCAGACAAGTTTTTCGGACACGTTCGCTATCTTCAAGCGAGCGGAGGTACTGGATGTGCAGGGTCAGCGATCGAACCAGGGAGTTTTTCTTCTTATCCGAGTTGCCAATGAAGCTGATGCGGTTTGCGCCTGAAACTCTATAAAACATTCTCGCTTCGGGTACGAAACGGGTGCCTTCAGATTCCAGAAGCACACGGGAAAAATATTCGCCGTCTTGATCATAGTCAAGGCGTGTGTCCCAAGGCCCTGCGGCCTCGGCCAGTTCCCGGCTCACCAGCCAGGTTGCGTTTTGCATGAACAGGTTTTCGCCCATCTTTCTCAGGAGCCACTCGACAGGAGAAAGGTCTTGCCAGAGGGAGTTTCTAACGAAACGCGCGTTGCGGGTCCGATAATAGAAGTAGGCCCACGGCCCGGAAAGAAGTATTCGCCTGCTGTCAACCTCCCGCAGCGCCGCAAGCTGGCGCTCGATCTTCTCCGGCGCCAGAAGGTCATCAGCGTCCAGCTCTTGGATGTAGTCACCTTGGCACAACCTGTAGGCATTGTTCACAGCCGCCGAAAGGCCCTGGTTGTCCGTGGACACGACTTTGACTTCTTTCGAGGCAAATTGTCGCAGCAGCTCGGCCGTCCGATCCGTTGAACCATCGTTCACGACGATGATCTCCTTGCGTTGCCAGGTTTGCGCAATCGCGGATTGGATCGAGCAGGCGATCCACTCTTCGGCGTTATATGCGGGGATCAGAATTGAAACCAAGGGTATCTTCATTCACTCACCCCTTACAATTTCGAGCTCACGGTTCGAGTCATCTCACCGACGAAGGGCGCTGGGGTGAAAAACGCACCAGCGCTTGCGCTCAGTCGCGTGAATAGGTTCGGGCTTCTACCTTAAGTTTTAGCGGCTAATAGACATCCCGGACAGGTAAGGTATGCTCTTTGCCCTCTCCAGGAACTTGTTAAATAAGTCCTTTCAAATCAAGAAATCGTCCTAGACAAGTTCCTGGCACTAGCGACGCGTCGAAGACGCAGTCACCGCTTACCAGGAGGTTCGGGATGAGCCGCAAAGTCGACGAGCAAGAACAAAGGCGCAAGGTCAAAGCCCGCCTGCGCATGCTTCAGCACTACCAAAAGATCAGTCGAAACGTCAGTCAAACCTGCCGGTTCTTTGGGATTTCTCGTTCCCAGTTCTATATCTGGCTCCGGCGATTCGAGAAGGAGGAGGTCGAGGGTCTGCGGGACCGGCCCCGCAGACCCTCGATGATTCGCTATCGCATCCCGCCTGAAGTTATCGCGCTGATCCTGCGGATTCGGGAGGAGCGTCGTTACGGGGCCGTGCGCATGAGCCTCTATCTCCAGCGCCACTACCAGGTCTACGCGTCACCGACCACGATCCTGAAAATCTTTCACCGCCATCGCGTCACACGGGTTTCGTTGGAACGGTATCGACCAGGCCCTAAGCAGCGGAACGAAGGTCCTTTGCCGGTTCCCGGCCAGACTGTTCAAGTGGACGTGAAGTTTGTTCCGCGCGTGGGGCGAGCTCGGCAGCGGTTCCCTCAGTTCACCGCCATCGATGAAGCGACGCGCTACCGCGTGCTGCGCGTTTACGACTACAACAACACACGCTCGGCGGTGACCTTCCTCGAAGCAGTCCGCCGACGATTGCCCTTCGCGATTCAACGCATTCAGACCGACAACGACTCCTCTTTCAGTCGGCAGTTCACCTGGCATTTGGCCGACCTTGGCATCGTCCACCGCCACATCCCACCTGCTTGTCCAGAGGTTAACGGCAAGGTCGAACGGAGCCACAAAACTGACTAACAAGAGTTCTATCAGGGAAAGCAGTTCCGAAGCCGCAAGCAGTTGGCACGTAAACTCAGATCCTGGGAGAAGGAATACGACGAGCGCCGACCTCATCTGGCGCGAAAGGGTAAGACTCCTGCAGAGCGAGTTCGAGAACTCGCTCAGCACTCCGAACCTGTCAGGAATCTCTCTTGACTAATACACCTTGGTCTTGTGGGTGGCATAGTTTTCCCCGTTTCTCCTAGTTCGTATACAGTCAAGGTCGGATGGCTTCTCGGCACCAGATTCCGCTAAGTCGCTAGCCACCAGCACGTTAGAGGACATGATTCGCTCGCGGGACCAAGGAGCCACGCTGTTCCAAAACTGTTCTCGAGTACAGTGGATTTTGTTGTCGTTTCCGCCCAATGTTAATCTGGAAGATGGCAAACCGCGGTATGGCTTGATGATAAGGGACGGTGCCAATGACCAGATTCAAATGGCTGTTATGCGCGCTTCTCTTGACTGCTCTTTTCGGTCCAGAATCGAAGGCTAATACCTTCACAGCCGCATCGTGCAACACAAGCGACGTGCAGACTGCGATAAATGCGGCGAGCGAGGGGGATACTGTATTGCTCCCTGCGGGCACCTGTACCTGGACTTCCGGCGTCACGATTTCAGGCAAGGGAATCACCGTGCAGGGTGCTGGCTCAGGTCGAATCATCGCTTACGACAACGGTATTGAGGCGCTCACGATTGGGACAGGAACATTGACGGTGAACATCGCCGGATATTCGCCAGGATTTTCGGCATCGTCAATCACCACTGGCGAAACGCTGCGCGTGTTTGAAAACAACGCCCGTACCAACTACATGCAGGGCACGGTTACAAGTCTTAGCGGCGGTGTGCTCACCATGAACATTACCAGCACGGGTGGAAGTGGCTCGACGCATCGCTGGCTTATTGCCACGGTTCCATCTACGGTACTCATCAACAACTTTAGCACTGGCAGTAGTTCTATGTTTAGCGTCACTGAAGATACGTCACTTCACACCAACCTCAGCGGTTTCAAGATTCAGGATGGTGGAGGCGCGGCCAATGACATTAACTTTAATTACACGTCTGGAGGCCAAGCCATACTTCTCCACGACTGTTGGATAGAAGGGCAAAATGGGGTTGCCGCCGGAGGCACTCTGTTCATACAAACCAATCGCGGAGTTATATGGAACTGCTCGTTTGATTCTTCCCCCTTTTCTCAGGCACCGCTGTTAATGGGCTTTAGGAACGCTCCTATATCGTCGTGGACGACACCCTCGACGTGGGGAGCGGCGGATACGACAGGCCAAGGCAATTTTTATGTCGAGACTAACGATTTTCATGCATGGCTAAACGCCCCAGACATGGACGACAATGCACGTGTCGTGTGGCGGTACAATTTGATGGACAATGCTGGGTTCGGGACACACGGGCCTGACTCCTCGCTCGTCGGAATGCGATATTTCGAGTACTACAACAACATCGGGATATTCAACGGATACAGTGACGGCACGACCTTCAATATGAATTGGTGGATATACTGGCGCGGCGGAACTGGGGTTGTCCATGACAACACGCTGGCCGCTATTTCTTCTCAAGACTATACGGCAAACGACATCAAATTCATCGTGCAGAACTTGCAACGTAATGCGGGGCCAGACCCCTGTTGGGGGGCGGGAACATCGGGAGGGGCAGATTACCATGCTCCTCGTCAGGTTGGCATGGGCTACGTGACGGGCACAGGGACAGCTAACTATCCACCGGGCGGCGTAACCAATTCTTCGACTGATTCGCAAACCTACGTAGGCGACAGCGAACCCGTGTACATCTGGAACAATAGTCGCTCACCGCTAACTGTGACTATTGGGGACTATGGCAGTGGTTACAGTGATAGTTGCACCGGCTCAACGTATGACACGTCAGCAAACTACATCGTTTTGAACCGCGACTACTTCAATGGCTCGACTGCCAAACCCGGTTATACGCCCTACACATATCCCCACCCGCTCACCCAGAACTCTTCGGCAACGCTCCCTGCCGCTCCGGCGAGCCTGACGGCAACGGTTGTGGTTCAGTGAGCCGCGCTTGAGGCCACCGAAACTCCGGAGCGTCCTCCGAAACCACTTCTTGGTTCTGGATTATCCAGGAAGAGGCGGTGGACGAGTTCAAGGGTCAGCACCTTGTGGATCTCAGTGGTATAGTTCCGGTCACCCTTGAGGTGGCCCCGAACCACCTCTTCCAGCCGCTTTCGTTCAATGTATGGCCTGCCAAGACTTCGCGGGTCCAGCAGCATTTCCCGAACATATCCAGCGAGTGCATCTCGATACCAGATGCGGAAATGGAAGACCTTGTGTCTTCCGAGGAAGAGACGTTCGAGGTGGAGAGCGGAAAAGACATGGTCTATCTTGGCCACCCACTGTGGCATTCCCACGTCATATCCGTACTCTGCTTTAAACAGGAATTCGAGGAAACCATGGTAGACCGCACCCCAAAGGCGTCCCCGTTCTCCTGCCAGGCCACGGTCGGTCGCAATCCGCAGGAGTTCCCTATTTCCGTCAGCAATCAACCGGAGGGAAACCTCGTTGTTGGAGAGGGCAGACTCGGGCGCTCGAAATACGGTTCGAACCAGATCGTTGTCGAGGAATGGAGACCGCAGGGAGAGCTGCGTCTGTTCCAGTGCGAGTATCCCGTAATGATTCCACGGGCTCTGCTTGAAAACAGTAAAGGAAACCGGGTGCCCCTGAATGATCCTTGCATACGTCTCACCTGCTTGGTTGACGTAGGAGAGAAGCTCAGGCTGGAACAATCCTGGCAGGGGGTCCACGGGCTTGAACGTGCGAACCCGCCGGAGGACTTCCCCTCCATAGTTTCCTGTCATTCTGACCGGTGCGATCTCGCGCGCCCTCTCGTTCAAATAAAGGTCGGGGGCACGGCCCACGTCAACACATCCGTCGGTGAGGTAAGCCGCACGCTCGGCGTAGTGCGGAAATCGGGCGAGGAATTCCTTCCCCACGGGGATTACCTGGTGGGGTTGCCCGCACATGCTGGCCACTCGCCGGCTCAAGGTGACGTCATGACAATCGCGAAACATTCCTCCGAAGGTATAGCAGGGAAGAGATCCCGGTTTGGACTTCTGCCAGGCCATAATCATTCGGGTGTCCAATCCACCCGTCAATGACATGGCGATCCGCTCATTGCCATTGAAATACCGCGGGAGGTTTTGCGTGAATACTTCCCGAAGCTTCCGATAATAGGATTCCGGGTCGAGTCTTTCTTGCTCTTCCCACTCTCGTGGATGGAAATGGCTGTCTTTGCTCGTTAGTGAGCCGTTCCGAAAGACCCAAGCCGAAGCTGGCGGCAGCGCGCGGATGCCCTCAAACAGTGTCCGGTTCTCCAGGACCGTGCCACAGGAGATGAACTCTCCAACCCCCTGTGGATCCATCCTTCTTAGTTCAGGATGCACGGCAAGAATCGCCTTGGCCTCGGCAGCGAAATAGAACGCGTCCTTTGACTCGTGGTAGTAGATGCGGTGCATCCCATACCGGTCATTGAAAAGCATCGCAGTTCCGCGGCTCCGGTCCGTGAGGAGCCCGTGAAATCTTCCGTTCAATCCCGCCGGAAATGACTTGTCTTCTTCATAGAGGTGAGTTAGATAGAAAGGTCCGGCCACGTTGAACTCGTGCCCTCGCTCCTTCAGACGCTGGACTGTCCCCGGCTCCGGAAACTCCTCCCCAGAAAAAATGAGCACCACGTCTTCTCGTTCATTTCGCAGGGGCATTCCGTCGGAGAAGGAATCTTTTCGCGCGATCCAGCCGACATACACCCCCAGCGACTCCTCTACCCAGGTGCCTGTCACGTAGAAGTCCTCGTGACGCAGTGCCTCGGTCATCCGGAGGAGTTCGCGTTCCGCTTGCTCGCGCGGCATCCGGCTTATGAGCCCTACAATTCCTGGCATGGGTGGTTTGTTAGTGTTCGAGCTTAAACGATAGCCGTGACGCTAAAGTATGTTTGGACGTGATGCGGATAAAAAGCTTCTGCGGATTTTCTAAGCATAACCTCCGTCGCAACTAATTATGAGTGTCTGCCAATGGACCTAAACTCGCTCAGTGTGTGCCCAAAGTTTGGTCAGTTGAGCGGTTTCCATGTTCGTGACCGGGAGTTCCGAGTGGCTTGCCGCTAAGCGTTCTTTGGGCCAGGAAATCTGCTTGCATACCAGAAAGTACGGATCCTGCGGTATGAGGCAGCCACCGGCTCAGGAATCCAATCGGCCATGCTGTGATGAAGGCCCAAGCAGAAGGCCATGCGACCTGCGAGGGTTAGCGGAACGTAGTACCGGGGTAGTTCGACCTTCTGGAATCCATTGTGTCGCTTGAAGTCAGCCAGACCGTCCGCTTGCTTCTTCCCGTAAGACATGTTTGCATACCAGAGGTATGAAATCCCCCGCTCGGCGCAGGACCGAACGGATTGGGCGATCAGCGCATTAGTCGGAGCCTTATCCTGATGTCCTATCATAGAAACGATCTGCATCAGGCCCGCTTGACTTCGAGTTTCGTCGACCACGAGTTTGACAAAACCAATGAGGTTGCCATCAAAGAACGCACCGATAAAGATGCTCCGATCCATGAAAGTCGCGTTCATTTTACGCACGGTCTCAAGGTCTTTCCCGTAGTGCCAGAACGGTTTCCCCTGCCGGACCGGGGACTCGTTGTAGATAGCATGTATCCCCCGAACGTAAGCATCGTCAAAGGGCACTTCCCGAACGACCACTCCGTTTTTCGCTGATTTCCGAATCATATTCCTGGCCTTGGAGTTGATCTGCTTCGTCATCCAGTCATCAAAGGTCGAAACGTGAAGGGCTGCCATGTTGTCCCATTCCATCGGGTAGCAGTATCTCGGGGAGGTGTCAGACAGTCTCTGGATGAACGTAAAAAGGTCAATCCGGGCTCCAGAGCTACGGAGGGATCTGAGCGCTGCCTCTGGGTCCTCCAGAAATTGGTACCCCTCTCCATCGAGGAACGCGATTCGGATCAGCCTTCCGTCGATCCGGATTTCCTTACCGCAAACTTCCAAAGGTCACCTCCCTTTCTTCTGGTGATCGGCGTGCTACGCAACCAGAGATAGCTCGTGTTCGGCCGCCGGAGATGCCCAGGCTGGCAACTTTGCTTGATTTCCCTCGCGAGGGTGCTCCGCATAATTGCTGGCGGAAATTGAAGTTGTGTTCCACCAGCAGCTGATTTCGGTGCTTCGTCGACCCGGCACAGGGTTACCGCCGCCGACTTGTCGTTTCTAAGGTAAGCCTGCGGAATCGTTCTATGGCGCCCGCATTGTCGAGTGCGGCGAAATTGCGCAGGTGATCCGCGGCGCGCTCCGGGACGGCCACAGCTGCTAGCAGGAACGTGAGCCAGATCAAACTGCTCTTGAAGGCTGCCTCGGTGACGTTGTAGAAAAGCATAATGGTCCACAGGGCAAAGTTGAGTGAGGCAATGCTGGAAAAGGGCGTGAGCCTTCCGCAGATGTTCCGGTAGCTGGCGATAAGGAATCCGACAAGAAGGAAGAGCCCGATTAGCCCTAGGTTGAGATAGACCTCGAGGTAACCGTTATGTGATTCATTTATGTGGTTTACCACCCGCCACACCCTTTCGAGCCGAGGACCTAGCCAGAAGCTCTCATACCCAGTGCCAACGAGGGGATTGGTGTGCAGACTGAGGACAGCTTCCCATATGAGGGTTCTGTCAGTCATCGTTGGGTCCCGCCCAACCTGGCTGGCCATTTCCCCATTTAAGTGGAAGCCAAATGCCAGAACCAGGTATAGACAAAAAGTCGTGGGAATCAACACCTTGAGGAATGCGGGATGGCGCTTGACCATTCCGCTGTGAGCTGCAGCACTCACGAGGCAGCCGATCGCCAAACAAACACTGGAAGTCGCGCTGCTGGAGAGATTCAGCAACCAAAGCGTCATTGCGATGAACGCGACGTTCAATAGGATGACCCGTTTGGTGCGTCGTTCCCTGCGATCGGACCAACGCGTCGCCGTATCCCAGAAAAAGAAGATCCCGCTGATCAAACACAGGACACCAAGCATGTTCTTGCTCGTCGTAACTCCCGTGTACATGGAAGCGCCCGACCATGCGCCGTATTGCTTTCCGATCTCGGGGTAGTACTTGATAAGCACAATGGAAAGCGGGATTAATAGATAGCAAAGGCGCCGAAGAAGCATACGGACAGCCTCTACCGGGCGAGGATCGGAGAGAACGACAAGAATCACAAAGTAATTGCCGAGGTCCCGAAACCACCGCTTGAAAGTGACCAAGGGGAAGTCGGACCAAAAGACGCTCAGCAGAGCAAAAGACAGAAATGCAATCAAAACCAAGTTACGCGTGAAGAAACCGCCCCAATTAAACGATCGCGACACCAGGATGCCGACCGCCAGCAGGATGAGGACGAAGAGAACAGTGCGGTCCAATGGATTCCCTTCCTCCATAGCCTGGGCCATATCCCCCACCTGGCTGCCGAGCCACTGCGAAGGCAGCCGCGATCCAATGATGAACATCCACGTCAAAGGCACCCAGAGAGCCAACGAGGTGCCCGAGTCCTTCGCGGGGTCGAACCACAGCAGGCCCAAAAGAAGAACAACCCAAAGAAGCAGCGCTAAAAAAGGAGGCATCGCATCAATTCTCTTGTGGCTGGCCGGATACGCATGGCGACATGCAATGCTCGCCCAAAACTAGGCTGAAGAGCCGCGCGCAGATGAATGAGCATTTCTGGTCCTCATATAGCGAAATGCCCTGGGATTCCAGCCCCTGCCAGCCTCTTGCCACTCCAACCTCCCGGCTCATTACGAGCTGATTCCGGGCGCAACCTTTCCGGACGGCACTCGCTCCGCAAGACAGGGAGAAGATCCTATGACCGACTTGCACTGAGCTGTTCAAAGATCGAATCCATAATTCTAGCAGTGAGTAGAATTTCCCGGTAAGGAATGGGCACGGGGGCGTCCTGCCGGACCGACCGGTAGAATGATTCGATTAAATGCCTCGTGCCAGAATCCATGTGAAAATCCCTGGCCAGGAATAGCCGTACGTTGTTAACCAGATTTCCGAAATGCTGCTTTGCAAGCAGTACAGGAGGAATGAAAATGTCGGCGTAGCTCTTGAACTCCTGGCCGCGAAGCCTGACCAAGATTTCGTGGTCCTGGTCAAGAACGAGGCCGTTCTTCGGACCATAGATCCGGAGCTGGTGGATGGAAGGTCTCATTTGCGAAGAAAAAGTGAAGTAGGCTGTCGTTCCCTGCTGCTCGCTGATGATGACTCGGAGTTCATCCAAGATCTCGCTCTCGTTTAGTTGCTTCATAAGCGAGCTCCCAAACCCGTACGCAATCACGTGAGGTGCATCACTAGTCAGAAATTCTGCAATTCTGGCGATGCCAGGACTGATCAATGTCTGGAGTAATTGTCCTGGCAATCTGCGGATCCAATGTTGTCTTTCGTTCAGCAACGTTCTTGCATGGCTGGGGTTCCCAAGCTTAAAGCAGTAGTAACTTTCCATATGTAGGGGGAGCCCTCCCAGGTAGCCGGTTTGGACAAGCGCTCTCATGCGTCGGGCTACGTGGCTGAATTGGTCGTTGTGTCCAACCGTTAGTTTGACCCCTTTTCTCTCGGCCAAGTCCACGAGTCGTTGCGCTTGCTCCTCATTGAACGTGAACGGTCTCTCAACATATATGTGACAGCCCTGCTCAAGGCAGTATCTGGCAATGTCGAAGTGACTTTCCGCCGGCGTCGTGATGTGAACAATGTCCGGTCGGGCCTTATCCACAAGCTCTGTCAGATCGGTGAAGCAGCTCTTGACCGGGAATCGCTCGCAGAGCTGCTTGGCCATTAGTGGCTCACGGTCACACACCCCAACGATCTCACATCCTTCTATCCTCTGGATCTGCGACGCATGGGTATCAGCGATCTTGCCGCATCCCACGATGGCGACCTTCAGCATTCCGTCCATTCTCTCCGCAGTTGGCACTTTTGGCATCCAGCCTAGCACATAGATTGGTTTGAAGTGTTTTGCGTTGTTTTTGTTAAAGACGCAAAAATTGGCGGCTGGACGGGAGGTCATCGTCCACTACGTTGAAGACTTCGCCATCAACTCCTTTGACTACTCCAGCCAGAACAATCGCCTCTGCGCAGTTGTCTACGTATGTGAAGGGTATCGTGTTAGCGCCACCCAGATGTAGGAAGAGCCCGAACGCGCCGATGCCCGCCCGCCTGGTGATTTCATCTGTGCCCGTACCATAAACACTACCGGCTCGGTAACGCCCAGGGCGACGGATCCATAGGAGCGAAAGATGTTGTGATCTTATGGTTGGATCCAGTCTCGAGCGAATTGTGGATCGCCAGTACGACCTCAGTATTGTGCAGACAATATTCAGGGGGCAGCCTGCAGGGCCGACTCTCCCGCAGGGCGGTTGCGACCTCGGCCGGCCCGAGACAGAAATCCACCCTCTTCCTGAGATGGAGGAACCGGGCCCGAAGCGCCCTGGTGACGGCGCGGGGCGAACGCAAGAGCATCCTGCTGGCCCTGGTCGTATGCGCCGGACTAGGCGGAACCGCCAGCGGGTACTTTTTCTTCCACGGGATCGAGATCGTTTTCGGGCCGATTCGAATGTTCCGGTTCCGCGTGATGTAGACGGGAGACCTTGGTGCCCAGACATCGTCAGTGCTGAGGACGCCAAGATCGCCAAAAATCCGAATGGAATGATCGGCGGGCGCAATCCAGCTGGACGTCAATCGGGCAACGGGACCCGATTTGAACTTCAAACAAGCAACAGTCAGATCCGGTGGAATGACCTCCAGGTTTACATCCGTCTGTAAATCAAGGATCCGACATGTAGCGAAGGCTGTTAGACTCTCGACCGGCCCAAAGTAAGCGGACAACCACGACACAGGATACCCCGCGTGCTCGATCGTACATCCGACCTCAAACTCGTCTTTGTAAGGCCAGTGCATTCCCACTTCATTAACCCACTCCTTATATCGCGAGCGATAAATCAGCCCACCATCCATTTCCGCGTAGACCGCGTGGACAATGCCGACCGCTTTTTCCCGGAGTGCTTTCCACATGGTCTGCGCCGTTTCTGCCAAAAGACGGGAAGGCGCGGAGGCAATGTAGAGTCCTTTTTGTTCAGCGAGCTTGACAAGCTGCTGGGCCTCGGGAAAGGACATCGCGAGGGGTTTCTCCGAATAAACATGTTTTCCGGCTTCCAGACAGGCCTTCGAGACGGAAAAATGACTCCTCGGGTTCGTCAAATTGATCACCAGCTCCACACTCCGGTCATTGAGTACATCGTTGAAGGATTCGTACTTCGGGACCGAATAGTAGGCCCCGTACGCGGCAGAACGCGAACCATCCCGATCCATCACGCCCGCAAGTCTGAGAATGGGGTGCTGAGGAATCGCGCTGCAGTAAAACGATGCAACGTTGCCACATCCCACAATGGCAGTGCCGACCCTGGCGACTTTAAGCATTCCGTCCACTCCGCCCGCAAGCTTCGAAATACCGCCGCATTCCCTCCGCAGTGGGCACTCTTGGCACCCAGCCGAGCCTGGCCTTCAATTTCTCGTTGCTATAATGCGTCTTCTTCCACTCGGTGTGCCATCGCCTCCGATTGAAGGCCGGTGGCAATTGTCCCTCCGACCAGTGCGAATACTTCTCCCACAAATAGCAGAGCGCGTAGCTAATCAGGTGGGGCACGTA
>Ga0074046_10003336_pt1 | contig 13482 bp, 16 predicted proteins | sample BogForMeECP23OM3_FD_94441 | JGI IMG/M metagenome (GOLD analysis project Ga0074046, IMG submission 94441) | Bog forest soil microbial communities from Calvert Island, British Columbia, Canada - Bog Forest MetaG ECP23OM3 | ecosystem: Environmental > Terrestrial > Soil > Wetlands ...
AATATAGATCAAATGAACGATCTTATGCAAGGAAGTCGGCGAACGTTCAAGATTAGACTGAATTTCTAACCCGAAATTGATTGAAGTATGCGAGTTCGGAATGTTCGGGCATCACGCTGCCCGTACGAGTCTTCGTCTTACTCTTTCGAGCTCCAGGATGATTTTTCCGATACTTTGGTCGGCACCATGTCTTAGCCGGGCATCGGCCCTAGCGACGGCAGCTCTGGTGTGAAGTTCCGTCTTTGTCCAGGTTGAGGTCTTACTTCGACTCTTGAGCTTCAGCCATTCGGCCTTAGCTTCCCTTAGCCTGAGCTTGAACTTCGGTTCGGATTGTTGCCTGATTGAACTAACCCGATCCTCGACGTTTTGCGCAACCTTAACGAGGACACCCATCTACAAACGCCTCTAGCAGTTGATTGGAACGAAATCGCACTGCGTCGCCTATACATATTCTTGGAGGATGGAGCATACTCCACCAGGTGGAATCCCGCGTGAAGCGATGATCAGGTATCAGTTAGGTATCTATATGTTACAGTTTCAGCTTCCATGTTTCTCCCACCAAATCGTGTCCGAAGCTGTGGTGGTTTTCCTTTCGAACGAGTTGATAGCCAGCCTTTTCGTAAACGTGCCGAGCAGCATGGAGAACATCGTTAGTCCAGAGTATGATGCTCCGATAGCCGACCGACTTGGCGAAAGCTGTGCATTCATCTACAAGTCGAGTGCCGACCCCTAACCCCCGCGCCTTCGGCTCTACCAGCAAAAGTCGTAGTTGGGCTACTGTAGCGGATTTCTTTACGAGAAATACGCAACCTACGATTTCGTGGTCCTTCTCGGCTATCCAGCACCGCTCTCGCTTTGGATCGAGGTGTTCAACGAATTCTGCCACGATGCTCGCGACGAGCCCTTCGAAATGTTCATCCCACCCGTATTCTTGGAAATATAACGCACCGTGTCGATGTACTATCCAACCCAGATCGCCCGCGTGAGTAGTTCGCAGTGCATACGATGATTCAGTATTGTGCTGACCGCCGAGAACGGACTCTACGGTTCGCATTGCGTCGAAGAGGCGTTCTCGCTCGTTCGCCGTTAGCGGGTTTAGCATTGTTGCTGCTTTTTCTTCTGCACGCGCGTTGAGTGTTGCGAATGTTTTGAGGCCTTGCTTCGTGAGTTGCAAAATGGCCTGACGGCCATCAGTTTTCGATGGCTTGCTATCGATAAGCCCCTCTTCCGCGAAGTTGCTGATGATACGACTCAAGTAGCCCGCATCAAGCCCCAACTCTTTCCCAATCTCGGTCGCAGTGGCCTTTCGCCGATGAGCAAGCTCGTATAACACTCGCACCTTGCTTAGTGAAAATCGACTACCCAGGTAATCTTCATCTAACACACCGATCTTTTGTGTGAAAAATCGGTTGAACTGACGAAACGTTGAAGCATTCTCGTCGAACGTGTTAATCATGGCTGCCATCTGGCCTAATGCAGTAGACCGTTTGTGATCCCCACGCACAGGACACCCACTTTCCCTTCTCGTTCATCAGAGCCTCAAGTTCACAAATCGCCAGCCTTCTTCCTAGCTTCCGGACTTTCCCGACGGCACGCACCTTGTCTCCTATGGCCGGTCTCGTGAAATTGATCTTGAACTCGACGGCAAGAACTCTGGAGCCACGCGGTAGCAGAGATAGAACCGCATATCCGCCTGCACTGTCAAGTAACGTGGCTAGAACGCCGGCGTGCACAAAACCATCTTGCTGGCTGAGATCGGGTCGATTCTGAGCTGAAATCTCAACGAGGCCTTTGTTGAGTCTCGTAATGTGAGCGCCCAGCCGCTTCATGACTCCCTGGGAGCGAAAACTTAACCTCACATGGGAGAGCGTTCGATTGGCCTGTCTAGGCGTTATGCCCATGAGGATGCTTGCCTCAGTCAATTATTTAAGTTGACTTAGTCAAGTATACAGTTGTCTCTTGAGCTACTCCTCAAGGTTAGAGGCGATATGAAGTACCTATACGCCCTCATGGACGATCAAACCCGCTTTTGGATAGCTCAAGAAGTAGCAGAAACGAAATATTCAGCCGACATTCGACCACTATTCAAACAAGCTAAGGCAATCGCAGACAAGAATCCACGAACTCTGATAACGGATGGTGCACCGAACTTTCACGAAGCGTACATGCAAGAGTTCCACACACAACGACTCGAAACAAGAACGGAACACATTCGCGATATACGCATGGACGGGACAGTTCACAATAACAAAATGGAACGCATGAACGGAGAACTACGCGACCGAGAACGAGTAATGCGAACGCTGGAGAAAGCTGATACTCCAATTCTAACAGGAATCCAAATCTACCACAACTACATTAGACCACATGAGGGCTTAGACGGTAAGACTCCTGCGGAAGTTGCGGGAATCAAGATTGCTAACAGGTGGTTGACTTTGATTCAGAATGCTAAGCGTAAAGGCGATTACCCTTAAATGCTCAGTCGTAGGCTCATCTGACTGGGCTTGTGGGCGTGTTGCAGACTAAGAGGCTTGCTGTAGTATTTGTTTTCCTAGCCCTAGGGCTGTTACTTGTTAATGCTAATGTGAAGCCTGCGTGGGCTTGTTTTCTATTCACATCACCCAGCACACCCATAGCCAACCAAACATTCACAATCTTTCTAGGTGGCAGCGGCTGTGGCTCCGGTATCACTTTATACTTCTCAGCCGGGTGTTTTGCCCCAAGTTCCATCATTAGTGGTCCTGGTTCTTCACTCGTCATTACTGGTGGGGAACCAGCAGACACATACTCAGCGCAAGGCACTGGTACAACGTGTACGGCTTTCACAATCATTCCAGCGGGTAGTAGTGGTAGCGGTTGTTCTCTGTTTCCGTGGATATGTGCTAGGGAAGCAACCGACAAACCAAGCAGCCACTACTCAAACTAGCTCAACTGACGAAAAGTAACAGCCCTCACGGGCTGACGAGAAGGTACCGTTACCTTACGTAACAATATTTATATCGGTCTGTTACTAAAGGTAACAAACTAGACAATCAGGAGAAGTAACAAAATGAAAGCATCGCGGCTAATACTTGCTTTTGCGATTCTGATGGTGGCTCTATCAGTTGTAGTTGTTGCGCACGCGCAAGCAGCTCAAACTAGTTTTACAGTGAATCTGAGTTATTTCACCGTTCAAATGACCTACCCTTCACAGGTTAATCCAGGTGACCTTGTGACGGTCAACATGCAAGCCAATGCGAAAAACAGTTTCACTAGCGCCAGTTTGACGGCACAGATTTTCTACGTGGATGGCAACAGCCTTCATCAGTTGACATCGGTGACGTTAAACAATAACGGATACGTGAACAGTGGGAGTGCTCTGAACAAGCAGATTACGTTCACGGTCCCGCAAAATGCGCCAAGAACTTCACTGTTCGCATCCATAACTGAGAACGTTCAGACAGCCTACGCGAACTACTACTATTACCCGGCCAACTACAATTACTCTAGCCCCTACTGCTATTACGACGTATACTGCGGTTACGGTTACAATTACTACCCATACTCGTCCAGCTACTACGCTTACCCATCAAACTCCTACTCCACCGCGACAGACAGCGGAGTAGCACCCCTATCATACATCAAAGCCCAAACCCCCGAATACATTGCCCTTCAATCACAGTACCAAACAGTTGACCAGCAACTCAACCAGAGCCAAGCACAGAACCAGCAACTTCAACAGCAGCTCCAGAACGCCCAAAACACAATCGCACAGAGAAACGCGACCATCGCCAACCTGAACCAACAACTCAACACAAATCAAAACACTAACACGACCCTAGAAGCAGCGGCGGGCGGCTTTGGTATCCTAGCAATTATTTTCGGAGCATTCGCCGTTCACTACAGAGGAAAGAGCAAACAGCAAGCCCAGCCATCAAATATACAGACTCAACAGTCAAAGACCAAGTGAAGAAAAACACCGAAAACCTCCGCTTCTCTCTTTTTCATAAACTGTTTGTAAGATAATGAGCACAATCGTCGGAATTACCTGTTAATTCCATCATCCACTACTCCGCGGCCTCTCAGGCTTTGCTCAATCACCCTCGGTTCACGAGACCATCTTCGCGATTCTGGTGATCGTAGGCATAGTGATTATTCTAATTCTCTCCGCCGTTATCTACTTCATAGTGCCCAATTATTGCCGCGGTCGTCGTGTGGTTTCTCGCGGGAAGCTCAATTTACGCCGGAACCGCTTTCTTGGCGGTCGCGATACTGCAACTTTTAGTAAGGAGATAGTTGATGAGGAAGGGCTGGGATTGTTCTTGCTGCTCTCACCGAGGCTGCTGAGTGGGATCCTCTAGTAATCATGGTGCTTGTCGATGCAAATTCCTACGTTTACGGACTTGGAACTTTTCCTCTTGACAGGGTGGGTAGCTTACATTCTCATCAGACTGTTAGCAGACTCTGTCTGACTAAGGATCTTCATCGATTTCAAAGACCGAAAATTCAAGATTACAAGACTGCCACCCACGACTGCTGCCACGGGTAAAGTTCAACAATTGAACACGAAAATGTTCGGAAAGGCAGCCGCCCCTACAAGCCACATCCATCACTTCGTCTTCGGAATGCTTCTGATGCCGATCACATTCGTTGCCCTGTACTATCGTCTTTGGTTTGGGCCGGTGTTAGTGGGAATTGTGATGGCTCTGATATTCTCCGAAATAAAAGAACTAGTTCTGATGAACTGGGGTGCATAACCCGCCTGGCGTCCACATTGTAGAACGCACAACACCTGAGCAGTTTGCTCCACTATAGTAGCGGTCTGGTAGGATTCCCTGCCAAATTTACTACTTTTTGCCTCGCTTCTCATCTTTGCTCCGTAGATTCATCTGGAAAGTTCGGCGCGTTGCCGCGATTGTCCAATGGTCGACTCTGCTGCTCTCGGATATATTGTACCGCCTCGCCGAATGAAGGAGGTAGGTAGATTGGGTCTAGGGTTGCACCGTGCAAGGCATAGCCTTTGCGAGCTCCAATCAAAAACAAGATCGCTGCCAGCGAGATAGGAACCACCCATAGAAGGCCTATGGCCGTCTCCATTCTCGTTCCAGCGTTCGGAACTAGGCTCGAGGCAAGAGCGACAAGTCTCGAAGTTAGTGTTCGGGATATGATCGGAGAAACGTAGTGCTGAATAACCAAGAACGCGGAAAGGATTCCGCCTGTGAGAAGTGCCTTCCAGCGATACTGCCTGACGTGTTCTATCGAATGAATACTGGAGTAAGGTAATTCCAGAGTGCTCCTGGACAAACGGCCTCGCTGAATAAACATCCTCCTCTCGGTAGCCGCGACCTTCAGGGTGCCATGTGACCACGTGCGAACGACATACTCGGGTTCAGAAATAGTAGACCTAACTTCTGAGGGTAGGGTCGATGTTCCAGTCTCATTCTCGATTTCCTTCGTAATTGCGGAGTCAAGTTGCGCTATGAGTTTCGTCAAGGTGTATTTGCTTGCCCTCTCTTTTGCTTTGGACGAGAGTTTTTGCCACTTTGACTTGTCGTCGGCGAGCTGGGTGACGGCGTTAACCGCACCGTCGATATCGTCGGGTCCTTTGACTTGGATGCCTTCTTCTCCGTTTCTAACAATCCACGATTGTCCCCCTACACCTGAAGTAATCACTGGGACTCCTTCGAACATAAACTCAAGCTGGGTTAGGCCCAGCGCTTCCATTCTGCTGAGTATGATGTTCAGGTAGGAGTTTTGGATTAATTGCACCTTTGCTTTCTCGCTAAGCTCGCCGGTATACTTGACGTTAGTCAGTCCCTCCGTCTTCTTCCTAACCGTATCCGCATATTCTGAATCGCCCCTGCCACCTATAACGAACTGAATATCGTTTCTGTTAGTCAACCTCTCCGCGACTTCAGCAATCGCGGCCGGGTTCTTTCTATTCTCGATCGTTCCCAGGAAAGCAACAATCTTAGAGTCTGTCGGGATTCCTAGTTGTTTGAGGAACACCTGTGGGTCTGATGACGAAAATTGACTGAAGGAAACGTCATCGATCCCGCCAGGAAACAACAAAATTCTATTCTTGGGCGCGCCCATTTTCACCTTGGCTTGTTCCTCGTACGGCGTCACCACTAGGATGAGGTTGGCCACTCGGAGTATTGTTCTTAGAGAGAGACGGTTCCAGGCCATTCTGAAAGAGCGTTCGGATATAGAATATCGTCTGGGGGAAGGTTCTTGGAAATGAGACATGTGACAAAATATGAGTGGGGCTTGGTATCCGCCCAAGGCCTTGATGTTGCGCCTCCACTCGACGAATTTGGCTACTTCCTCTGGGCCGTTCCAAAGTGTGCTGTGTGTGATCAATACGTTGAGTTGAAAGTCGTTGACTATTCTCTCTAAGGTGTGGACTATGTCTTTGAACCCGACTCGGCGCGGGGGCCATTTTGTTACTAGGCTCGCGACGCGGATGACTGGAATGTTGAGTTCAAGGTCATTAACTAGAAAGTAGCCTTTTTCTCCCATCTGTTGTTCGCTAACGGTTTCCTTCCCGTCGTGGTATACGCTGGTGATCAGGTATGACTCGTTTCCGAGGTCTCTGAAGTATCTGACCATTCGTTGGGCGACGAGTTCCTGCCCCTTTGTCCTACTCGTCTGGTACATTATTACGCCGATACGCTTCTTCAAACAGGAAGTCGCCTCAACCGTGATTAGCGATAGGTAGTATTGAGATATTGCTAAAGTTGGCTCTGTTAAGCGGTCGGCTCATTGCTTTCATCGACCTCTCATGCCTAAAGGAGACTGAAAGTTTAGGTTAAGTTATGCGTGCGGTCAAAGCAATTCAACAAAACTACACGCTCAGCCCCGAAATTCTGCGAATGCTTGAAGAGTTCCGCCAGATGATGAACGCCTGCATACAGGTCGGTCTGGCTGAGAACGCCACGAGCCTCAAGGCTTTGTCGCTGAAAGCGTACAAGCAACTTGCAGGATTCAACGCTATGAGTTACTACAAGTTATGCGCCATCAGCAGTGCAACGGGCATCTTGCGAAATTATCGCAGGACGGCTCGGCATGGAGAGAAATCGGCAAGCCCTTATGTTCGACATTTGCGATTGACCACATGCTATGGATTCAAGATTAAGAATGGCTACCTGCTACTACCTCATCGTCCCAGGGAACCGATCGGGATTCCCCTAACACCGCACGCTCAAGCAACCATCCGAAAGCACGTGGTTCGTTCGGTCACGTTGACCAAGGATAAGTTATCGCTGACATACGCGAAGCAAGTGGCGGAGATCAGGCCGGATGGTTTCATTGGCATCGATCGGAACTTGAACGGTGTCACATTGGCCGCCGCGGACGGTTCGATCATGACGCATGACCTCTCCGAAGCAACACGGGTAAAGGCTACCTACCGTGAGGTACGCTCCCGCATGAAGCGAAATGATGTGCGCGTCCGCCGCGAAATTACCGGCAAGTATGGTTGGAAGCAACGGGAGAAGGTGAATCGGATTCTTCACCATGCATCCAAAATGATCGTGCAACAGGCCAAGAACCGCGATTTCGGTATCGTGATGGAACGGCTCACGGGTCTCCGGAAGTTGTATCGACGTGGCAACGGTCAAGGCCGATGGTATCGCGGCCGGATGAATTCTTGGTCGTATGCGGAGTTACAACGTCAAATCGAGTATAAAGCCCGCTGGGAAGGACTGCCAGTAATCTATGTTTATCCGCGTGGGACGTCAGCGAAGTGTTCGATATGTGGGTCTCGTATGGCGAGAATACCCGAAGAGAACCGACTGCTGAAATGCCCATCATGCCGGGTGAACGTAGATAGGGATGTGAACGCGGCCAGGAATATTCTGGCGAGAGGCGTGAGGTTCGCGCCAATCGCGCTTCCAATTGAAGCGATGGTACAGGAACCCCGGACTGAGGGCAATCCTGAAAGTCGATGGAAGCGAGTTAACGAGTTGAGGCTCCGTGAGCCAACAAGTTAGCAGAACCCTAAAGTCTGCGCCGTGCCACATTTCCGACTATGATGACAGGGGACTTGTTTGGCGGCCCGGGTAGATCGTTTCCACCAAGGCCAATTAGCACCATTGTTATAACAGGAAGTCTGCCGACATCGAGGAAATGGAGGAGTTAAAGTGAAGATAGCTGCGCTTTTCTCGGATTACGATGGGACGCTGTCCCCATTAGAGGCCCGACGTGAAGATGCAGTCCTCTCTCCCATGCTACGTCGAATGCTTACCAAGGTAAGCAAACATATCACATTTGGAATCGTTACCACCAAAGATCTCTCTTTCATTAGAGAACGGGTTCCATTCGCACACGGTATCTCTGCAAGTTGCGGTTTGGAGATGCAAGTGGGCGAGAAGACGTTTCTCGATGAAAGGGTCCGACAGCGGAATGAACCCTTTGAGAAGACATACCAAGAGGTTCTCAAGAAAATTCTCCAAGCTAAGGACAATCTGGTGATTGAGCGAAAGGAATCCGACGACGAAAACCTGATCGCGTTCTGCATCGATTGGAGGATGTCGCGTAACTGGGACGAGGCTAAACGGATGGCTGCTCCTCTGCTAACCTACTGTAAAGACCAGGGGTTGTATGTTGTCGAAGCCGACGCAAGCCCCTTCGCTAACGTGTTTCCCACGAAGATTGACAAGGGGGAGGCGTTCAACAAACTGAAGCGAGAGCTAGGAGTCACCGGCGCAGTAATGTATTTGGGTGACTCGGAAGCAGATGACCCCGCATTTCAGCTTGCTGAAATTTCAGTCGGAGTCAAGCATCGTAGGATCATGCCCAAACTGCAATGCAAATATAGAATTGAATTCTTTGAACTTGAAAATCTACTGACGAAGCTAATGGATTCGGATTACGATTTCCAAGAGAACATGGCTACAAGAAACGTATCCGAATAACGAAGACTGCGTCGAGATTTCTACCGGGCCCCCTTGATTTCTACCGGGCCCACCTAGCCTTAACCTACCCTGATTGTACATCCATGTGGAGGTCATGGAAAAATGAATGGAGCTTCACCACTGAAGCACGGCTTCGTTGACATAGCAGCCATACTGTTTGTCGTAGGCGGCGTAGTGAGCCTCGCAATGACCATTCTAGCCTTGCCCATCAACATCAGCAACCCTCTAAGTACTCTGACTGGCTTGACAACCACTTCGATTGTAGTCTTGGGTGTGAGCCTAATCTGTTCCTTGGGCGCAATCCACTGTTTCTCGCTAGCAAGCAAACGTATGCTATCCGAGGCAGGCGTTAGAGGATTGGTCTTCGGTGCCCTACTATTGATCTTCAGTTTCGGCTTTGCTGGGAGCGTGAACGAGTCCGGTACGGCTGGTCTAGCGCCCGGTACGGGTACTCTACTTACCGCATTAAGTGCAATTCTGATATTAATCGCAGGAATCGTCTGCTTCTCTCTACGGCATACGGCAGTATCCGCTTCCCCGATTGCACGCCAACACGCCATCGCTCAACCCGCGTATCAACCCTAGAACAAAGACGCGTACAACCAAACCTTTTTCTTTTCTATATCTTGTTTTCTTCAATCAGGGCGCGTTTCGATCTTGGCTTCAAGAACAGCATCAATCCTCATCCTGATTATTCTCATTCCCACACTGTCGCTGTTTCCATCCGCATACGCAGCTTCTGGGCAGTGGGTAAAATACGCTGGCAATTATCCTATTTTCACTCCCACCGCAGGTAGTTGGGATGGGGACTACGTAACTACTCCGAGAGTGCTCTATGATGGCACCACATTTAGGATGTGGTACCAAGGAGGCTTATCCGGGGTCAGCAGAATCGGATACGCTACCTCAACTAATGGAATAAACTGGATAAAACACGGCGCCGTTCTATCCCCCGGCCTAACTGGTGAGTGGGACAGTTCCTCCGTCGCACTAGGATCTGTAACCTGGAATGGTACGGCATACCTGATGTGGTATACCGGGAGCAACGCTACTGCTTACCCGGGAGGAGCAGTTGGGTTTGCGGTATCCAATGACGGATTCAACTGGGTGAAGTACTCAGGCAATCCAGTACTCGTTCCATCGGAGTTGGGAAACGATCAGAGGTATCTCGCCACTCCCTACGTTATCAGGCTAAACCTCACCTACAACATGTGGTACAGTGGGAAAAGCGCTGCAACGCCAAACATTAACAGAATCCTCTACGCGACGTCGACTGATGGGATCACATGGTCCAAGTGGCCTTCCGTGGTATTGTCGCCCGCACCGGACCCCAAAGCATGGGATGCAAACGGCGTTTACTCTCCGTCCGCGTTCTGGAACGGACAAATTTTCGGCCTTTGGTATACCGGAATAAACCAAACCGCTGCAGTTCCACGTATCGGATTTGCAACCTCTCCTGACGGCGCTACGTGGACACGATCATCAAGCAACCCGATTTTGAGCCCTGGGCCTCCGGGTAGTTGGGACTCTGCCGGAGTCGAACAACCAAGCGTGGTTCAGGCTGGGAACAATTACATGATGTTCTATGATGGCTACAGCAACCTACAAGGCCAAAGGATTGGTCTAGCGCTAAGCCCGCAAGGGTTCTCTGTTCCGGAATTCCCCGCACCCGCGTTCGACATGTTCCTTGGCCTAATCGCTTGCGCAGCAATCTGTTTGATCTACTACCGCCGGCCGTCAACGCGATCCTGAAATTTCACGAAGAAAAAACGCCGAGATAGCTTTCACCAACAAGTAATCCTACTCGCTCCAGTTAAGATTCGACCGAGAACCTGCCGGGTTTTTCGGCGTGGAATCGGTCATTCATCGAACCGCTCCCTATAATAGATCGTGCCCGAACAATGCTTTAGAGAGTGGACGGCGTTAGTGGGCAGGGATTGGATTTGACAGATGCACCATCTGGTCGGCAACACGTCGAGAAGACTTTCGTCTACATGACGAACCTGAGCAAAGAGTGCCGGAAAGCTCTCACCAGCAAATTCGAGCAAGAACACAAAGGTGTCCCATTCGAATCCGTTGAACCTACGATGCGGAAAGAGGTTGAAGCTTGGTTCACGGAGAGGGACAAGAACATCAGTGTAAAGCATGAAAAGAGCGATAAGGGTAGACCCGGCGAGATTCTGATGACCTACGCAGGAACATCAAAGGATGCCCATTTCAAGTTCCGAGTCGACGCCCAATTCACTCTTGCAGGCTCTTCAGAGAAATCACCTGCTTACATCGAAGTCCTAAATGTGAACGTAGACAAGAGAGACTTCACCAAGTAGACGCAAAGAGAGAAGCCGCTCCGGATCGATCTGGCCTTGTCTGCAAACCCGTTGGAAGAGCTCGCCCAGCTCGCGAGGGAGAAGAGCCGACGGTTGTTCGTCGCAGAAATGCCAATCGACCTTACCCCGAGCGCAACTAGTAACTGTGTTTTCGTTCTCCAATTGCCGGGTTCTGCGCCTGGCGCCGCTGGTGGACGGATTGGTGGGATAGGTGAAAGAAGAATAGAGAAAGCGTACTGTTTCAGGCGGGCGGAAGGTAACTGGATTAAGGTTTACGAAACTGATGCTCTCGAAAAACTGGAGAGGTTCGAATTGCCATACCACGCCGCGGGTATGAGCGTAGTCTTGCCCGATGGTTCCGAGAGAGTAGTATCAGGCGTTGTTGATCAGGAACTGATCCAGAGATACAATGAAATCGTTTGATCACTGCCGTATAACCGCTTTAATGAGGGGCATCAAGACCTCGACATCATTACTTGAACCAAGTTGAACTCTAAGCAAGCGGCTCATTCCGCCGAGCTGCGCCTTATCAACCCACGCCCTCAACCCTTCAGGAACGGTCGAGTCCGCCTTAATTTTCGACACTGACTTCTCGGGTATGAAAAGGAAGAGTTCGAGTTTTTCGCCGAAGAAGACTCTAACCCTCGGAGTCTCTCGCACATTGTAGCTGGGTGCCTCAGTATCCTTGAGTGGTTCATACTCCACGCTCTCAACCACGTCTTGTTCCGATTTCAACTGGCCCCTGAGGTAAACGAATGCTTCTTGGCAAGCCGGGCTGCCTTTGCTAGAGAGTTCCTCAATCGACAGAACACAACAACTCCTGAACGCAGAACCTTGTTCGGTAGAATGATATATCACAATTGTCCATGTCGAGTCAACTAATCATAGGAGTAATAGCGGGCATGCCTCACAAACTAAGTAGGACAGATTTCAGAATTCGCAGACGTCAGAAAAAGAAGCAAAGGCACCGAAAACGAACTGGTTCGAGTAGAAAACCGAGCTAAATCAAGCTCCTCTCAGCGGGCCAACGACGGAGTCATCCTCTCTAGCGTGATAGAGGAGTTCCAATTTACTGCAGCTTGTTCAGGAATCGGTGGCAGGCGCATATATACTCCATTTTGCCGTCTGGATAAATCCATCTGTAATGCATTTGCCCTTTATCATCGATGAACGTTTCGCAGACGTTCTCCGTATATAGGCTTACGTGTGAAAACCTCCACTTCCCCTTCCCCGAATCAGCCGAAGTGGCCATCTTGGTTAGACTCCTAGGATACCGCAGAGTCGAACTATCTTTCTAAAAACCATGACTCTTGACATCCCACGCTCAAAGTGTCAGTAGGATTAGGGGTGTTCGAGAGGTGAGATATTCTCACCCTCGTAGCTCGGAATACATTCCGAGTGATGTTGCCGGTAGTGAAGTTTGAGCCGTCGCTTGAGGCTGAAACGACGAGTACAATAGAGACAGGGAAAGAGCCCGATGATCGGTAGGTCACCGTTCGGGTCGCTATCTCCGTAGGCTTGGTAAGCTTGATCCATGAACGCTCGCCACAGTTGAAGAGGAACTACAGGCTGTAGTTGTTAATTAAATGAGTGGAACTACGTGTTCACTGTTCGTAGCTGAGTTGCTTGTCTTACGCAGATAGTGGGGGCCTTGAGCCGAGCAGTACCGAGATTACCATGTACTGTCCATTTCGAATTATTCCGAGTTGGATGGTTTGCCCTGCTACGGCGTGTTCCTCTAGGTATGCGGAGAACGAGTCGTAGTTGGTGATCTTGTTTCCGTTAATTGAGACTATGACGTCGCCGCCCACGATGTATTCCTGTTGTTGGATCGTGGCATTTTGTGTCCCTGCCCTGAGGCCGGAGGTGCTTGCGGGGCCGCCTGGAACTATGCTCTCTACTAGAACCCCGTAGGTAACGTTCGTTCCCATCGCCTGAGATAGCTGATAGGTCATATCGATCAAGCCGAGGCCCAGGTAGGGATGTTTATCGTACTTGCCGCTCTTTATGAGGGATGGTATTTCTCGAGTAATCGTGTCCGACGGAATTGCGAAGCCAAGCCCTTCAGAATTGCTTACAGAAGCCGAAGTAATTCCAACTACGGTGTCATCGGGTGCGATTACGGGGCCACCGGAATTACCTGGGTTGACTGCGGCGCTGAACTGGACCGTATCAGGGATCGCAAAACCGCCTAATGTGTCGGTTTGTAGCGCTCTCCCAACTTGACTCACGACACCCACGGTAACCGTGTTTGATAG
>Ga0074046_10003337_pt1 | contig 13476 bp, 12 predicted proteins | sample BogForMeECP23OM3_FD_94441 | JGI IMG/M metagenome (GOLD analysis project Ga0074046, IMG submission 94441) | Bog forest soil microbial communities from Calvert Island, British Columbia, Canada - Bog Forest MetaG ECP23OM3 | ecosystem: Environmental > Terrestrial > Soil > Wetlands ...
CCATCGACGCGTTCAAGGCCGAGCTGATTGCGCTGGGCGGCGCTTTTCGGCTGCGGGCGGCCGCGATGACCGACGTAGGCCGCGTGCGCGAGCATAACGAAGACGCGGTGCTGGCGGTCGAGTACACGCGCGAGTCACTGGTCGATCCGGCGCAGAGCCATTTGTACGTCGTTGCCGACGGGATGGGCGGCGCCGAGGCGGGCGAAGTCGCTTCTGCAATTGCCGTACAAACGATCCGGAGTTACATTGAATCACGGCTCGAGAGCGCACGTGGAGATGTTATAAACGGCGCGGAACTGCTGACAGCCGCGCTCGAAGAAGCAAATTCCAGGATTATCGAATATGTGGCGGACCATCCGGAGTCTCGCGGAATGGGTTCCACGGGCGTATGCGCGCTGGTCGCGCCGCCGGATGCGGCGGTGGCCTGGGTCGGGGACAGCCGCGGATATCTGATGGAAGGCGCCACACTCCGCCAGGTCACCAAGGACCACTCGCTGGTGCAGCGGCTGATCGAAATCGGGCAGATAACTGCCGAGGAAGCGCACACCCACGAGCACAAGAACGTGATCACGCGCTCGCTCGGTGCGCGCCAGAGCGGACCGGCGGGGGCGGAGGCGGTCTCGCTCAAGCTCAAACGCGGAGACAAGCTGATGCTCTGCAGCGACGGGTTGACGGCGCACGTCGATGACCGCCAGATCCACGACATCCTGGGGCGCAATCCCGATCCCTTCGACGCGGCGCGCGAATTGATCGTCGCGGCAAACGCCGGCGGCGGTACCGACAACATTTCCGTGATCGTAGTCTATGCAAGCTAGGCGGCAACGCCGCGCCGGCGATTAACGATGTCCACCTCGCCAAAAGATTCGTCGCAGCCGCTGACCGGACCGCTCGAGCCCGGCACCGTGCTGCAGGGTCGCTACGCGATCGAGCGGCTGCTCGGCGGCGGCGGGATGGGGATGGTCTATCTGGCGCATGACCAGCGCCTGGCCAGTCGCCCGTGCGCGATCAAGGAGATGGTCGATCACTTTATCGATCAGGCGCAGCGGATCGAGGCCAACGAATATTTCGCGCGCGAGGCCGACACGCTCGCGCAACTGAAGCATCAGGCGATTCCCGCGATCACCGACCGCTTCGAACTCGCCAACCGCCATTACCTGGTGATGGAGTACGTCCAGGGACGCAACCTCGAGGAGGAACTCGCCGCGCGCGGCGAACCGCTGCCCGAGGGGCTGGTGATCGATATCGCGCGCCAGTTGTGCGACGTGCTCGCGTATCTGCACGGGCTGGAGCCGCCGATGATCTACCGCGACATGAAGCCGTCCAACGTGATGCTCAATCCCAACGGGCGGGTGGTGTTGGTGGACTTTGGAATCGCGCGGCTGTTCAAGGCGGCGCGCAAGGGCACCATGATCGGCACGCTCGGCTTCGCACCGCCGGAGCAGTACCAGGGCCTGGTCGATCCGCGCAGCGACATCTACTCGCTGGGCGCGACGTTGCATTACGTGCTGACCGGCCGCGATCCCGAGAAGTTTCCGCCTTTCAGTTTCCCGCCGGTTCGCGAGCTGCGCCCCGCCGTGTCGAGCAACCTGGCAGGCGCCATCGACGCGGCGCTTGCATACGAAGTAGACGGGCGGCCCGGGCGCGTCCAGGAATTTCGCGACATGATGCTCTACGGGCGCGGGCTGGCGCTCGACGGCGGGAGGGTGAGCTCGACGAGCGGAACCGGCGGGCTGGCGCAGGCCGGGCAACTCGAATACGACGAGGCGCCGATCGTTTATCGCAAGCCGCGCAGCCGGCTGAGCCGTTCGATCAGTCTTGCGATTTTCCTGATGGTGCTGGCGGGAGCGGCGTTCGGCGGGACGTACCTGTATTCAAGCCCGGAACTACAGCTGCGGCTCGGACTCAAGCCGCTGTTCGACGGACTGCCGTGGAAGCATGAGGAGTTGCTGGCCAAGGCCCGCGAGCATCCGCTCGAATTCTCGCAGATGACGCTCGCGCTCTCGACGCGCGAGGGCGCCGCGCTGGCGCCGCCGCAGGCGAAATTCAACGACACCGATCTGACCAACGCGCGCTACCTGAAGTGGACCGCAACCTTCAAGAACCTGCTCGCGGGGCTGGAAGGGCGCGACGAAAAAGTCGAGGCGCGCTTTTACGATCCCCGCGGACTTCAGATCGCGTCCAGCGCAACGAATGTTTTTGTCGGGCCCGCGCAGACGACCGCCGACTTCAGCGGCGTGGCGCTGATGCCGACGATGACCGACAAGCCCGCCGGCACCTACAAGGTGGCGCTCTACTCGGACGACAAGATGCTCGCGCAGGAAGGCTTCATCGTTAACCAGGACGTGAGCGCAAGGAACGCGATGGCCGCGAGCGAGGCGGCGGCTGCGGCGGAGGCAAAGGAGGCGCAGCGCAAGCGCGACGAAGAAGCGCGCAAGCTCGCGATGATCGATGAGCGCCGCGCCAAGCCGTTGGCGCTTCGCAGCATCGACTTTCTCAACACCACCAAGACCGGGACCGCGCTGTCGGGCGCGACCAGTTCTTTCGCGGTATCGAAGGTGTTGTTCGTCGGATGGGAGGTCAAGTTCGACAACCGGCTCTACAAGCTCGAGCCCGGCCAGTACCGCGTCGATGCGGCGTATATCGGGCCGGACGGCCGCACCCTGGGTGCGGTCAACGATTATCAGCCCGTGTCGCCCAGTATGAAGACGGTGACGTTCAGCGGACGCGTCGGCAACTCGCGCGGCGGCGCGTTTCTACCGGGCACCTACACGGTTAATTTTTATTTGAACGGCCAATATTTCGATGCGAAGAAATTCGAAGTGGTCGCCGACGCCGGCGGACCATACGCGACGTACCCGGGCGGCAGCGGCGCGATCGGCAGCTCGATGGGTGGCAGCTCGATGAACTCGGGCAGCCTGCTCGGGCCGACGATCGCCACCGGCACTATCAGCGGTCTTCGCAGCGGCGGCAATCCCGAGATGGAGCTTCGGTTGCGTCCGCAGCCCAACGGCTTCCTGCACGGCGAGCTGGTAATCCATCAGTCAGGCTATGGAATGACGCCGATCGAAGGATTCGTACGCGGCAGCCATCTGCAGTTCCAGGTTCCATACGGCACCGAGACGTATTACTTCGAAGGTCAGCGCCGGATCGATCAGTTAAGCGGCACTTTCGAATCGACGCCGTCGGGAGAGCGCGGCACCTGGACCGCCCAGGCGAACTGAGCAGAGGGCAGGGAGGGACTTGATTGAATGTGAAACCCACGGTGGGTTTCACACTTCCTTCGGCAGGGGTGACCCCTGCACCCACTGTTAATCGCTAAGTCGCGAGGCCGCGCCTTAGCTCTCAGGTTCATGGCGCGAGAGCGAGAGACGCGGTTGCCGCGGCAGGGGTAACCCCTTCCATCGCGTAGTCGCGAAAAGATGCGCTGCGCAGATTTTCGCGTCTTCTCACTGCGGGTGCAGGGGCCGCAGCCCCTGCCGCCCACCGCGCAGGTGATTCTTCCTTCATGTCTGCGGTCGGTCACTGAACGATAGACAGCGCTTTGGCGGATTTGCGCTTGAACCTGACCCAAGCACGCGCAATGCTGAGAGTGCATCATGGCCAGTAATGTTTCCCGCGAAAAACTTCTCTTCTACGCGGCCGCCGGCGCGCTTGGCGGCTTCGCCGCGTGGGGGCTGTCGGAGCCAATTCTCGGCATCCGCTGGGTTTATGGCCGCGATATCCTGTTCGGTGCGTTGATCGGCGCACTGATCAGCGCGTTTCTCGCCTCGATCGAAACGCTCAGCGTGGGCCAGTTGCGCCAGGCGGCGCGCAGATTCGTGGTCGGCGGAGCTATCGGTGCGGCGGGCGGAGCGCTGGGATTGATCGTCGGCGAATTTGCGTTCGACATCCTGGGCGGTCTCAATGGCCGAATTCTGGGATGGGGCGTGCTCGGAATCGCGGTCGGACTCGGGGTTGGATCGGCGTCGGGATCGGCGGCGCGGCGGCGCAATGGCGCTATCGGCGGCGTGCTCGGCGGAGCGCTCGGCGGATTTTTTTACCAGAGCCTGACGAGCACGTTTCCGCAAGCGTTCGGTCGAGCGATCGCGATCATCATCCTCGGCGCGCTGATCGGATTTTTCATCGGACTGGTCGGCGAGCTGCTCAAGCGTGGCTGGCTGATGGTCGTGCGCAGCCAGAGCCGCAACGCGCGCGAGGGCCGCGAATATCCCCTGCTCAAGGGCGTGACGATTATCGGCCGCGCCGAAGAAAGCGACATCGGACTGTTCGGCGATCAGGCAGTGCTCGGCAATCACGCGATCATCCGGCGCGAGGGCAAGAATTTCATCATCAGTCCGACCGGCGGCCAGATATTCGTGAATCGGCATCCCGTGGCGGGCCGCTACGCGCTCAAGAGCGGCGATCGGCTCGAGGTGGGTGGCACGCTGTTTCTCTTCCGCGAGCGGGCTCAGGCGGCGAATCGATAAGAGGCGTGGCCTGATCGTGGGGAGCCAGCCGACCTTCGCAGTCCGAATCGCGCTCCTCGTCACGATCGTCTTGACCTTCGCCTCGATCCTCTCGGGATGTGCGACCGTCGGCGGCGGTGCGCCCGCGCCCGCTACGACCTCGGTCCAGACGCTCGAGTACTACCCGTACCAGGTCAAGGGATACCAAAACAGTTATCCCAGAAAGGCCATCCTGGTCCTGATGCCGGCCGACGTGCGCGATGCGACCGGCGACAGCGCACCGCTGAATGGCAATCCGGCTATCGGAGTCATCACCGATCAATCCGGCAACATTACGCAGCGCCTGTACAGCCCGCCGCTCGGCCCGATCCTGCAGCAAGCGATCGGGCGCTCGGCCGATGAGGCGGGTTTGAGCGCGTCGTCGTTGCCTGATGTCGCCTACAAGCCGGGCGTCAAGAACACCACCGAGTATGTGCTCGAGAGCAAGATTCGGCGATGCTGGGTAAAAAAGCACCGCGGCGCCGACGGCCAGTATGGCCCTGTCTGGAGGACTACAGCCGATTTCGCTCTCGACGTCTCGATCTACAAGCCGCCGTTCAGCGTCCCGTTCTGGACCGGGAGCGCTGACGATACCTACTACGACCCGCCGGTCGGCTCGTTCGGTCTCGGTTCGGAGGATGAAGCCGGCATCTACGACGAGCCGGGGCAGGTATTGTCGGTCGCGCTGACGCGCTCGGTGGCGGCGATCTTCCAGCGCCAGGACTTGCGCAATCTGATGCTCGAAGACGACATCAAATCCCGCTAGGCGCGCGGTTCCAGGCGCGGTCTTTGAACAATCGGTGGGGTTGGAATAGCCTAGGTCGAGCGCCGGATAGTCAAATGCCGAGGCATGCGCGGGAAAATCCTTTCCCGGTTCCCGCCGCGTGACCGCAAATCCGGATCGTATCGTCATCTGCCAAGAGGAAGCACGATGGAAATCGGATTCGTTGGTCTCGGCAAAATGGGCATGAACATGGTCGAGCGGCTGCGGCGCGACAACCACCAGATTGTCGCCTTCGATCTCGACGATGCGAAACTCAAAGAAGTTTCAACGTTCGGCGCCGACGGCGTCAATTCGCTCAAAGATATGGTCGCCAGGCTCGCGCCGCCGCGGGGCGTGTGGGTGATGGTGCCGGCTGGCGATCCCACCGACAGCACGATTAACCAACTGGCCGAACTGCTCGAGCCTGGCGACGCGATCATCGACGGTGGCAACACCAACTTCCACGATGACGTCCGCCGCGCTGCCGTACTCGCCGGCATGAAGCTGCATCTCGTGGATGCCGGCACCAGCGGCGGCATCTGGGGACTCAAGCTTGGCTACTGCCTGATGATCGGCGGCGAGGTGGACATCTTCAGGCGCTACGAACCGATTTTCAAAACGCTGGCTCCTCCCGGCGGCTACGACCACGTCGGCGGCCACGGCGCAGGCCATTACGTAAAGATGATCCACAACGGCATCGAGTACGCGCTGATGCAGGCGTACGCGGAGGGTTTCGAGGCGATGCACAAGTCGGAGTACAAGCTCGACTTGCCGAAGATCGCAAACCTGTGGCAGCAGGGCAGCGTCGTGCGATCGTGGCTCCTGGAGCTTACGGCCAACGCGCTGGAAAAGGATCCGGGCCTCAAGCAAATCAGGGGCTACGTCGAGGATTCGGGCGAGGGCCGCTGGGCGGTGCAGGACGCAATCGACAAGAACATCTCGATGCCGACAATCACCATGGCGCTGTTCACGCGCTTTCGCTCGCGCGCTGACAAGGGCGAAGGCACCTTCGGCGAGAAATTGCTCGCCGCGCTGCGCGACGAGTTCGGCGGACACGGCGTCGTCAAGGAGTAGCGCGCGAGAGGGTTAAGCTATTTATGGCCGAGCCTGCAAACCGGACCGTCGACCTCAATCACCCCGTCAAGGAACGCCATCACTACGATCCATGCATCGTGGTGATCTTCGGCGGCGCCGGCGACTTGAGCCATCGCAAGCTGATTCCCGCGCTGTACAATCTCTCGCTCGACGGCGAATTGCCCGACAAGTTAGCGATCCTCGGTTTCTCGATGGAGGATCTCGACGACGAGAAGTATCGCGCGTTCGCGCTCAGCGGCGTCGAACAGTTCTCGCGCCGCCCGGTCGACAACGAACACTGGGCGAAGTTCGCCCCCTTGCTCCATTTCAATCGTGGCTCGTTCACCGAGGCCGCCGACTATCAGAACCTGCACAAGCGATGCGAGGCGCTCGACGCCCAGTTCGGCACCGAAGGCAATCGGGTCTTCTACTTTGCGATTCCGCCGGCTTTCATCGACGCCTGTTCGGAGGGATTGACCGGCGCGAGAATGATTCATCGCCACGAGAAGGGGCATCCGTTCACCCGCATCGTGGTCGAAAAACCGATCGGCTCCGATCTCGCCAGCGCCTCGGAGATCAACGCCGAGCTCGCGCGCCATTTCGACGAAAGCCAGATTTTCAGAATCGACCATTACCTCGGCAAGGAAACCGTCGAGAACCTGATGGTGTTGCGCTTCGCCAACGCGATCCTCGAACCCATCTGGACGGCGCGATTTGTTGACCATGTCCAGATTACCGTCGCCGAGGCCGAGGGCGTCGGCACGCGCGCCTCCTACTACGATCGCGCCGGGGCGCTGCGCGACATGGTGCAGAGCCATCTGCTGCAAACGCTTTGCATGATCGCGACCGAGCCGCCCAACACCACCGGCGCCGAGTCGATGCGCGACGCAAAGCTCGACGTGCTGCGCGCGCTGCGCCCGCTCGGCGACGAGGATATAGAAAAATGGGTCGTGCGCGGCCAGTACGGCGAGGGACTGAGCGGCGGCGCGCCGGTCAAGGCCTACCGCGCCGAGGCGCAGGTCGCGCCGGATTCGCAAGTCGAAACCTTTGTCGCGCTGCGATGCTGGATCGATAACTGGCGATGGGCCGGCGTGCCGTTCTACCTGCGCACCGGCAAGCGGATGCCCAAGCGCTCGAGCGAAATCGCGATCTACTTCAACAGCGTGCCCCGAATCCTGTATAACTCGAACCCGCGCGCTCCACTGGCGCCCAATATGCTGACGATCAGGATTCAACCCAACGAAGGCCTCGCGCTCCATATCATGTCGAAGGTGCCCGGCTCGCAGACCCGCCTCCAGCAGGTCAAAGTTGATTTTCACTACGTGACTTCCACGCCGGAAGCGTACGAGACCCTGCTCAACGACGTGATCGTTGGCGACCAGACGCTCTTCATGCGGCGGGATACGGTCCAAGCAGCGTGGACCTTCGTGCAACCGATCCTGGATGCCTGGGCCCAGTCGCCCATGGATCCCCCCGTCTATGCTGCGGGCTCGTGGGGACCGCTCGAGGCCGCCCTGATGATCGCGGCCGACGGGCGCACCTGGCGAACGCTCTAGCAGGAGAACCCCATCAACGTGTGCAATTTGTCGAGCAGGGATTGCGGATGAGCGGCGGCATCACTCTCGCGCGTCACATCAAGGCTAAAAGCGCGACTGCGCTGCCGGTCGCGGACCTCGCTCTCATAATGGAGCGCATCGAGCTCATCGCCACGCGCATCACGCGGGCGCTGGCGCTCGCGGGCCTCGAAGGGCTCGGCTACACCGGCGAAACCAACGTGCACGGCGAAGAGGTCAAGAAGCTCGACGAGTGGGGCAACCAGGTTTTCCTCGACGCATTCGAGCATGTGGACCCGGTATGCAGTCTCATATCCGAGGAAATGGACGAGCCGCATCATTACTCATCCGATTGCCGCGACAATAGCTACTGCGTACTGTACGATCCTATCGATGGGTCATCTAATACCGACGTAAACGGTTCGCTCGGTACCATCTTCGCCGTCAAGAAACGCGCGCCCGGACACGGGGCCGGAATCGACGACATCCTCGTCCCCGGAAGTCAGCAGGTCATCGCGGGATACATCCTGTACGGGCCGGCCGCGCAGCTCGTGTATAGCGCCGGCGCCGGCGTCGATATCTTCACGCTCGATCGAACTCGCGGTGAGTTCATTCTCTGGAAGGAGAACGTGAAGATGCCGCCGCACGGGACTACCTATGCGGTCAATCAGGGCAACGTCGGCAAGTGGCACGACGGAGCGCGCAAGTTCGTCGCGCATATTACCAGTCGCAAAGACAAACGCACTAGCTACTCGCTTCGGTACTCAGGTGCATTCGCCGCCGATTTCCATCGATGCCTGCTCGAGGGCGGAATATTTATGTATCCCGCCGAGGTTGCTGAAGGCGGCCAGGCCAAAGGCAAACTGCGCCTGATGTACGAGCTCGCGCCGCTCTCGATGCTCGCGGAACAGGCCGGCGGCCGCGGTTCGACCGGTAAACGGCGAATTCTCGACCTCGCGGCCACCGGGATCCACGAGCGGCATCCGATTTATATCGGCAGCGCCGAGGAAGTCGCGCTCGCCGAGTCGTTCCACGTCGAAGGCTAGAACCGGATCGGGGTTCCTATGGATGGCCTCATCCTGGCCGGCGATGTCGGTGGAACCAAAACCCATCTCGGGCTCTTCAACCAATCCGCAGGGACACTCGAAATCGTGCGCGAGCGCCGCTACCCGACCTCGCAGTTCGACAGCCTCGAGGCGGCGTGCGCGGATTTCCTCGGCCCAACCGCGGCGCCGAATGCCGTCTGCTTCGGCGTGCCGGGTCCAATCATCGACGGCCGCGCCCACGCCACCAACGTTGCATGGCCACTCTCCAGCGTCTCACTGTCGCGCGCGCTGAACGGCGTCCCGGTGCGCTTGATTAACGATCTGGCGGCGATGGCCTACGGCATGGTTCATCTGAAGGCCGCCGAGTTCGCGGTTCTGCATCGCGCGGAAAATCCGCCCGAGCACGGCAACATCGCGGTGCTTGCCGCAGGCACCGGACTGGGCGAATCGGCGCTGGTTTGGGAGGGCGACAAATACTATGCGGTCGCATCCGAAGGCGGGCACAGCGATTTCGCGCCGCACGGCGCCGAACAGATCGAGCTGCTCCGGTTCGTCGCGGACGAATTCGGCCACGCCAGCTGCGAGCGCGTCCTTTCGGGTCCGGGACTCTGGAATATCTATCGTTTCCTGAGGCGCGAGAGCCGGGCCGAAGAGCCCGCGTGGCTTAGCGGGCAAATCGCCGCGGGCGATCCTTCCGCTGCGGTAAGCGAGGCGGCGCTTGCGGGACGCGACCCGGTTTGCGTTCACGCGCTCACCATGTTTTGCGAAATTTACGGTTCCGAAGCCGCCAACCTGGCGCTCAAAGTCCTCGCGCTGGGCGGTGTCTTTCTGGGCGGAGGGATCGCGCCGAAAATTTTGCCGATGCTCACCGATGGCGCGTTCGTGCGGGGATTCTTGTCCAAAGGCCGGCTCAACGAGATCCTGAAACGGATCGAAGTCCGCGTCTCGCTGAATCCAGCCGCCGGCCTGCTCGGCGCGGCCCACTACGCCGCCGCGATGTTGTGATATAGGAATGCAAACTGCAATGACACTCCAGACGGAGACAGAGGTATATGACTAAGCGAGTTCGAGAGATTCTTGGCTATTACGATTCCGAAAACGCCGGCGTGCGCAGCAACCTGGCGCGGATGCTCAACCATGGCAAGCTCGCGGGCACCGGCAAATTCGTAATCCTGCCCGTGGACCAGGGCTTCGAGCATGGCCCGGCGCGAAGCTTCGCGGTCAATCCGCCCGCCTATGACCCGCGCTATCACTTTCAGCTCGCCATCGACGCGGGATGCAACGCATACGCGGCGCCGCTCGGATTTCTCGAGGCGGGCGCGGCCGAGTACGCCGGCGAGATTCCGCTCATCCTGAAGGCCAACAATCACGACGTTCTCAACGAGGAAAAAGATCCCGCGCTGGCCGTGACCGCCAGCGTCAAGGACGCTCTGCGCCTGGGATGCGCGGCGATCGGACTTACGATCTACCCGGGCTCGACGCAGGAGAAGTCGATGTACCAGGAGGCGCGCGAAATCGGCGCAGAGGCCAGGGCCAATGGACTGCCGCTGGTCCTATGGTCGTATCCGCGCGGCTCCGGCGTCAGCAAGGAGGGCGAGACCGCGCTCGACGTGGTCGCGTACGCGGCGCAAATCGCGGCGCAACTCGGCGCGAATATGATCAAGGTCAAGCCGCCCACCGCTTTTATCGAACTGGCCGAGGCCAAGAAAGCGTATGACGCCAACAAGGTTCCGCTCGAGCCGTTCTCCGCGCGCATCAAGCACGTCATCCAGTCGGCCTTCGACGGCCGGCGCATCGTGATTTTCTCGGGCGGCGCCAAGGAGACCGACGACTCGCTGCTGAACACCGTCCGCGGCATCCACGCCGGCGGCGGTTACGGCTCGATCATCGGCCGCAACAGCTTTCAGCGTCCGAAGCCCGAAGCGATCGCGCTGCTCGGCAAGGTCATCGACATTTACAAAAGCTGATCGGGCATCCGTCCGCGCGCATGACGGTGCCGGTGAAATAGTGGAAAAGTGAAAAAGTGAAAAAGTGAAATACAGCGAGTATCAGCATCTCCTGTTCGAGCGGATCGGCGACGGCGTCCTGCTCATCACGATCAATCGTCCCGAGGTGCTCAACGCCACCAACAGCCGCCTCCACTTCGAGTTGAGCCGCGTGTGGCTCGACGTTGCCGACGACGACGAAACCAACGTCGTGGTGATTACCGGCGCCGGGCGCGCGTTTTCAGCCGGTGGCGACCTCGACATGATTGCGCAGATGACGGCGAGCGCGGCCAACGTCGGCAAGGCGTGGAAAGAAGCCGGCGACATCGTTTACAACATGATCAATCTCGACAAGCCAATCATCTCCGCGATCAACGGCGTCGCCGTCGGCGCGGGATTGGCGGTCGCGTTCATGGCGGATATCAGCATCGCGTCGGAGGCGATGCGCATCACCGACGGACATTTGCGCCTGGGCGTCGCGGCCGGAGATCATGCGGTGATCATCTGGCCGCTGCTGTGCGGCATGGCCAAGGCGAAGTACTACCTGATGACTGCCGATTTCATCGACGGCAAGGAGGCCGAGCGCATCGGGCTGGTGAGCCTCTGCGTTCCCGCCGACCAGCTGATGGACAAGGCGATGGAAGTCGCGCGCAAGCTCGCGCGCGGCCCGCAACAGGCGGTGAGATTCACCAAACGCTCGCTCAACAATTGGCTGCGCGTGGCCGGCCCGGCGTTCGACGCATCGCTGGCGCTCGAGATGATGGGATTTTTCGGCGCCGATCTGTCCGAGGGCGTCGCCGCCTTGCAGGAAAAACGCCAACCGTCCTTTCCGGGATTCGCCAAGCCCAGGCGCTAGGCGGCGCCAAGCTCCCAAAGGGCCGTTTACCCGCTCCCAGCCCGCGATGGCGCCCTCGAAGAGGATTTCGCGCCTCTGTTGATGATCTGTGGATTTTGAAATACTCTGCATCGTCTGAAACAACCCTAACCTGTGCGGGGGAAGAAAATGCTGAGTAAGAAGTTTGCGTTTGTGGCGGCCTCGGCGATGCTCGCGACGACCGTCGCGTTTGCGGCAATTGCGCGGCCTGCTTACGCCGCCGCCAAGGTCGATTGCGACGCCGTCATGAATGAGCTCAACAGCGGCAAGCATCAGAAGGATGTCGCAAAGGATCTGAACACGACGCTCTACCAAGTCCGCAAATGCAAGAGCAAGGCGAAGGCTGCGGCCAAGGCCGCTACCAAGACTTCGCCCCAGGTCAAGAGCGGCAGAGAGGCGGCGGCGCCAGCGATGGCAGCGCCCGCGGCGGCAGCCGCTTCGCCAGCGGCGGCAGCTTCTCCAGCGATGAAGTAGGAATTTGCGCGTCGACGCGTCGCAGGCCGTGATGGCTCGCGACGCATCGGTTGCGTACTCCGCGCGAATCGACGACGGCTTAGTCGATGCCGAAATGCGAACTGTGCGAGCTGCTTGATTACACGCAGCGCTACGCCGACTTCGTTCATCCCTTCAAATTTACGATCCTTGACTGCGATTCGTGCGACACTCCCATGGCCGTTCTGGGAGACCATCGCGCGGTGCCCACCGACCAGGAGCGCGAATTCATGATCGAGGCGCTGTCACTGGTCGCGCGCGCGAAGTACGGCGCCGATAAATTCGGCATCGACGACGTGATGCGCCAGATTCCCGACCACTGCCACATGCATGCCCGCCCAATTCGCCGCTGGCAATATTAGCTGCTGCACCGCCCGGTTCTCGATCGCCAAACATATTACGGCGCGGTTTCGTGAGTTTTACCTATTTGGTATGCGCCGCATCTTGTGCTATATGCGCGCCGTTACGCGCGTTACTTGGGGAAGCGCGTCGCCGCCGGGAGCAGGCCCTGAGGGGGGGCGCTCCGGCTGGTTCCCTTCAGGAGGTACGGGGGAAAATGGCTAACGGGACGGTTAAGTGGTTCAGCCCGAAGAAGGGCTACGGCTTCATCACGATGGAAGACGGGCAGGAAGTGTTCGTTCACTATAGCGCCATCGATGGAGCAGGTTTCCGCTCGCTCGAGCAGGGGGAACGCGTTGAGTTCGAGGTCGCGCAAGGCCCCAAGGGATTGCAGGCCTCGAACGTCAACAAGGGATAGGGCCCGCGCCGGCAGATCTTTGGAGAAAGGGGGGACGGTTCGACCGCCGATGACCCGGTGCACGACGCGTGCGAGCCGTCGCAGCGGCATGCGACCGAGGCGATCCAGCTGATGAAGCGGGTCGGTCCCTGCTTAGACTAATTCGATCGGGTGTTCGCGGCGAGGCGTGACGCGGCCGACGATCGCGGCGTCGCGATGCCCGCAATTCTGAAGCTCCGCGAGCAGGGCCAGGGACTGCTTGTCGGGGATCGCTATCAGCAATCCGCCGGAGGTCTGCGGATCGAAGGCAATCGCCGCAATCTCGTCGGAAACTTCGTCGGAGATGCGCACGCTTGGCGCATAGTACTCGCGATTGCGATTGCCGCCGCCGGGAATCATTCCGGCGCGGCATTGCTCGAGCACTCCGGGCAGCAGCGGCAAGTCGGATTCCTCGAACACGATCGTAACG